>JAAHTH010000345.1_pt2 | contig 34628 bp, 26 predicted proteins | sample 6116091 | NCBI WGS metagenome assembly JAAHTH01 (sample SAMN13939990, study PRJNA603662) | sponge metagenome | isolation source: marine sponge | host: Mycale hentscheli | place: New Zealand | collected 2006
CCGAAAAAAGTAACCGTGAAAAAGGGGGAAGGCAATGAGTGAATTGAACCGCCAGCGATTTAATCGACGTCGTCTTTTTCTTGGTTTGGCGTTGGTGGCAGCGGTCGTCTCGTCCCCTGCTGACTGTCAAGCCTCGCATCCTTATCACGTAAGTCATGCGGAGGTAAATTGGAATGCGAAGTCCGGTAACTTTGAGGTAGCGCTCTGTGTTTGGCCTGCTGATTTAGAGAAGGCGCTCAAGGCAGATACGGGAAAGAGCATCGATCTGGATGAGGTTGAGGATCTGGATCTGCTGCTTGAATCTTACGTTGGAAAAAAGTTTCGGATTGCCAGCGGTGGCGGACAAGCCGATGCTAGAAAAACTGCCGCTTCACAGATTCGGTGGGTCGGTCATGAGCGAGATTTAAAGAAGGCGTGGCTCTATTTTGAAATTTCCGGTGATAAGTCGGTTCGCCAATGGAAAATTGAGAACCGAGTGTTTTTTGAGCTCAATGAAGATCAATTGAATCATGTCGATTTTAAATATGGCAATACAGCTAAAGTCGTGATCAGTCGTTTGAGCCAAAGCGCGCATCCGATCGATATCTTGGATCAAGGTAAGCCGGGAAGAGTGCTCGGAAAGTAATCTGGCCGGCTAAGGAAGATTTCCAAGGGGATGTTTGGGTGCCCTTTGCTTAGTGACCGTTGCGGTCAGACTTCAAACATTCAACTATTGGGCTAGAAAAGGGATGCCCGTTAGGTTCATCGTTGCGATGAAATCCTGCTTTACTTTTAGAAACGCATTAAGCAGGTTTTTTGGCGAGACTTCGTGCCTGCTGACGATTTGCAGTGAATCGGGCTTGATCACGATGGTCATTCCACTTTCAGCGGTTTGGATTTCACACCACGTTAGATCTTTGTCGTAGTCGATGGTGAGGTTGGCGGGTTCGCAATCCTCAATGTGATCGACAATGGATTCAAGATCGAGCGCGTCCTGGATGGCTATTTCCATCTCATTAAACCGCTGGCCAAAGACTTCTTCGAAGGGGCCAGCAAAGACGCGGGCTGGTTCAATGATGGATGTAATCAGCCGTTGCCAAACCACCGTTCCCGGGTCGTCTTCTGCTTGACTTGCATGAAACTCGTAATTGAAAAATGGAGTCGTGATGACGCCCATTACGTCATCGGGGCCGTGTACCTGAATTTCTTTTCTTTTCAGTCCGTAAGCTTGTCGAAGTGAACGAAAAGTTGCTTGCAGGTCGTTATCGATTTCTTCGAACGTCAAATCAACGACAAACTTCTGGTCACCAGCATTGCGGGTTGTTGGAATGCGGTGGTGTTTCAGAAATCCATTGATGTGTTTAATGGGTTCCGAAGATTGGTCAATTAATCGTAACGCATCGACGTTCTCAGAGTCGGAGTTCGACATGGGGATCCTGTTGTTTTTTGTGAACTAATTCGCTTTAGACACTAGGGAGGCCTTGGATTCGGCGCCAAGCACTGACTTGGCCAAGGTGTCCATTTTCGTGATTGAACATTAGGTAAGGAAGCGCGATTGCGGCGGTGGGCATTACTTCCTGCCAGCGAGGTAGACTGACCGGTTTTTCGAAAACGCGATCGTCCTCATTGCCAAGTAATTCCGTGATTGCGAGATGTCCGTTCGTGAATTCTGCCACCAATTCTTCCTTGGATTGATAGGCTGAAGGATCGGAAGTCGGTTTTGAAAGCATGCCGAACCGATGGGGTTTGGGGTCCTCAAACGGTTCGCCTTTGATGATTGAGTTTATTATTGGGATGTAAACATTCAGATGGCTAAGAACCCACGCGGGATGATTTGCGGGAGCAGACGGGTCAGTGGCAGGTTGGAGGATCATTTGTTCTTCAGTGAGGTCGGCAACCAGTCGAGGTGCGTAGTCCTGATTTTTTGTCCAAGCGAACAGGAACCCATCGATTAGAGGCGTTGCCATATTATCACCGTGTAAATTTGTAGGAATTCAAACGAAACAGAACGATTCGGTTTTTATAGCGTGCGATCGTGATTTTGGAAGTAGAGGGGCATTGTTTGGGATTTATTTTGTGTGTTCCTCAGGTGGAACGTTAGTCGTTTGAGTTGGAATCAACTTTGTTTTTAACTGCACCATCGTCTAAACTCTAATGAGTTAGAAAGGGATTGGAAAGAATATTGGAGTATTTATGGCGCTAACTCGAAGAACGTTTTTGCAATCGACGGCGGCGGCAATGCCAGGTGTAATTGCCGCAAATTCATTTGCGTCGGATAACCGGGTAGCTCCGAGTGATCGCATTAACGTTGCAATGATCGGTTGTGGGAAAATGGCAAATAGCTATCACATTCCTCAATTGCTACAGCAGTCCGATGTTCAGTTGGTTGCGGTTTGTGAAGTGGATGCGACTCGTCGTGAGTGGGCCGCGGATAGAGTCAATAAAAAGTACTCAGAGGGTAAGAAGGACTTCCAAGGCTGTGCTACGTATGTGGATTTTCGTAAGGTCATCGCCAGAGAAGATGTTGATGCGGTGTGCATTGCAACACCGGACCATTGGCATGCCATACCGTTGATTGAGTCCTGCAAAGCGGGGAAGGATGTTTATTGCGAAAAGCCACTGACACTCACGATCGCAGAGTCAAAAGCGTGTATCGATGCGGCGCGTAAATATAAACGTATCGTTCAGACGGGAAGCCAGCAGCGGTCAGGAGTATTCGGGCCATTTCGGGAGGCGATCGAACTGATTCATAGTGGAAGGCTTGGAAAGATACACCGGGTAACCGTTGGAGTTGGAGATCCAAGTGTCGATTGCGATTTACCCGAAGAGGAGATGGAACCGGGACTTGATTGGGATATGTGGCTCGGCTGCGCCCCCGAGCGTGCCTATAACTCGATCTTAAGTCCTCGTGGTGTTCATAATCATTTTCCCGCCTGGCGAAGTTATCGGGAGTACTCAGGCGGCGGGCACACCGACATGGGTGCTCATCATTATGACATTGCTCAGTGGGCATTGAAGATGGATGAGAGCGGCCCAGTTGAGATCATTCCTCCGGAAGATCCTGAAGCCAAACGCGGGGTTCGATTCTTGTTTGAGAACGGTGTCGAAATGGTTCACGGCGGCCCTAGTGGTTGTGTATTTCACGGTGAAAATGGGACACTGCATATTGATCGCGGTCGACTAGAAAGCGATCCAGAGGGAATTGTGAAAACGCCACTTGGAGCAGATGAGGTACATCTGCCAAAATCTCCCGGGCATCATAGGAATTGGCTCGATTGTATAAAATCACGAGAGATGCCAATTGCCGAAGTAGAAAAAGGTGCGAGGACCGCAGCGATAATTCACTTGGGTAATCTTGCCTATCAGGAAAATAAAACGCTTAGTTGGAATCCAGAGACGTGGCAGTTTGGTGATCCTGCCGATCGGCCTTTGCTTGACCGAGAGCGTCGAGACCCTTGGCAATTGCCAAAGATCTAACCCGTCATTTCAAAATTATTAGTTGATTGAATATGAAAACGTCCATCCATATTGTCGCACTGTTTTTTTTAATTACGGCAACAGGTTTTGCTCAGGAAGGTGAGCCGGTTGATTTTGCGCGTCAAATTCTTCCCATTCTTTCCGACAAGTGTTTCGTCTGCCACGGACCTGATGCCAAGGATGAGGATCTTGTAAGACTGGATTCATTCGCGGGTGCCACGACAGATCTTGGTGATTATTTTGCCATTGATCACCTCCATCCTGAAAAAAGCGAATTGGTTAATCGGATTGATTCGGTGGATGATCCAATGCCACCAGTTGAATTCGACAAGAAACTGACAGATCAAGAGCGAACGCTGTTGAGACGTTGGGTAAGTGCTGGAGGCGAGTACAGTAAGCACTGGGCGTTCGTCCCACCCGTGAAGGCCAAGGGGGTGGAAATTGCGGCAGATGGAAACCCGATTGATTACTGGGTAGGTTCGCAGTTGCGGAAAAAGGGAATTGATTTTGCTCCACCCGCCAGTCAGGCAATCCTTGCTCGCCGGGCGGCGTTGGTGCTGACTGGCTTGCCTCCGGAACCCAAGCTGTTGAAGGCGTTGCTTGCTGATAAAAGTGAGCAGGCGTATGCAAGGTTCGTCGATGAATTACTGTCTGACCCGCGATTTGGTGAGCATCAGGCTCGCTACTGGCTCGATGCCGTTCGATATGGAGATACCCATGGCTTGCATTTGGACAACCGAAGAGGGATTTACCCTTACCGAGACTGGGTTGTCAAAGCATTCAATGAAAACCTTCCCTTTGATGATTTTATTACTTGGCAATTGGCCGGTGATTTGCTGCCCGAACCGACGTTAGCGCAGCGAGTTGCTACCGGATTTGTACGAATGAATCCAACGACCGGGGAAGGTGGAGCAATTCCATTGGAATTTCAGGCAAAAAATAATTTCGATCGTGTTGAAACTTTTGGAACGGTCTTTTTGGGAATGTCGTTAAATTGTGCTCGCTGTCATACACACAAATACGATCCCATCAAGCAGCAGGAGTATTATCAGTTACTTGCATTTTTTAATAGCACCGCAGAACCATCGATGGATCGCAACGCCTACGAGTACGGCACCGTCGCGCGTGCTCCCGAGGATCAGGACGCTTGGGCGAATTGGCAGTTACTGCAATACGCTCAGAAGACACTCCTTGCTGACGCGGACAGGCAGTTGCAGACTAGCGGTTTAAATTCGGAAGTGATTGCGAGTTGGAGCAAGAGTTCAGACGATGAGAAGTTAAAATTGTTAGCTGGCGTCAGTGACCCGTGGTTGCAGATGGACGGGAACGTAAATGCGAAGTTGATCCAGTCACGAAAGTCCGAGGCTATAAAAAAGTTCACCACGACTTTAGTGGCAAAAGACTTGAAAGAGCCACGAAAAACGCATGTCTTGAAACGAGGTGAATATGACCTGCCTATCGGTGATCCGGTGCAACCGGGAGTCATTGAGGTCATGGGGCAATTGCCCGAGGGAGCGCCGGGCAACCGATTGGGGCTCGCCCAGTGGCTAACCTCGCGATCGCATCCGCTTGCCTCAAGGGTGATGGTGAACCAAAGTTGGCAGCGAATTTTTGGCGTGGGGTTGGTGCGTACTCCTGAAGATTTTGGTGTTCAGGGACGCCAGTCGACACACCCGGAATTACTCGATTGGCTTTCTGTGGAATTTCAAGAGCAGGGTTGGAATCACAAGCAGTTGCTGCGGACGATGGTAACGAGTCGAACGTTTTGCCAGAGTTCTGCGAGACGCGGGGACATTGAAGATTCTGAGAACAGGTTATACGCTCGCGGACCGAGTTTTCGACTTGATGCCGAGGTCCTACGCGATGTTGGTTTGTGGGCGAGTGGTTTGCTGGATCCCACAATGGGCGGGGAAGGAGTAAAGCCGTACCAACCTCCGGGGATGTGGCTTGCGATGGCTCACCCCGGGAGTAACACTAAAAATTATGTTGCGGATAAAGGAGAACGGCTTTATCGCCGAAGTCTTTATGTTTACTGGAAACGGACCAGTCCACATCCCATGATGACGCTTTTTGATGCTCCCAGTCGCGAAGCAAGTTGCGTTCGACGCTCGACAACCAACACTTCTTTGCAGGCTTTGGCGTTGCTAAATGAGACCCAACGAATTGAGATGGCAAGGACATTGGCGGCAAGATTGATGACGGAGGCTGGTCAAGATTCTCAGCGTCTAGATCGTTTGTTCCAGATCCTTGCTTGCCGGCTGCCTACCGAAGTGGAAAGAAATGCCTGTGATCAATTGTTAGCTTCGATGTTAGATAGGTTTGGGAAAGACAAGAAGGCTGCGAGTGAGTTGGTGAGTTACGGTGAGGCTCCCGGGAATAAAAAGTTGGACGTTGTGGTGCAGGCTGCCTGGACTCAGGTGGCGGCAACGGTGTTGGCCAGCGATGTGGCGATTTTACTTTATTGATGAAACGAAGCGCGACTATGAGTGAAAATCCGATTCGAGAATTTGAGTTATTGACCACGCGCCGCCAATTATTTGGGCGAGCTGCACTGGGCTTGGGAACCGCGGCAATGGCCAGTTTGTGGCGGCCGCAGCAAGTGACCGCCGGTGCTGGTGAATCCGGATTGGGGGTGGGAATGCACCATCCTGCCAAAGCTAAACGCGTGATCTATTTGTTTATGAGTGGTGGTCCAAGCCATCATGATCTTTGGGACTATAAACCAAAACTAAAGGAAATGGCGGGTAAGCAGTTGCCTGACCATGTGCGTGATGGGCAGCGGATCACAGGGATGACCTCCAATCAAAAGAGCGGACTGCCGATATGCCCTAGTAAATATCAATTCAAAAAATACGACAATCATGACAAGGGGGTGTACGTTAGTGAATTGCTACCGCATACCTCGACCGTTGTGAAAGACCTATGCGTAATTAAGAGTACGTTTACGGAAGCGATCAATCATGATCCAGCCATTACTTACATTCAAACTGGCAGTCAGATTCCGGGGCGACCCAGCCTCGGCGCGTGGTTGAGCTATGGTTTGGGGAGTATGAATGAAAACCTCCCCAGTTACATCGTGATGCATGCCAAAACGCGATTCCCGGAGCAGAGTTTGTTTAATCGGCTGTGGGGGACTGGGTTTATGCCGTCCCAACATCAGGGGATGTTGATGCAGAGCCAAGGGGATCCAGTCCTTTACTTGAGTAATCCCCGTGGAGTTAGCCGCAAAGATCGTCGAGCCCAGCTCGATACGCTGACGGCTTTGAATCAAGAGGTGCACCGTAAATTTGCTGATCCAGAGGTGTTGGCGCGAATCAAACAACACGAGATGGCCTTTCGAATGCAGGCCTCAGTTCCCGAATTGATGGATCTCTCGTCGGAGGACGAAAAGACGTTTGAGTTGTATGGTGAAACTGCAAAACAGCCCGGCAGTTTTGCGGCCTGCTGTTTGAATGCCAGGAGGTTGGCTGAGCGAGGTGTCCGGAATATACAAATTTTTCACCGCGGTTGGGACGCCCACGGCAACCTCCCCAGAGAACATGAGTCTCAATGTAAAGATATTGACCAAGGCTGTGCAGCCTTGATTAAAGATCTGAAACAGCGGGGGATGTTGGAGGATACACTGGTTGTTTGGGGTGGCGAGTTTGGCAGAACGGTTTACTGTCAAGGAAACATGACTGACGCGAACTATGGGCGTGATCATCATCCGAGGTGCTTTACCGTTTGGATGGCCGGCGGAGGTGTTAAGCCGGGGATTACCTATGGCCAAACTGATGAGTACGGTTACAACATTGCAGATGCGGATGGAGTTGCTCTGACCCCGCAGCCCACCAAAGAAGCGTGGACTCCGGGAACGATGCACATTCATGATCTGAATGCAACAATTCTGCACTTGTTAGGAATAGACCACACTAAATTGACTTACCGGTATCAGGGGCGTGATTTTCGGTTGACCGATGTTCATGGACATGTCATCCATGATCTTATTTCCTAAATACATTTTTATGCCTCCTGAATCTTTCCGACGCAGCGTAATCTAAAAAGGAGCCTCGGTGACATCCAAGGTATTTAAGGACGCGGAAGCAGCATTGTTCGATATGAAGGATGGGGTTTCGGTGATGAGCGGGGGATTCGGTTTATGTGGAATTCCTGAAAACAGCATTCTGGAAATTCGTCGTTTAGGGCTTAAGAACCTGCACGCGATATCCAACAATATTGGAAATTCAGGTCGTGGATTGGCGTGGCTGTTAAAAGAAAAACAGATCAGTCGGGCGACTTGTAGTTACGTTGGCGGGAATCCTGATTTAGAAGCGCAAATGCTGGCCAACGAAGTTGAAGTTACCTTAGTTCCTCAGGGAACCTTTAGCGAACGAATTCGGGCGGCTGGAATGGGCATTCGTGGCTTTTATACGCCAGCGGGACATGGGACTGAGATTGCTGAAGGAAAAGAATCGCGCACCTTTGATATCCCGTGTTTGTTAGAACTGCCGTTGGCTGCGGATTTCGCGATTATCAAAGCGCAAAAAGGTGATGCTTATGGCAATTTGTGGTTCCAGGAAACGGCCAGGAACTTTTCTCCTTTGATGGCGATGGCTGCGAGAGTGACCATTGTTGAGGTCGACGAGTGCGTCGATGTGGGTGAGATTTGACCGGAAGACGTGCATCTGCCGGGAGGCTTTGTGCAGCGTATTGACCAGGGCACTGATTACGAAAATACAATCGAAATTCCAATCTTTCAGGATGACAAATAAAAAAGGGTTTTGCCAAGGTGATTAGGGGTCTTTGCAATGGGAGAATTAAACGTGTCTGATTCGAAAAATTGTTGGTCGAAGAATGAGATGGTCGATCAGGTGATCGAGATGTTAAACGATGGCTCCAGTTTGAACCTCGGAATTGGAATTCCCACGCTTGTCGCTCAACGGATTCCACCGGAGAAGGGGATTTGGATTCACTCAGAAAATGGGGTGCTAGGTGTTGCTGGACGCCCCACGCCAGAGTCGGTTTCGGCCACATTGATCAACGCGGGTAAAGAAACGATTTCGGTGAAGAAAGGGGCCAGTTTTTTTGACAGTGCGATGAGTTTTGGAATGATTCGCGGTGGGCATATTGATGTTTGTGTGCTTGGTGGAATGCAGGTCGATGCCGAAGGGAGTCTTGCTAACTGGATGATTCCCGGGAAAAAAGTGACGGGTATGGGAGGTGCGATGGACCTTGTGCATGGTGCCAAATTAGTCATCGTGATGTTAACCCATTTTTCAAAACGAGGGGAAGTGAAGTTGATGCATCGGTGTTCACTTCCGCTGACTGGCAAGAGGGTGGTCCATAAGGTCGTTACCGATTTAGGAGTCTTTACGCCGGAAGGGGCGGCGTTTCAGATCGAAAGGCTTGCTCCTGGCGTAACGGAAGAACAACTTGGAATGTCTGACAGTCTGATTTCATACTGAGGTGATCAGGCTGTTGTTATTTCTCGATCTCGACCATTTCCCAATTCGGCTAATAGCGGATTAGCGGTTGCCAGTAATACAGATTCAATTCAATTTAAATTGTGATAATGCAATGCCCAAAGCGATTTTTACTTCTGGACTTAGGACTCCTTTTGGACGCTCGTTCAAAGGGGCTTATCGGGATGTCCGTGCGGATGACCTGTTGGTAGAGATGTTGCAAGCGCAAGCCAGTCGATCTCCAGAGTTGTGGAACTCTGGTCCAGAGGATTTGGTTGTTGGTTGTGCTTACCCCGAACATGAGCAGGGTTACAACGTCGGTCGTGTGGCGGCGTTAGGGGTTGGGTTGGACGTACCGGGAATGGTAGTGAATCGTCTTTGCGCGAGCAGTCTTGAAGCGGTTGCGGTGGCGGCCGCTCGTATCGAAGCTTCGTGGGGGACTAAGTTTTTAACTGCCGGCATTGAATCGATGAGCCGGATTCCAAGGCGGGGAGCGAATTTTTCGGAATCCGATCGTATCAAAACGGTCAATCAGCACGCCTATATTTCGAACGGTCAAACGGCGGAGCGCGTGGCTGTGAAATATCCTCAGTTTGACCGAGAGGCGCAAGAAGATTTTGCGGAACGAAGTCATACCCTTGCGCACCAAGCACATCAAAGTGAATTTTACTCGGAACAATTGCATCCCTATTTAATTACTTGCGATGAATTCGTGAGATACCCAGTCAATCGTGAGAAAATTGCGAGTTTGCCCCCTGCATTTACAGAGACTGGCACTGTAACTGCGGCGACCGCTTCTCCGCTTACCGATGGAGCGACCAGTGGGTGGGTAGTAGAGGAAGCGTGTGCAAGATCGCTGGGGATTTCGGCTGGTTTGGAGGTCGTCGATGTTCAATACGGCCATGTGTCACCCGAATTAATGGGACTGGGACCAGTGCCGGCGACGCGAAAAATATTTGAGCGGAATCGGATTACCGCGAAAGAAGTTTCGGCGTTTGAAATTAACGAAGCCTTTGCGATCCAGGTCTTGGCTTCCGCTGCGGATCTCGAAATCCCTCTGGAACGGGTCAATGCCTGGGGAGGGGCGTTGGCGCTGGGGCACCCGCTGGGAGCGAGTGGGTTGAGGTTGGTAATGACACTTCATGATCGCTTGAAACAGCGTGGCGAGTTGGGCGCGCTGGGGATTGTGACATTATGCGTCGGCGGCGGGCAGGGAATGTCGGTTTTGTTTCGGTGGGTTCGGGTTTAGCAGTTTCTGTAGTCTTCTGTAGCAGCTGAACGGGGGTGTGGCCTTTAGTCGAGGATCGGAGTAAATCCCAAACATGTATAGCTGCCGCGTTGAGGAAGCTGAGGTTATTACAATCGTGTGTTTCTGGAAGTGAATTATCGCCGGTTACCTAGTCGACGGCAGCCGTCACGGTATTTGACGGGTTAAACCGCAGTGCTATACTTGAGCCATCGCGGCAATCTGCCTGCGACTTGCTTTTGAATCTCTTCTTCCAGGAGTCAGTAAATGGGCTTGTTTGACAAGCTGCGAAATGAACTCGTCGACATTATTGAATGGATTGACGACTCGCGGCACACAATTGCTTGGCGTTTCCCCCGGTATCAAAATGAAATCAAGAATGGTGCCGAGCTTATTGTTCGCCCCGGCCAGATGGCAGTCCTTGTGCATCGAGGCGAAATTGCTGACATGTTCGAGCCCGGAAACTATAAATTAACAACGGACAACATTCCAATTCTCAGCACGATCATGGGTTGGAAGCACGGTTTCAATAGTCCCTTTCGCTCAGAAGTCTACTTCGTAAGTACACGTCAGATCACTGATTTGAAATGGGGGACTCCCAATCCAATTATGTTCCGTGATCCGGATTTTGGTCCAATTCGATTGCGTGCATTTGGAACGTATTCGTTGCGAGCGCAGGATCCCAAGGCGCTGTTAAAGGAATTGATTGGGACGGATTCGTCCTTTGAAGCTGACGAAATTAGTGAATTAATGCGGTCAATTTTGATCACCGCTTTAGCAGATTTGCTAGGTGAATCAAAAGTCGCGGCCCTCGATTTGGCAAGTCGTTACGGAGATTTCTCGGAGCAGCTCCGAAAAGCAGTACTCGAACGAGTTGACGATGAGTATGGGCTTGATATCCCGCAGCTAAACATTGTCAATATTTCGCTGCCTGAGGAAGTTGAAAAAGCAATCGATACGCGCAGTAGCATGGGTGTAATTGGTGACATGAACCGATTCCAGCAATTCCAGATGGGCAATGCCATGATGGCTGCCGCTGATAATCCAGCTGGCGGTGGTGCAGCCGATGGAATGGGGTTGGGAATGGGGTTTGCGATGGCTAACCAAATGGTTCAGTCACCGGGAATGTCTGCTCCTCCGATGCCGCCGCAGGCGACATGGCACATTGCGGTCGATGGCCAGTCGCAAGGGCCCTACAATGATGCCCAATTAATGCAGATGATACAGAGTGGAGGCGTTCTGGCGTCAACCAACGTTTGGTCACCGTCGCTTGGGAAGTGGATGGCTGCGGGGCAAGTCCCTCAACTGTCCGGTCACTTTGGCGCCGTTCCGCCTCCCCCGCCTCCTAGTTAATTGACTGGTAAGGAAGAGTGTTATTGCTTAAGAAATTTGTTGAAACGAATTGTCGTTGAAACGAATGGGTTACGGTGAAAATGCTTTTCAGTGGGTAACGATTGAATTCTTAAGAGCTCGTTGTGGGGCCAGTTAAGTCGAGCGGATGCGATATGGAATCTCCGAAATCTGAGGTCGAGGAAATCCTTGGGCGTAGCGATGTCGTTGGCGCGACAACGGATGAAGGTAAGGGACGGATTTTCCCCTGCGAAAGCTGCGGTGCGGATTTCGAATTCAATATCGGTGAGCAAAAACTGAAATGCCCTTTTTGCGGGTTTGAAAAAGACGTTGAACTTGTCGAAGGCGCCGAAGTGGCGGAGCAAGACTTCCACGCCATGCTCGATCGAATTGTTGAGTTTCGTAAGCTTGATGAGGAAGCAAAGGAAAATGAAACCGAGGGAACCAGTGACTGCAGTGAAGTCAGTTGCGAATCTTGCAATGGCGTCGTTGTTTTTACCGGAACCTTGACCAGTACCGATTGTCCGTACTGCGGTTCACCTATCCAGCGCGAAAACGTACACACTGCAACTAAACGTGTTCCGGTGGATGGCGTGTTGCCGTTTTTGGTAGAGCGGAATACGGTGCAGGGAAGATTAAAAGAGTGGGTGAATTCGAGGTGGTTTGCGCCAGGAGAATTCAAAAAGCGAGGTGCGCAAGGTAAGTTTAATGGAGTGTACCTTCCGTATTGGACATTTGACACGCTCACCTTCAATGCCTATTCGGGTGAGCGTGGAGAAAACTATACGGTCCGTACGGGAACGGGGAAGAATAAGCGAACTGAAACTCGTACGCGTTGGTATCCTGCATCGGGGAATTTCCAACGTTTCTTTGATGATGTTTTGGTTGTTGCCAGTCAAGGTTTTCCCGAGAACTACATCATTGCCCTGGAACCTTGGCCGCTGACGGAATGCGTGCCCTTTACTCAGCAGTATCTGGCTGGATATTTAGCGCGAACCTATGATGTTGAGTTAGATGGAGGATTTGAAAAGGGAAAACAGCGAATAGATGCGGAAATTTTATCTGATGTTCGAGGCCGCATCGGAGGGGATAAACAACGCGTTCATTCAGTCAAATCAAGGTATGATGCGATTACCTACAAGCATTTATTGTTGCCGGTTTACTTGATGACGTATCGGTTTAAAAATAAACCGTATCGTATTTTTGTAAACGCGGTGACCGGCGAGATTCAAGGGGAACGTCCCTACAGTTGGGTGAAAATCTCAATGGCAATTTTGGCGGGTGCTCTGGCCGTTATTACGGCCGTCGTTCTGTTCAATATGGCGGGGTAAGAGGTCGTCTTCCCGGATTTACTGCTTTCGTTTGCGGGCACTGATTTTGGTCAAAGAGTTTTAGTCTTCGCCGGGGATCAGGCGGTTTCAATTTTGGAACTTTCTCTAAACCGCGGTTTCTCTCCCAGAGCGTCTACTATCTGGATTACTCGCGTTAATGGTTGGGGTTTATTAATCGCCCTTGTTCTACAAAACCCCGAAAAACATGTGCTGTTTTGAGCGATTTTGTGAACGACTTCAAAATTTGCGATTTAGAATTTTTTTGAACCGGCTGTTGGTGAGGTTCGGGTTGATTGTCGCGAGCCGATGGCTAACATGACGGAACAGGGAGTTGGTGTGCGAACCCTTCCTTTTACAACCTTAGATTCGAATTCTCATTTCGATGGAATCCTGTCATGTCAACGATCTCTAATTTTACGGCTTCAGAAAAAGCTCAGACTTTTGTTAGTTCGATCGAAAAAGCAAAATACGATCGCCAGATTACCGCGGGCTTGAAAAAGTTTATCGACAAATCTGTTGCTGCGGAGATGCAAGGTTTCTACAGCGAAGATGAGTTGGCCGCTCTGGTAGAAATCAAAGGGACAGAGAGAGATATTGAGTCTCGAATGCCCGTGAAAATTACCCGGCATTACTTCGAGCAGGCCAAGAATAGCGCTGCGATTCAACAGTTAATCAAAGCGAGCCCTGCTGAGACTTTTGACCTTGCGGGGTCGCAAGATCCCGGAAAGCAAATGGATTACAGCCCAGTGGAGGGTTTGTTGCATAAATATGAGATCGGTCTAATTTATGTCGCCTCGACTTGCTCAGCACATTGTCGGTTTTGCTATCGTGAGGAGCTTATTGCGAAGAAGGAGGTGTCGCGGCCCGATGGAGCGATGGCGCCGAAAGGTTTGGCAAAAGTTGATGAAATCTGTAGCTACATCGTTAACCATAATCAAGAAGTTGAATCAAACGGAGGCAAACATCCAGAGACGGGTCGCGAAAAACTTCGAGAGATTTTGATGTCTGGCGGAGATCCAATGGTTCTTAGCAATAAGATCATCGGCAATTGGTGGGCATCTTTGGCTGAGGCCGGGATTGAGAATATTCGCCTTGGGACAAAGGAGTTGGCCTTTTTTCCAGATCGATTCGATGATTCGTTTTTTAAGATGTTGGATGGGTTTCATGAAGCCTACCCCGGCGTCAATCTCCGGTTTGTGGTCCATTTTAATCATCCCGATGAGTTCTTAAAGAAAGACTCGGAAGGCGGTTATTTTTCCGACCCTGGCGGTGGCTTGGTTTGGTTGGACAACACGCGACGTTCTGTAAAACGACTCAAGAGTCGCAACTGGGTGAATGTTGATAATCAGTCGCCCATTATTAAAGGAATCAACGATGATCCCGATGCATTGCGCATCTTACAGCGTGAGTTAAAACGTAACGGGATTGAGAATTCAAGATTTTATTGCGGGCGAGATATTGTCGGCCATCGCGCTTTTAATTTAACGATCGAAGAAGCTTGGAGGATCCTTAATGAATCGCAAAAAGGTCTTTCGGGGATCGAGGCGCATGCGAAGCTATCGATCACTCATTATAAAGGCAAGACGGAAGTCTGTGCGGTAACGGACGAGCCTATGGATGTTCCGCATGGGGAAAACGGTGTCTTGATTTTCAAACTTTATCGAGGTGCGGCCGACGCAAAGTACCGCGGAAAAATAGCAATTGTTGGGCGAAATTCTGAAGCGATTTGGTTTAATGACTACGAAGACCGAATCATCTTTGACGAAGCAGGATTGTTTGCAAGCGGCACGGGTAAACCGGTTTATTAGAAGTGAGTTGGGTAACCTTTAATTTTAGTTGTTTTTCGATTGATTAGAAAAATGAGACCGCAAACAAAAAGTCAGTCACTGTACGCAGAAGCTCTTCAGGTACTTCCCGGCGGAATCAGTCGGAATACCATTTTTCGCAAGCCTAATCCAGACTACGTTGACTTTGGTAAGGGATGTAGAGTTACAGATCTTGATGGTGTAACTCGCATTGATTTTGCCAACAATATGGCATCTTTAATTCACGGTCATGCCCATCCCGTAATCGTTGACGCAGTCACTCATCAGCTCCAACAGGGAACTGCCTTTACAATGGCGACCGAAGCTGAGCTTCGATTTGCGCAACACATCTGCAGTCGCAACGAGGGTTTTGAAAAAATCCGATTTATGAATTCGGGAACGGAAGCTGTGATGGCGGGAATCAAAGCTGCCAGGGCGATCACCGGGCGCCCTAAAATTGCCAAATCGGAAGGAGCTTATCATGGAACTTACGACTACGCGGAGGTTAGTCAAAAATCAAACCCAGCAAATTGGGGTAACGTAGACTCTCCGCAGAGTGTTCCGGTCGTTGAAGGGACTCCTCAGGCAGCACTGGATGACGTTATTGTCTTTCCATTTAATGACATCAACCAAACGCTGGAATTATTAGACCGTCACGCAAACGAATTGGCTTGCGTTTTGATTGATCCTTTGCCCCATCGGGTTGGTTTAATTCCGGCAAGCCAAGAGTACATGCAAGCGATTCGGAAATGGACTCAAGATCATGATTGCATCTTTTTGCTGGATGAAGTGATTACCTTTCGAATGGGGTGGGGTGGTGCTCAGGATTGGTATGATGTCGAACCGGATTTGACGGCTCTGGGTAAAATTATTGGTGGTGGTTTTCCTGTAGGCGGTTTAGCTGGCAAGGATGAATTCATGTCTGTACTTGACCCTACGCGAGACCGTTTGCCATTTCCATTTTCGGGGACGTTTTCAGCGAATCCGATGACGATGACAGCGGGACGGGTAGCCATGGAGTTATTTGATCGCCAAGCAGTGGATCGGCTCAATCAGTTGGGAGATTATGCGCGGATGAAAATCGCCCAAGCGATTGAGTCCGTCGGAGCCAACGCCTGCGTGACCGGCGCTGGTTCGATGTTCCGTGTTCACTTGAAATCCAAAGCTCCCACGGGATATAGGGAGACGTATTCCGATCCATCGGAAAATAAGCAAATTGAATTCCTCGTTAATTTTCTGTATGAGCGAGGTTTCATGATGATCAACACCTGCTCTGCGGCACTCTCGACTGTGTTGAGTGAGTCTGAAATTGACTCGATGGTTGATGTTCTCTCCGAAGGATTGGAAGTCCTTCGGAAGAATTAATAGATCATTTGACCGACCAGTCCTAAGTGATGTTTTGATCGAACCTGATTCAAACCGCGCGCATAAAAAACGAGACCTCATTTTGAGGCCTCGAGTGGAAATGTCTTAGAGAATCTTGAGCTTACTTAGTTGGGGTCGCGGGAAGTCCGGCGTCAGAGGGTAAGCTCATTTGCTTCAATGCGGCGTCTAACGAATCGAGCGAACTGGCTCGTGAGTTATTCGGAGCCGCTGGTTTACCGATAAGTTTATCCAAGTTGGCTGGCCCTGGGCCGGGCATATCGGGAAAGGGAACGCTGGGGTTGTAGCCCGGGTAGTAGGGAGCCACGGGAACCGGGACCGGGTAGCGTGGGTAAGCATAACGCCGGTACGGAGCAGCATTGACGCCGATATTGATACCGCGATTTACTGCTGCAGCTCGATTAACGGCGGCGGCTCGAACAGCTGCATGATGGTACCCGCCAAAACCGTGTGCGGCGCATTCGTTGTGCTGTAGCAATGCAAAAGCAATCAGTGTAGCTGTCAGAGTTAAGAAACGTATGATCATTTTAATTCCAGTCAGTGGATAGTGTTCTATTGATATGATGTAGGCTGCGAGGGGAGTTACTTGGATCGTTTGAGGGTTAATTCAGCGGTTTCTGCGAGTGGCTCATTTCCCATGATGCGGTTGGTAGACTTCCATGTTAGCGTATCGTCATCGGAGAAATTCCAATAATTGGTCGCAGCCGTTACGGTGCCGTCACTCGTGACACCACTGGATTGCATCATCCATCCCTTTTCGGTGGGAGACCAGATCGCAACTCCATTCCCACCGGTAGAATCAAATAACCACGATGTGATTTGCTTGCTAGACGGCTCCCAGCCAATGATTTGAGTACCCGACAGTGTGGTTTTTCCTTCGATGGAAACTGAAAAGTCTCTCTCGATAAATTTTTTGTTGGCAATCCAGCGGTAGGTCGTTTCAATTTTTCCGCCACTGGTTTCGTAGCTCCAGGTACCAATTAGCTTTTCAAGTTCGCTAAAACGCTCGAAATTTGATTTCGCCTCGATGCGCATATCACGTGCAGAGGCGATCAGCCATTTGCCATTTTTCTTTACGTGGATCAAAACGTAGTGACATTCGACTGGGGCGAATTCGCCAAGCGTCGCGGTGCCTTCTTCGATCGCGCTGGTGTCCGATAGCATTTTGATTTCTTCGATATCAATCTTGATTTTAACGCCGGGGTATTGCTTGAAGAAAGTTGCGTATTCTTTCTCAATGGCTTCGCGCCCATTGAATTCGATTCCAGCTTCGTTGGTGTAGTCGCCGTCCTTGGTCCATTGTGCCGCAATCGCTTTGGCATCACCCGAGTTAAATGCATTGGCAAAAGTTTTGGCACATTCACGAATTTCAGCGTCATCGACTGTCATTGGAACGCGAATTTCCTCGGCATTCAGAATCGAAGAGGCAAGCATTATCCCTGTGATCGAGCTGATCAAAAGGAGGCCGGTAATGAACTGAGTGAATTTCATGGGATGGCTTTCAGAAGGTTGTTCCAGTTATTCCGGAACATGGTTAATTGGCTGAGTGCTGGAGTATCTAATTCGAAAAATAGATTGAAAAAAATTAGATGTCGCTGAATTACTGAGTGTATCTGAATCGGTGCCTTGTTTAAAGTCAGCAATCTATATATGAACGCATGGTTTTGAGTTTGATTGAGGAAATGTTGTGGCCACCAGTGGTTGGAGGTTTAAAATCGGTCATCCAGAGCGTTGGTTTGAGGTTGTAAAACCGAGGACCAAAGTTGGGTGTTTGGACTTGATAAAAAAAGGCCCCCAAATTTGGGAGCCAGAAGGATGGAATCTAAACGACTAGTTTTCAATCACAACGAATCGTGAGCCCGTTTCACTTTTGGTTAGGAAAAGCAAACTTTCGTCCAAATTTAGCTCGCCCATCAATTGGTTGAATTGACTCAATGATTCAATCTTGTTGTGATTGACTTCAGCCAGGATCATCCCGGGCACCAAGCCTGCGCGTTGCGCTTGTCCACCTGGTTGAATGGCTAAAATCAAAACTCCTGCTGTGGCATCAATTCCCATTTTTTGAGCGACGGTTGAATCGAAATCTCCAACTCGGATTCCCAGTCGGCCCGAAGACGTTCGCTTGGACTGACTTGTATTCATTCGCTTCCCAACGTCTTCACCGCGGCGGTTGGGTTGCGGCTGTGGAACACAGTTGAGGTCTTGAAACGTACCATTTCGATTAATCGTCAGTTTATAGGTTTGTCCGACGTTGGCTCTTTCTACAAACGTCTGAAATTCATTCGGTGCAGAAACCCGCGCTCCGGCAAATTTCAATAGGATGTCACCGGTGCGAACACCGGCGTCGGCAGCCGGTGATTCTGGAAGGACATGTGTTACCAAAAGCCCTTGTTTTGGAGGGACTTTAAAATAGTCGGCCAACTTTTGGGTGATTGGTTGAATTCCAACTCCTAAGAAGGCTCGTTGGACACTTCCGTGGTCAATTAATTGGTTGGCAACCCAATTGGCTAAGTTAATCGGAACCGCAAACCCAACGCCATCACTCCCGCCACTACTTGAAGAAATAGCGGTGTTAATGCCAATCACTTCGCCATCCAGATTGACCATCGGGCCACCACTGTTTCCAGGATTGATGGCCGCATCTGTTTGGATGTGATTTTCACTATCTGATAAACCGATCCCCCTGCCCTTCGCGCTGATTATCCCAGCGGTGACTGTGCTCTCGAGCCCAAAGGGTTGTCCCAAGGCTAAAACCCAATCACCAACGTAGGCTCCGTTACTATTACCTATTTTGGCAGCATTTAAATTTTGTGCATTGGGAATTCGAACGATTGCGATATCGGTCTTGGGGTCGGTCATTACCTGCTCTGCCATGAATTCACGGCCATCGTGTAGACGAACGATAATCGCTCCCGCTCCGGCAACGACGTGATTATTGGTCATGATCCAGCCGCTTGGGTCAATGATAACCCCGGAGCCAACGCCGCCTCTCGGGGGCATCCCATTGACTGTTTGCTGTGGGCGCTGCGAGTTGTCCAGTCTATTTTCAATGGCGACGACGGAAGGAAGAAGTTGATTTGAAATATGCCGAAATGCTTTGGAAAGATGTTTTGCGGATTGGATTGCAGTTTCCGCTTCGCTATCGGTAAGCGTTTTAAGCGGTGGCGCAGTAAACGGTGCGGATGGAGTGAGCCTGTTTTTTGTAGCTCCCGTATCCAGAACTGTCGATGCATGCCCGATCGCTACCGTGCTAAGCAAGAATGCGGTTACCATGCATGCAATGCAACCGGCTCGTGTGCTTCTGGCTATTTTCATGTTTTTCTCCCTAAATGAATTTTGTAGGTTTGCTGAATTACAAACCTCCACACCGCTTCGTATTTGAAAATCGAATGACAACTGCTGTCGGGGGAATTGCAAATTTCCCCTTGTGAATTGCTGAAGGCGAAGCCATCTGATTTGTTTCAATCATTGACTCCGAGCCTTTTAGAATTTCTTTAGCGACATGACCTGTAATGCATTCTTTGTGCCAAAAGTAGTTTGGTGAGTTATAGTTTTTGAAATCTGTCGTTCCTTCGTTAAATCGACGGCTTTCGTGGAAACGAAAATATCGGGAAAAGGAAATTATCAACGTCTGGTTGGGGCAAAATGCCGCAGTGTCCAAGCTTGCCCCGGTCTGCTCCTCATAAACAAACCGTTGTTTTGGTTTATAATCAGAGGGTGATGTTTAACTCAGCAATTGTTTACAACGCGAGATTTTTGAAATGAAACTGGCTGCAAAACTTTCGCTTGTTTCGGTGATTGCGGTGATCGCTGTACTTGCGGCATCAAATTATTTTGCTGCACAGATTGCGATATCAAAAATCAAAAGAGATCACGAAGCTTACGCCCAAAAAATGGCTTCACAAATGGAAAGCTCAATTCTGGATGCCTGGCAATCGGGAGGGGTTGAGGCAATGCGGTCAGCTTTGAGAACGGAAGGAAAGCCGCCGGTCGCAAGATGGGTTTGGTTTGAGGAATCGGTCACAGCGACGACACGCCCTTCAACAACAGCTGATTTTTCCACCATAGTAACCCGTCAGGCGATGACTTCGTTTGTTTCAACGGTTGGCGACGGGGGGCATTTGCTCCATACCTATTATCCTGTCGATCTTGGAGTGCCACGGGCCGGCGGCCTCGAATTTACAAGGTCGCTTGATGATTATGATCGAGAAACGATGGACAAGCTCATTGAGTCTTTGATTGTTGTTGGGTTCTTATCCATCGTTTCGATTTTGGTTGTGTGGTTTGCTGGAGTGAGATTAGTGGCCAATCCGCTAAATAAATTGACCGCGGCGACAAAGCGAATTGGCGAGGGCGACTATCGCTTTCGCGTTGAGTTAAGTGGTAAGGATGAATTGACGCAACTCGGTCGATCTATCAATGAAATGTCAGCGCGTTTGGATGCTCAAAAATCGGCAATCGAACGCGAGACCCGCGATAAGTTATTGATTACCCAGCAGCTTCGGCATGCTGACCGATTGAAAACCGTAGGGCGAATGGCGGCTAGTATTGCCCACGAAATTGGGACACCGCTGAGTGTTGTATCCGGTAGAGCAGCGTTAATTGCGAAAGGGGATTTGTCAGCTGAGAAAGTAAAGCAAAACGCTGAAACAATTCAGTCGGAAACGGATCGAATTACAGATATGATTCGGCAAGTACTAGATTTTTCCAGGCAATTGCCCAGTGAAAAGACTGAGGTCGATTTAAATGAAATCCTGATTCAAGTGACTGAATTACTGACGACCGTTGCCGAGCGAAAAGGAGTTGCGATTGAGTCAGCGCTGGCGGGAACCCGTGCGCTCGCCTGTTTGGACGGTGGACAAATTCGTCAAGTGTTGACCAATATATTGGTCAATGGAATTCAGGCAATGGAGTCGGGGGGGACCTTATATTTGTCACTGAATCGGGTTCTGCCTGAGACAGGTAATGAAGACCGTTGTGCTTCATTTGAATGGGAAATCCGTGTGCGGGATGAGGGAATTGGAATCCCGAAAGAAAACCTCGAGAGTATTTTTGAACCCTTTTTCACAACAAAAGATGTTGGTGACGGCACCGGACTTGGGTTGTCGCTTGCGTACAACATGATTCAGGAGCAGGGAGGGCAAATTGAAGTTAGCAGTGAATTGGGGGAAGGTTCAGAGTTTCGGATTTTCCTTCCCGGTCTGCCACGTGAAATTTGATTAGCTATTGGGAATCTGTTTGCTCATAGCGAATCAGTTTGCGGTAGAGAGTCTTTCGGTCAAGTCCAAGGATTTTTGAGGCGACGGTTCGATTGCCATCAACAGTGTCAAGTACGTGTAGAATGTACCGTTTCTCGACTTCTTCGAGCGACCGGAGTTCTTCCGGTTTGTCACTGGCAATTACCATTGTTCTGGATTGGTAATTCCGAATGGAATCTGGTAAGTCTTCGATACGCAGTTTGGTTCCTTCTGAAAGGGTGACTGCTCTTTCCATGGCATTCCTGAGTTCGCGGACGTTTCCTGGCCACTGGTAATCGAGGAGTCGTTGAGCCACGCTTTCAGTGATTTCTTTCATTTCAGCTTTTGATTTTTCACTGAACATTTTTACAAAGAACTGAGCCAGTATGAGGATGTCGCTACTTCTCTGGCGAAGTGGTGGCAGGTGGATGGGTACGACATTAATCCGGTAAAATAAGTCCTCACGAAAAGTACCCGCCTCGACGGCAGTTTCAAGATCGCGATTGGTCGCAGCGACGAGGCGGGCGTCGAATTGAATTTCTTCGCTTCCTCCCACGGGACGGACACAATTCGCTTCGAGTGCCCGAAGTAGTTTCGGTTGCAGCGCAGGTGACATTTCACCGATTTCGTCGAGAAATAAAGTACCACCGTTGGCACGTACTAATAACCCATCGTGATTCTGGTCAGCTCCGGTAAACGCACCTGCTACGTGGCCGAATAGTTCACTTTCCATTAGGGATTCAGGGAGTGCGGCACAGTTGATGGCGACAAAGGGGTGGTCTCTGCGTTGACTATATTGGTGGATCGAATGGGCTGCAAGTTCTTTGCCGGAACCACTTTCGCCGGTTATCAAAACGGTCGTGTCGACCGCAGCGACCTGGGACAGTTGCTTGTAAAGAACTTTCATCGCCGGGCTTTTGCCAATTAGTTTTCCAAAAGAGACATCAATGTCGAGCGAGTTTTTTAATTGACGAACCTCTCGCTGTAATCGAGATTGCTTGATCGCTCGTTCTATCGCAATTTCTAAGAGGTCCATGTCTAACGGCTTAGTAACAAAGTCGAATGCGCCTGCTCGGATGGCAGATACGGCTGCTTCAAGACTCCCAAAAGCCGTCATTACCACTACGGGTAACCCAGGGTGATTTCGATTAACCTCCTGGCAAAATTCGATTCCACTCATGTCGGGCATTTTTAAATCGGTCAGTACAACATCAAACACTTTCTCTCGTAAAAGTTCGATTGCCAAGACCGCCTTTGTTTTCCATTGGACTTCAAAACCGCTCGGGGTAAGAGTGTCAAATAGCATTTCACACATTGACTGCTGATCGTCGACAATCAGAATGCGCGGTGGAAAAATGTCGGTCTCGTCGGTCATGGGGACAATCGAAGGCGGTAGTTGTTGCTTGAGTAATGCTACGCCTTCTTAATCTAGCAGGAGCGGTTAGGCGGGAAAAGCTTGCTATAAAATTGGTGCATCAAAAATTGTATTTAAGCGGATCAAAAAAGAGGGAAAATGAATCGTTCAAACAGGTCAAAGTCAGGACGATACATGGCCTACTAGTCGGCTGTCGAACATCTAGCCGGATCATCGGAACAGTCATCAAATTCTGACGGGGCGAGTTAAATCTCTTGCTCCAGAAGAAATAGTCATCGACTTCGAATTCTGCTGTCTTATAATCCTAACGAGAACGTTTGCAACGTCCGCTCAACTTTTGGGTTTGTGTAATACGCTCAAACTGACAAGACCGGAATAATAGTTCAGTGAGTCAAGAGCTCACTCGATTTTTCAGATTTGGACTTACATCAATGATTCGCTTCTACTGTTTGATTACCTTGGTCTTGGCTTCGTCTCTGGTTTCGATTGGGACATGTCAAGATGCTAGGCCTTCTCCTCAGGGAACGGTCATTGAAAAACCGTCTGCCCAAGGAGAGTCACCACTTGGTTCAGGGCGGGTTCAATTTGAATATTTGGCAATCGAAGACGCCATCGCCGGTTACCTGGATGCGATCAATCAACGCGATTCTGAGCGTGCTGCAAGCTATTGGAGTCGTCGGGGAGAATGGACTCTGAAGAACGGGGAACGCATTAGCGGTCGTGAAAAAATTGCGTTTGCAATAAGAGAGTCCTTTGACGAAGAACCCAGTGGGACAACGACTTCATTAAAAGAGGTTTCGATTCGCTTAATTACCCCAAATGTTGCTGTCGAAGAAGGCGTGGCCATTGTTAAGTCTTCAGAGGGCGAACAACAAACACCTTACGCGGTCGTTCATGTGAAAATGGACCAAGGTTGGAAAATTGATTCCGTGCGGGCGACTCAAGTACCGGTCGCTGCTCAAATGACTTCTCAATTGAAATCTTTGAGTTGGCTAATTGGCGATTGGCGAGACGAGGTGGATGGAGGGCTTCGTGTAGAAACAAATGCGAGATGGACGTTGGGAGATCATTCCATTCGACGATCATTTCAAATGTTTGACGATAATGGTCTTCGGGAACAAGCGACTCAAGTGATTCTGTGGGATGCAAAACGTGGAAAAATTCGTTCTTGGATTTTTGACTCTAAGGGTGGTTTTGGAACAGGGTTTTGGAGGCAAGTTGAAGGAAATAAATGGGCTGTTGAGATGGAGTTGCAGTTGGCCGATGGTGGGATTGCTTCAGCCAAAAACATTTACAGGATTCTTGATGACTCGAGACTGGAGTTTTCTTCCACTGATCGTAAACTCAATGGCGTCGCATTACCCGATACTCAGCCGGTAATCGTGACTCGGAAGTAAAGCACAGTTTAGTTAGTGATAAATAAAGCAATGTTAGACATTTTTTTTGGAAATAGAAAAATGAAGTTTTTTAGTTTGGCAGTTGTTATTTTGCTTGTTGGGTTCACATTTACTGTGGATGCCCACGCGCAGCGCCGTGGTGGTGGCCGGAGTTTTTCATCTGGGGGTTCACGAACACCCTCCTCCGGTGGGGTGAATAGGTCATCGCGAAGTTCAGAATTCAATCGAGGCGGCAACCAGTCTTTTGGCGGTTCGTCTTTTGGTAATTCCAATAGCCGCCAACCGAGTAGTAATTCGCGTTCATTTTCTATGCCGAATAATTTTTCATCGAGTGGTTCCAATCTGGCGAATCGGCGAAGTGAACCACGTTCTTCCAATCAAGCGAGGCCCGGTGGGAATTTTAATAACGAAGGCTCGGGTCGATTAAACAAGCAATTCGAACGACCTTCGCAGAATCAGTTGGATGACTTTTTGAACATGCCTGGTAATTCCAGGGATCGTCAACGAAGTGGGGGGAATACTACCCCCAACGATTACAATGGAAAATCCTACCAAGGTGATAATTATACGATTGATTCGTATAAGGGTAGCGGAAGCGGAACGACCAGTGGTGGAGTCGATTATGGCGGCGCTGCTGGTGGAATTGTCGTGACGGATTCCCAAGGCAATAAGCGCGTTGTCGGTGGTTCTGCGGGGGCAGCCTCAGACGGGACTAACTCGGTTGCCGGCCGTAGTGGCTACGCCGGCGGAAAGAATACGGATGGTTCCGCTGCCGGTGTGAGGGGAGGGGCACGCGTTGCGACTGATGGCGAAACGACTGTCGGTTCAAGAACTGCTGTTGGTGGTGCTCGAGATGCTCAAGGTAATGTGCGTGGGGGTGTTGCCGGTGGCTACATCGGGACTGATGGAGATACGACAGTTGCCGGGGCCGGGTCGGCTCGCGGGCAAGCTAATGTCGATGGTTCAGGAGGGTATGTGGCTCGTGGGGGAAGAATGGCGACCGACGGTACAAATACGGTGGTCCAACGCGGCGCGTCGGCGGGTGTCCAGGATGCTTATGGAAATGCTCGTGGCGTAAGGGTAGGCGGATCGCGAGCCACCGATGGATATAACACTTATGGACAGGTAGGAGCCTCGCGGTATGTGACAGGCCCAGGTGGAAATGTTTATGCAACCGGAGGGTATGCTGCTGGATATAACGGCATTGCAACGAGCTACGGCCCAGCAGTGGCAGTGCGAACGGCTTTTGGAGGATATCACTCCTACTACAACCCGCGTTGGTATGCCCGTTATCCCGGTGCGTGGTATGCGGCGGGGATCGCTACTGCAGCGTGGTGGTTGGCGCCGTCTTATGGTTATGCCTCAGGGTATTGTGGTTGCAACGAAGCACCTGTGTCTTATCAATATGGAGATAATGGGATCTATGTCGAGAACGGCAATGTCTATATCGGTGAAGATCCGATTGCGACAGAGGAGGAGTACTACAGTCAAGCGGAAGAGATTGCTGACGACTATTCAGAACAAGAGAATGGTGATGACTGGATGCCTTTGGGCGTTTTTGCAGTGGTCACCCCGGGGCAAACGAAATCAGATTTAACCTTGCAATTAGCACTGAACAAAGATGGAATGATTCGTGGGAACCTGTCGGTGGGTTTGACGGATGAAGTTGTGCAAGTCAAAGGAAGCGTTGATAAGCAAACGCAACGCGTTGTGTTCAAACTGGTAGGTAAAGAAGGCATCCTGATCGAAGCTGGCCTCTATAATTTGACGGAGGATGTACTGTCGGTCCTGGTGCATCGTGGTGATAATCGCCAGGAAGAGCGAGGTTTGGTACGTCTTCAGGATGGTGACGACACTAAATAATTTGCATCGCCTCAAATCCGATTTAATTTGATGGGTTGAAATTTGAGGTCGATTGTGAGAATCGAAGGGAGCCGGTTGTCCGGTTCCCTTTTTTTGTCAACTTAAATCTTCAATAAACGATGCGAATATTATTATTTCTCGTAAGTCTGCAACGCCGGCAGCGGAATTGACGAAGGTTAGCGCCTTAATGAATTGGTGGTCAATTGAATCCGATAAACGAATTGGAGGGTAGTTTTCTATCGCTCGATGTTTTCGAGGAATTTGATATGCACAAATTGGCACCTTTTGGACTTTGCGTTCTAGTCTGTGTGATTGGGTGTGTGTCGGGATGCCGTTTCGGAGGTGTGGATTGTGTTGGTATGGTTCCCTTTTGCCAACCGAAGAGCGATGCGGAGGCGTCGGGCGTAACGCAAATAGAGATGGCGGAAATGCTCTACCATAACGGTTGTAAGCTGGAGCGTGCCAAGGATGCGGGTTGCCTAGCGCAGTATTTTTGCGCTGCCCAGACCATCTGGCCGGTAGTGGCGTCGGAGGCCGTCGGGAGCGATGGGGCAAATCGCAGAGCGTCCAAAATTTACAATCAGTGTCTTCGCAATATCATTGACAGCGCACAGGAGTTTGGGCTATTTGAACCGCAAGCTGGCCGGCTCATGCTGAGTCCTTCAGGTGGAGATTGTGTTCCCATCTTGTTCCAAGGGTTTCCATGGGATCCGCAGGATTTCGATTTGGTAATCCCTGCGACTTCCGAAGTCAGCAAAAAGCTCAATCATGATTTCCGCTGCAATGGAGTTGGAGTGCCCCTCGTCGTAATTAACAAACGATTGGAGGGCGAGCGTTTCTTAAGAGATCAGCAGGCATTTGCAGCAACATTGGTATTGCGACGTGCTCACCCAGAGGAAGCTTCGTCCTGCGGTTTTGTTTTTGAGTTTAGTGACCCGCTGCGCGTACGTTCGATTAATTTCGACGGCTTCGAAGTTGCAATCGCGCGGGACCTGTCGGCGCCAATTGCGTATCGTATTGCCAAACGCGATAAAAATTATCTCGAGGGCTTTTTGCAACCCGGCACGACCGATGAGGGGCCCGGCTTGTACACGGTAGAACCTTACCAGGCCGGCAAGATTCCAGTGGTTTTCGTGCATGGTTTGTTGTCGGATCCTTTTACGTGGTCCAATGCTGCCAATGAAATAAGAGCGCGACCTGAATTGAATTCTCGATACCAGATCTGGGGTTTTCAATATCCTACGGGGGAGCCATTTTTGAAGAGCGCCGCAGTTTTGCGAGATCATTTAAATGCCATCACAAAAAAGTTGGATCCCCATGGCGAGGATCCCGCGCTTTCAGAAATTGTTTTAATCGGCCACAGTATGGGTGGACTGGTAGCGAAGTTGCAGGTCACATTTAGTGGAGATCAGTTATGGAATTCCATTTCAAAAATTCCATTGGATTGTTTAGTCACGACCGAAGAAACACGGTTGGCGCTCCGCGACGCGTTCTATTTTGAGCCGGTCCCGACCGTTTCCAGAGTTGTTTTTCTTGGCACTCCCCATGCAGGTTCGCCAAAGGCTAATCGTCCAGTTGGGCGGTTAGGGACAAAATTGGTGGATGAACCGAGTTCGATGAATGCAATCCGGAATCAGCTGCTGCGAGATAACCCCGGAGCATTTACCGAGGAATTTGAAAGACGAATTCCAACCAGTATTGATTTGTTGCGTCCAGAAAGTCCATTGCTTCAGGAAATGAACTGTCTTAAATATAGTGATTCCGTAAGGCTCCATTCAATCATTGGTTGTGGTTATTACCTTGTTGGTTCCGGTGATTCTGACAAAGTGGTTCCGGTTACCAGTGCGCGTATTTCTGAGGTTGAATCGGAACGATTAATAATCTCCAAACATACGAAGATTAACTCAAATGAAAAAGCCTTAGAAGAATTGTATCGCATTCTCGAATGCCACCTTGTTGAGCCTCGCGTATCTGAGACTGGATATGTGGTTGGCAGGTTGCAAGAATAAAGATTCCTTGTGTGGGCTGGAACCGACTGATATCCTCTTAAAACATGCTTCGCGATGGGTAGGTGAAGTTTAGTATTTTATAAGTTGTGGATGATGAGGTGTGAGTTATGGCGGGCATGGAAGATGAAACCAAAGAACAACGCGGCGCTAGTTTTGCGGATAATTTTTTTGCGAAAGATGAGTCAGGGTTTAACGTTGAAATCGTCGCAGCGACGCATGTTGGCAAGGTCCGTCAACGGAACGAGGATCACTATGCAGTGATCCGTCGGACGCGCCGTTGCGAGGTACTGCTATCGAATCTACAGGAGGACACTCTTAATCTGGTCGACGGGCATGCCTATGGTTTGCTTGTTGCTGACGGTGTCGGAGGTGCGAAGCACGGTGATTTTGCATCCCATCTCGTTTTAGAAGCGACTTTGCACGCGGCGGATCTTGCGTCCAGTTGGGTAATGAAATTTCAAGATTTTAATGCTCAGGAAATGCGGCAACGAGTCGATGCCTATGTGTCGAGAATTCAAGATGAGTTCCACCGGCACGCGAAACTCGATCCTGATAAAAGCCAGATGGGTACCACTCTGACCGGCGCATATCTTCTGCCGCCGCATGCGATTATTTCCCACGTGGGAGATTCCCGAGCCTACATTCGACGCCGGGGTAAATTAAAGCAAGTGACAAGTGACCATACGCTGGCTCAATCTCTCGTTGATCGAGGGGCGTTGCCGGAGGATGCGAAAGCATTTGGGAATGTGTTGGTCAATAGTATCGATGCTGTCCGTGACCACATAGAAGCTGATGTGGTTCATCTTGAGCTGAAATCTCGCGACCGTTTATTGCTGTGCTCGGATGGGCTCAGCGATATGGTTCCGGAAGAACAAATTTGTAGTCTTCTAGAAGTAGAGGGATTGAGAGAGTGTTGTGACGGACTGGTGAACGCAGCGTTGGAAAATGGCGGCCGAGATAATATTACTGTGGTGTTGTGTGAATTAAACGAAGAGTAAGTCGAGGTGTGGATCGTTGCCCGTTTCGCATTATTTAAGGAAATCTCGTCTCGGGAGCATTGAAGTCGAACTATACTTTGCCGGCGGGCATTGCTTTTGTTCTTAATCCAATTTCTGTTTTCCTCGGTTGGGGTGTTTGTTTTATGCGATCCAGTAAAGTTTTATTTTTGCTAAGTGCGTTTCTGTTTAGTTTCACCGCTTTCAATGGGAGTGAATGCTCTGCCCAATCCTCGGCACGGGGTTATCGAACCTCGCCAGCAGTATGGGGTTATTCAATTCCTGGATGTAGAACCTGTGACCACGGTCGACACACTCAGGTTGCGGGCAATTTTCCAGCCTACTACGCGCCTCAAGTCCCGATGGGGCCAATGATTAACGGAGTTGTTCCTACCATGTCGGCTTATTACGTTCCGACGGTGCCGGTCATGGGCGTTTATCCCGCACCGGTTGTTCCTGTTCGTCGCGTCCGGCGACGAGCCGCTTTAGTTTATCCCGCGGTGATTGAGCCGGTTTATTGGTATCCCAATTAGAATCAATCGGGTGTCAGTGGAAATTGTAGTGACGATGGAATAAAAAAAGGCTGCCTTCTGAAAGGCAGCCTTTTTTATTTAATCACAAATTTTACGATGATCGGATGTTAGTCACGAACGCGAACTTTGCCACGACCATTGACAATAACTTTCGCTTCGAAGCCACAAGAAGGCCAGCAAAGACTAGCAACTTGACGCTCTAGGACGCCTGCCTTCCAGGTGATGATCGGAGCTTCTCCAACGCAGCAAACGGGAACTTTAACGCAAGCTTCGTACTCGCAACCGCAGGGGTCTTGAAGTTGAAACAAGGTTGGAACTGGTTTGGGCTTGCAGCAACGCTTTCTGCACCGAGGTTGGCAGCAGGCATCGGCGGCTGCCATTGGCACTGGAACAGCAATTGCGTTCTCAAGAATTACCGACGGGCTCTCAACTGCATCCGCTGGAATTGGGGCGGCGGGTTCTTGAGGCGCTGGGGGAATGGCAGCGTCCTGATTGGCAAGCTTACTTTGAGTAAGCGGACTCTTTAGAACCGAAACTAATCCGTCATCGGAGTCTTTGTTCGAAGCCAAGAGTGTGATTGTGCTGAAAGAAATCGCCATTAGAGCGATCAAAGAAGCAGTGGTTTTCATCTGATTCTACCTGCAAATGTTGGGTCATTTAAAAAGTTGATCTCGAGGTTCCCGCTGCCAACGATTTCGGAGAAGTTTGACTAATCAAGAACTACTCCCCAGTCTAGCTAATTCCCCATGGTGGTAAATGGCATGCTCAGTAAAACTTGGGCGAATCATCTAAAACTCAGTTTACATGATGAAAACCGCCCTAAAACCGGAGAGATTTCTATTCCATGGATTGGACAATTGAGCAATCGAGTCCTGTAGCTTCTCTCAGTTTGCCTGGGAAATAGACCGCCCATGGCCTTAATGCACTCGGGCTCTTTTGCCCGGATATTTTCAATCCTCTATTCAATCCTCTGCTTACCGACGGCGATCACGAACTTTTGCAATTGGACCAATGCGAGCCCCCGGGTAGCGTTGAAGGGCGTTCTGAGTTGCTTGGCGGCTGTTCGTTCCCGGTACGACGACCTTCATGGGACGGCCGTAATTTCCGCGAGCGGGGATCAGCGTAACTTCCCACAGGTCATACAGCCCTGCGTTGTAGCCCTGCAATTGGAGGTTCATTTCAGATATCTCTCGTATCGACTGCAGGTTCTGGGCATTCGCCTGCGCCTGAGCCCGTAAGTAAAAGGACTCTTTTGCTTGCTGCTTCTCATTTTCTTCAGCCGATTTGTACCGTTGCCACCCCCGTTCCAGTGTCGTGCGATCCGCAGCGGAAAAAAGAAAGAAGGGAAGGCCATAGCGATCGCCGTTTTCAAGTTCAAGCATGACTCCTTCACACTTTTGGTCAACCTCGCCGTTGGGCTGTTTTGCAAGCCATTGATTCATGGCGTCAACATTTTCAAATTTTTGTTTGGCAAAGTGTCCCATAATTGTAGGAATGAGTTCCTGATAAACGGGAGGAAGGTTTTCGATGTCTCGATCATTAACGTAGGTCTCGCCGCGGAGGTAGCGTTTTACCTTCAAGTCACGTTCACCGTATTCGACCACTTTTCCGTTGATCTTCAGGCCGCTGTCCAACTTCCAGGTCCTAAGTTCATCGGGCTCACCCCCTTTGCGTTCTGCTGCTTCACTCGATTTTAAAAAGGCGCGGTCTGCGTCTGATAAATCTTTGATAGCCAGTGAGACGAGGTCTTTATTTTCTTTTTGAAGAACGACATGTTCGCTATCGTAGGCGATCAGCTCGGCTTTAAAAGTGTAGTGGCCGCTCGCGTCAGTCCAATCGCGGACATCGGTGAATCCAAAGCTCGTCGCCGTGTAGGCGAATGACAGGGCGAGACCGATTAGTAACTTGTAAAAACGCATTTGCTTGACCTTCTACCACTGAGGACGTGTTCTTCGTACCCCGGATTATTCCCTGAGATGGATGTCAGGTAAAGGCAGGACTTGGAAGTTTTCTACACCCATGTGCAAAGATCGAATCCAATGTGCGGCGTTCGAATTGTGGTGCTACCGATGCGACAGAAGCCGGAAAGGGGTAAGATCAACGGGGTTAGCTAGTAATTTACTTGAACTTCCAGCAGTGTCCTATCGTAGAGCCCTTGTGTCAAATTCAGCATCAATTCGAGTCATCAGTTACAATATCCACAAAGGGATTGGAGGTGTGGACCGTCGATATCGTCCTGAGCGGATCGTTGAAACGCTTAGACAGTACTCCGCCGATATTATTTTTTTGCAGGAAGTTGACGATCAAGTGCCCCGTTCTCGAATGGATGTTCAGGTCGAGCTGTTCTCTGAGGCGCTGGAAATGAAGCATTCAGCCTATCAACGAAATGTCCATTTGAAGCAGGGGCATTACGGAAACGCAATTTTGAGCCGTTTTCCATTGCTGGACGTCGAGGATGTCGATCTTACGATCCCATTAAAGAAACGCCGGCAAGGGTTGCTTGCCCATTGTCGAATCAAAATTGGCGGCCACCAAAGGACACTTTTGCTGGTAAATGTTCATTTGGGATTGGCTGGGTTTGAGCGGAAGATGCAGTTACGAAAGTTGTTGGAGCATCCGACCGTTCATCGCGTCCACAAAGAAACCCCGGCAGTCATAGGGGGAGATTTAAATGATGTTTGGGAGAATTTAGGGAAGCAACTGATGACACCCGCAGGTTTTTCTGTTGCCGCTAAATCGATCCGGACTTTTCCTGCTGCCTTCCCTGCACGGGCCCTTGATAATTTATTTTATCGGGGGGACTTAGAGGTCAAACATGCATTTGCCTCAAAGTCAAAAGTTGCAGGACTGGCCTCCGATCATCGCCCGCTAATTGTTGACTTCGAGCTTGGCGGCCCAGATGTTCGTTAAGCATCTGCTTAGCAATTGAGTCTTCTAAGCAATTCGAGTTGCTCGACTATCTGGTCGACGCGCGATTCTTAGATTGGCAGGAATTCGGCTCCAAGATTTTTGGAAACGCCTTCACAAAAAAAGTGCAGCACGTCGCAAATGGACTTACTGCACTTGGTTATTGCACTCGGTTTTGAAGTCATGGCCAACGCGATCGCGGTTGGGCTATTTTGTCGGTGGAGCTGGAAGATCAAAGGTAGTTTTAACATTGGAAAGTTCGTGAATGTAATGGCACAGCAGACCATAAGTCGATTGGAACTCGGGGTAGCGTGCGAGTTTTACAAGCTTGGGGTCATTGCAAACATATTCAAAATTTGTCCGGCACTTGATCAAAGATTCTACCGACGGGTGTCCATTTGCTTGGAAGACTTGTGCTGGCAATCCGAGAAAACGCTGCCAGCTAGGGTCAAGCACTTCGTACATTTCAGGAGCAATTTTTGCGAGCTGGTCTCGCAATTGATCAACCTCTTTTTGGGAGTATTGTTGAGCCAGGATCGGCTTGGTTGGGGTCGCAGCGGAGGCTTTTATCGTGGGAACCTGGCTGTTGTTTGGATTGTTGGCGGTCGAGTTGCCGGTATATCTCATCACCTCGAGACCGAGTTTTTGAGCGCTTGCCGGAATGATAACCGGTCCACCCGGCGTTGCTGATTTGTAGTAGGTGGCGTTGCTCAGGGAGTCCATTCGAACAACCGATCCGTCAAAAGAGACACCCAGGAATAAGCCACGGCTTCTGGAGTAAGAGTAAATCTGTGCCCCGAGTCGCGAGTCAGTTGCGGCGGTGGCTTGTCTTCCAACTGGGCCGGCGGCAATCCCCGCGTCGGCTCCGAGAGTGATCCGCCCCGATAATAGTCCGCTGACGCTCTTTCTAGTTTTGAAAACCAAAACGACATCGGTTGATTGAACACCAGCCTGCCAACCGATGTTGCCGCCAGTTAGGGTTGCGAAGACGGGGGCATGCCATCCACCCTTATCGTCGCGAATCATGATGACACCATTTCCTCGCCGGGCCCCAACCACGAAACTCGCTTTGACAACACCGGGGAAAATGGCAACCGCCTGCGCATCGTGCAACATGCTTCGAGGGATTCCCTCGGCTGGAATTGACATGATCTCATTCAGAACCCCAATTGATTCATTAACTGTTTGCTCTTCCTTGTATTGACCTGATACGAGGGCACATTGGCTCATTAAAATACCGATGCAGATCGCTTGAGCTAAGAGGGTTGTTCGTTTCATGTTGTTGTTCCTTGTCTGGCGGGCCTGTCTAAATCGAACCCCAATTCGACTAACGACGGGGGCGAGATAGCATCAGCCTATTCGACGTAGCAAAATTAGGTCAAGACGAATCGTACCCCCGTTTTTTGAACGCTATCTCAATCAATGCAGGTATTTTGAAGTTGGGTAGCGGACGCAGGGGGAGCCGCGATTAGAGACAGCTCAAATCTTCTAATCGTGTTTCAGGCAAATTTTGGGGCGAGGCAGCCGTCCGTTAGTTTTGCGTGGAATTTGGATCGTCGATCCGCGTCATCGTCCATTGCTGAGTCTGGCCGTTTTCGAAATGGACCAACGCGCCGGCCTCATTTTCCGTCAAATTGTAGAGGCCAGTTTCCATGATTGGCCACTGTTTTCCGATCGGCCCCCAGGCCGCTCGCTGGCTCTCTTTGTCGACGGTGCCTTCAACTTCGAACGAGTCTTCAGTGAGAGTGTTTTGAAAGGTGCCTCCGATTAACCCTTCTTTGCTGATTGCAAGTTGAAGGTAAAGGATGGCATTTTCGACGGACCCTTCGTTTTCAGCGATCGCGAAGACACCCAACGGAAGCCATTCCACATCGTTGGGATCCACATTCGGCGCACTTTCAGCAATGGTTTGTGCTTGTTGGGAGTACTCTTCAGGCGTGCCTACAGGATTGCCTTGATAGTAAACCTGATCACCTTCGTAGTAGATGTTAGTGCCGTAATCATAGTAGACCGGTTGTCGATTGATTCCATTGAGCCACCAACTCGTGACGGCTCCAGCGGTGGCAAACGCCCACCAATTGTTATTGTATCGATTCCAGTGGTAACGATAGTTCGGGTACCTTCCCCAGTAACCGGGGCCGTAAGCAGGGAGATGTACTGGACGGGGGGGGCGGTATCCAGGTGGTCGGTACCCAATCGGACGCGAACCGGGGGGGCGGTACCCCGGCGGCCGTTTCACCGGTTTGATTTTGGCCGGGTAGTGCGCGGGGCGAACTTTGTTAGCTGGTGGGATTTTTACC
>JAAHTH010000567.1_pt1 | contig 34526 bp, 59 predicted proteins | sample 6116091 | NCBI WGS metagenome assembly JAAHTH01 (sample SAMN13939990, study PRJNA603662) | sponge metagenome | isolation source: marine sponge | host: Mycale hentscheli | place: New Zealand | collected 2006
TATTGGGTGTCCTACATACTCGTGTCCTAATGGGTGTTTTATTCTCAAAGCATTAGTATTTGCGTGTGTATTTAACCAAACTGTTACATTATTTTTTTTAGCAAACAACCTTATTTCTGTTGTAGCTTGATAATCATATTCGTGTCCACCAATACTTTTACTTAATTCTGGGTCTTTTATTAAACTATTGTAAGGGTCTATTAATAATCCGTGGTAATCCCAAGCATCTTTAACCGCTTTACTTAATTCAATTAATCTTCTATATGTATATAACGTACTTGAATCAATTATTTTAAAATGTTCGTTAATAAATTCCATATGATTATCAAAATCATTGTCTTGTATCCTATTAATTGGCTCTTGTTCTAAAAACTCTATAAGTTTTCTAAACAAACTATGTGGCTCATTTTCACTACTAAATATTAACCACCTCTTTCCTAACCTTTTTGCATAAACTAACATTAAATATAAAATAACTGTTGTCTTCCCAACGTTTGCGTGTCCTAATATAACATTAAAGTTTCCCTCTTTAAATCTTAGGTACTCATCTATTTCATCTATGTTAATTTTCTCTCCCTCTTTAATCTTTCCAGACCTAATGTCTTTTAATTTGTCTTTAATTTTGTCATATTCTATTATCATATCTTGTCTTTGTATAAAAGTATTAAAATTTTTTGATTAAAAAAAATGGAATAAAAAAAAGGACACTAAAATAGCATCCTTTAATTCTTTTAGTCAACCAAACTAAAAGGGCAAGTCCGTTTCTTCGAGGTGTGTTTTTGTTACACTTTCAACCTCTCTGGATTTCATATGTTCATTATGAGTAGTTTTTTGTTGTGGTTTATAAGTACTTAAACTTCCATATAATTTTCCATTTTTACTCAAACAAACATCTATTCTTCCTTTTCCTTTATTTGCATCAAATACGTCTTTGTGGTTTATAAGCATTTGACTAAATTCTTTTACATCAAATTCCATTCTGAATTTTACCCATTCAACATCGCCCTCTTTGACGTACATTCCTTTTACTAACTCGTTATTTTTCATTGTTTTAAAATTTTAAAAAATTGATTTGTATAGTTTTCAATATCATTTATTGTTGCACATTCGTGTGTAACCAGTTCAATAGCTCCTTTAAAAGCTACTTGTCTTAATATTAAATCGTCTTTAGAAACAAATGCAGGTCTATCAGATTGTATTTTACCTATATTATATTTCTCGTTTGTGATTTCATAATTAATAGTGTCTCCTACCTCTTTTCTAAAACCCTCTTTACTAAAAAAAGTTAAACTATCTCCATTGTCGATATTTACTTTCCATTTGTTAAGCTCCTTATAAGTTCCGTCGCTTGCAATACTTGTTACTTTACCTGTTTTCATACATTAAGTTATTTTGTCGTTCAACTTCTATTTTTGCCTTAAGTTCTTCAATCTCTGATTGACACTTAAAAACTTCTTTTTGCAAGCAGTCTATTTGTGCTTGTTTTAATCTTAATAAATCATCCATTGTTGTCATTTTTACGTTGCTATCTTTATAAAGATATTAAAAATAAATGATAAAAACAAAAAAAGTGAAGAATTTTACTTCCCCACTTTCTTTTAACAAGTAATAGATAACTTAATAGACAATCAAATATAACAAATTTTTATAACTCTGCAACTTTTTTTTTGTAATGATTAATTAATTCTAAAATTTCTACATTACTATACTTTAATATTTGTCGGCTTTTTGTTTCTAATGCGTTGGCAGTACCAGTACCTAATTCAATATCTAAATTTCTACCAAACTTATATTGCTCTCCATACCTAAACACATTACAACCTGCACATTGTACTTGACAATTAGTTTCGTCCCAACGAGTAGAATAATGTTTCCTGCTCATAAAATGACCACATTGTAAACTTTTCCAATGGTCTTTTTTTCCACAAGTAAAACATTCAGTTATACCATTATGGTTTGCGTATCGTCTTCTAATATATTGTGAGAATATAGTGTCAGCTTTTTTTACTAACGTACTACGCTTTGGTTTTCTTGCCATTAGATAATAGCATTGTCGAGTATTTGTATAATATGACGAATTTCTGACCTTTCAAATTTACCAGTTACTTCTGCATTATAGGTCTTAAATGTTAAATGATACATATCTTTATCTGCATCGTGTTTTAATTCCTTTTTACCTAAATGATTAATTTGTAAATCAAAATTCATAATTATAGTTTTATGGCTTAATTATATTTTATAACATTTTTGCCTTTTTGCTAACTGCAAAATTTATATTAAAATATTATAATATCCAAGTTATATTAAATATCTGATAAAATCAAGTATTTTTATAAAAAGGTTTACTTTTTCCAGTTTTTAGTTATTTTTTCAGCAGAACGCATACCAAAATAACCTCCATAAACTAATAATAATAATGATGATAATAAATCTATCCAATTTGAATCTATTGAAAATCCCTCAACTGAACTGTCAAGTATAATGTATATAAATAAAGTAGAAGTTAAAAAAGCTAAAGTTAAAGGTCTTATGTTTCTTGTTAAATAACTATCGGTTTTGTTATCACTAACCCAACGTCTGGTAACTTCTTCCATTTCCTTATTCTGTTGGTCGTGGATAAGTTGTTGAAGTTTAATTTTATCGTCCGTAGGTATATTGGACTTAGTTATTTCACTAATTGCTTCGGTTGGAGATACGACACCCTCTAATACTTGTCCTAATGCAGGATTAATTACTTTAGCAGCTCCTAATAATAACTTGCCTAACGTGGTGTCTTTAAATTTTTTCTTTTGTCTTTTATCTGGCATTAATATCTGTTGCTTATGTTTTCGTATTCTTTTTTAGCATCAAAACTTGGGCAAGCCTTTGAGGAAAAATCTCTGTGTCCGTATATAATGGCTTTAGGGTATGAGTCTTTTAACTGGCACAATAAGTCCACTAAGGAGTCTTTCTGTTCTTCTGTTCTGGTATCTTTTGCTATCCATTTACCATTATCTCCTCTTTCAGCTTCTACACCACCTGCGTAACAAACACCTATACTATCCCAGTTATGTCCTTTAGTGTGAGCTCCAGACATTTCTATTGGTCTTCCCTCTTCTACTTCTCCGTCTAATCTAATAACAAAATGATAACCAACGTCTCTCCAACCTTTTCGCAAATGCACCTTACGACACCATTCAACTCCTATATCTCTCCCCTCTTGGGTAGCAGTACAGTGGACTATAATTTTATTTATTTTTCTCATTATTTTGATAAATTTTTTGTACCGTATAAACAATAGATGCTAAAAGTAATATAACCTTTAAACTATTTTCTACTGCAGTAAAACTTACACTTAGGGCTATCCCATTGAACAACCCTATCTTTAAATCTTCTAAGCTCATAATTTCATTCTATCTAAGAATCTGTTCCATACTGATATTAAATAAAAATTGAATGATTCTAAGCCATTAGCTATCCACCTCAATAATCTTACCACTATTTCTTTTCTTCTTTTTCCTCTACCGATTCATTTAACACTTTTACAATTTCTTGTGCTTGTGCTAATACTGCAATAGGTAGTGTGTTAATAATTGCGTTTACTTTTGCGATTTGTTCTTTAGTAATTTCCATAATTAAATTTTTTTAGTTATTATGTAAATATACAAATTATCTTGGCCAATCAATAATTTCATCTTCCCAGTCTTCTGGTAAATGCGATTCAATTTCTGAAATCGTTTCTGCACTTAAAGCATCTTTATAAAAATCATTTGCTAATAAGAAAATAAAATGTCTTTTTATCCCCTCTGATTGGTCAGCTTCTAACACATCAACTAATTGTTTATCTATTTGGCTAATTACTCCTAACTTATCTTCTTCGCTATAAAATTCAGCTTGAACGCTATTTCTTCTAACTTTTGTTACTTTTGTAGGTATTACTATACTCATTATTTTGCTTTTAATAATTCAACTTCTTCTTTTAATTCTTGTATTGCTTTTACTAATATCGGCACAAGTTTTCCGTAACTTAATTCTAATTTATCTTCGTTTTCTGAATAAACTAATCTTAAAGTATCGTTGTCTAACTCTTGAACTTCTTGTGCTATAAAACCAAAATCTTTTTTACCTTTATTAGACGAATAAAATTCTTCTTCTGTTTCAGTACCACTTTCTATGTCTTTAACTAATTTAGTTTCTGGTCTATTATCCCAAACAAATTCTCTCGGTTGCAAAGCATCTATAAAAGCAAGTCCATATTCTAAATCTTTTATTTCTGACTTATCTCTTTCGTCTGATAATGATGTTATAGACGTAACTGCACAACGTAAAGATGTTATACTTGAATTACCTAAAGTGATTTCGTTAGTAACATTACTAGCAGATGATTGAGCTTGATATCCTAAAACTAAATTGTTTGTACCAGTACTTCCAGTATTACCAACCTTTGCTTGTTTTCCAATAATGGTGTTAAAACCACCAGTTAATGAAGGCTCTTGAGCATTGTAACCAATTATGACGTTACCCTCGGCAGCAGTGTTTTGTCCTGCTCCTTGTCCTATTGCTACACTATCGTAATTGTGTCCACTTCCAGAATTTTCATTTGCTCTGTATCCAATAGTTACGTTATAGTTTATAATACCAGTGCCTAATTCACAAGCCTCTGACCCAATAACTACATTTTGACTAAAATTAGTACTATTATTTATTTTAGCATTATTTCCTATAACAACATTGTGGTCAGAATTATTACTTCCTACTTGACCGAAACCTGCCTTATGACCAATAAAAATATTGTCTTCTTGTTCTGTTTCTCCGTAACCTGCTTGATAACCAATAGCAATATTTCTTCCACCAGAAGTCATATTATAGTGTGCGTGGTAACCAATAGATACATTTTCGGCAGACGTTGCTACTCTTGCAGAAGTCGAGCCTACTGCAACATTATAATTTCCTGCTGATGAAGAATTTAATGCATCTGCACCAATAGCAACACAATCACCAGCACTAGTTGCTCCTTGCATTGCTTGATGTCCTACTGCAACACTTCTAGAGCCATTATTTGCTTTCATAGAATTTGAACCAACCGCTACATTTAACACTCCGCTTCCAGATTCTAATGCGTCCATTCCAATACCAGTCGAAAACATACCAGTATGATTTTTTCCTGCTTCATATCCTACCATTGTTCTGTATCCAGAAGTCGTGTTAGAGTTACTGGCAAAATAACCTATTGAAACGGAATTAACCGCAGTTGTTTGATTTCTTGCTGCCGCATAACCTACCGCAACATTTCCGTCTGAATCGACTTCTTGCATTGCTCCTGCTCCTACTGCAACATTAAAATCTCCGCTTACATCTCTAGCTGCACCACCTACTAAATAACTTCCACCAATAGCAACTAAATGAAGACCAGTTGCATCTCTTCCTGCTTCCCAACCAAAAGCTGCCATAGCAGAACCAGTTGCAGTTTTACCTGCTTGGTAACCTACCGCTACTGAATCGAAACCAGAGCCAGTAGACATAGCTTTGTAACCAATAGCTACATTACTATAACAGTTAGATAAATTTTTACCAGATTCGTTTCCTACAAAAACATTATATTGATTTTGAAAAGCACTTAATGATGCAGATTCGTAACCGATACAAACATTATTATCTCTACTACTATCACTTGCAGTTTTAAAAGCATCAAAGCCAATAGCAACATTTTTACTTGACCCAACAACAGAGCTTCCTGCATTTTCACCAAGAAATAAGTTACCAGTTGCTCCAGATAAACCGCTTGGAATACTGATAAAGAAAGCGTTATCGTTTGTTAAATCGACAGTTACATCACTAAGACCATTTAAGCTAGATGCACCACCGCCACCAATAGTAGTCCAAGAAGCACCGCTACCAGTACCATTAGACGTTAAGACTTGACCACTAGTACCAAAGTTAGCACCAGACAATCCTATTTCTCCGTTTGCTCCAATTCTAAATTCTTCTGAGCCACCAGTAGCAAATGCTATAATGTCATTGCCAGGTCTAAAAATACCAGTATTATCGTCTCCTTGATTAAAGAAAGTAATACCAGGTGCTGATGCACTTCCGTCTGGAAATTCTACTGTGTTTCTAAATTCAGTAGGGTCATTTACTGTTAATCCATTCTGAAAACTACTAGTACCACCTATTACTACTCTTGTCGTATCTAAATATAGTCTGCCATTTGTGTCATCAAAGGTTGCACCAGTAATAGCACCAAATGCTCCGCCATTATTATATTGAAGTTGTGCATCACTACCTGCTGGATTACCACCTATGTTTGCAGGTGCTATCCTTACATTATCAGTACCATTATATCCAACGACAAATTGAACATCTGTCGAGTTTGTTTTTAAGTCAAATTGACTAAATTTCTTGTTTGCCATTTTTTATATTATTCTGTTGTTATGTTTATGTTATTTTCCGTTAATAAGTAATCTCCGTTTTCTGCTAATAATTCAAAGAAAGGAGTAGGGTCTGGAAATTTATAGTTGTAGTATTCTGCACCCCAACCATTTTCTGTTACTGCTCCCCAATCTGTTTTTACATATATGCTTCCCCAACCCATAGTTATATTTTATTTGTTATGTAATCTATTCCGAAAAAAGTATGTATTCCGTTATCGTTAGGAGTTACTGCGTAACTTTTCCAACCATAAGGGTGGTCTTCTAAATCATTCCACATAACATCTACGTGATATTTGTCGCTTAACACTTCTTCTTTTGTTATATTACCCTCATTATCATATTCAGCATCTTCAATAATTATTTTACCTATTTTTATTACTGCGTGTGAATGTGTAGGGTGTTCGTTTTCTTCTTCATCAATATCAAAACCTAATGCTTTTATTTTTTTTATAGCACTTGCTTCGTCCACAAATTCATATTTACCAATTTTTATCATATCGTTAAATTTAATGCTTCGGTTGTTGTTAATGCTTGATTATAAACTCTAAAATCATATAATTTAGTAGAAGCTCTTTCTATGCTATTACCAAAATCATTTTGTATATTTATTCCTTTTAAAATATTAGCCACACCACCTAAGTTGCTTGTTTTAACATTTACTCCATTAACATATATTTCATAAAATTGACCATTAGTAATTCTAACTGCAAATTTATTTCTAGAATAAAAAGGAAGAAAAGTTTCTCCAAAATTTATCAAATATATCGTTTGACCTCCAACACTAAATCTTGACCTAAAATAATATTGACCTCCACTTTCATAAGATATTAAATCAAAAAAATCTTGAAAAACTGAATCTCTAATTAAAAAAGTTGATTTAAAATTTCCGTCATAAGAATATGCTTCAAAATCCAAAAATAAAGTAACATTTTTTCCTAATGTGTAAGGAGTTGTACATTCAAGATTGTCTAAATTTCTTGTTGCTATTTGACTTGTTGTAGGTATATAACTTGTTGCTCCAGTACCTTCTTCCATTTGACAACCCCATACATAATGAAAGGCAGTTGATGACGTATCGTTAGCATCAATAGTTCCATTTGTACTTCTTGGACTAAAAAGACCAGATACAGTTGTATTTGCTGTATTTGCATCTGTGATAAATGTTACAGATAATCTTTTCCAACCATTCCCATAATCTTCTACTTTCTTCTTTATAAAAGAAAAGGTATTTGTTGGTGATGTAGTTGGAATACTTTCAGTTATTGTGTTTGTACTAAATTGATATATCGCATCAGCTCTCTGTGGATAATTACCTTGCATTCTCATAGCAAAATAATCTCCCTCTCCTTGCTTTACAAATACTGAAAGAGTTACATCCATTTGAGTTGCTGATGATTTAGTAGCAACATTTTGAATATAATTATTTGCAGTTGATGTTCTTGTTAATTTATCAGCAGTTTTTTCTCCGCTAGGTGCTACTGCTTGATTTGTTGTAACTGTTAAATTTACATCAGTATATACTGAACTACTAAAATCTTCTGATTGTCTTAATCTATTTACTCTTTCAGCTTCTATTAAAACAGACGGACAATTTGTATTTAACCAATCTAATCTTGGAACATTAGACCCAACAACTTCTATTAATCCGTCCTTGCGAACTCTTGTTGCATTACCAGTTCTTATTACTCCAAAATCTTGGCTTCCGTCATTTGGAAGAATGGAGTATAATGTAGAGGGCGATTCTTTATAACCGCTTGGTATTAATGCTATGTCTGGACTTTTGCTCATTATCTTTGTACTATTATAATAGATGTTGCCATATAACCCCAAATGCCATTTGCTTGAAAACGTAAAGATGCTTTTTCATTAGCATTTATAGGAGCTGATTCCTCAAAATTAAAATCTAATACCATACCCTCACTTGGTGTATAGGTTAATGTTTTAGTGGTTACTAAGGTGTTTAATCCTTTGTATATAGAAATAGTAGCACTTGTACCAGTAGGTGTGCCATATGTAAGATATTTGTTAGCAGTTATAGTAACACTTTGTATGTAACAATTAAAAGGCAAAGGTATCGTACCATAAGAAAATGGAAAATCTGTTGATAATCCAGTATCATATAGTGTAAAGGTTGAGGTTGCATCGTGAAAATGTCTCCAATTTAAGAACATTTTTTCCGAAGTGTTTCCTCTCCTAACGCTTTGGTTTGATATTGCTTGTGTCGTTGTTTCTAACATTCTTTATCTTGCTAAGAAATTCATTTAATAAATTAACATTCTTAGATTTTGGTTTACTATTTCTATTTTTTTTTGTTTTTAAAATTTCTATTTCATTGTTCATAAAACCCAACCAGTAAAATTAGATTCCTTATCTGGATACATATCATCATTAATATTAGAACTGTATTCTGGATAAAGAGTACTATTAAAATTCATATAATCAATAAATCTGCGAGTATAAAACTGTGCAAATTGTCTATGCTTTTCAGCAAGTGTATCTATTTCTGATTTTGTTGCATTAGAACTGTTTTCGCTATTATGTTTGAATACTCCACCATTAGCAACTTGATAAGCTGAAAAAGGTAGGTAATCTACCATAGCAAAATGTATTAACATATCTTTTATATAGTCAGTAACTAAAGTTAAATAATTACCACTTAAACTTCCTGCTATAATATCCGCACTTATTTTATCATATAACTTAGAACCTAAGTAATTTTGTATATGTATTTCTTGTGCTATTTTAATAAATTGTATAAACTTATCCGTATCAACGTTTCCGTCAATTAGCGAATTTTGTTTCAAATCCTTTGGTGTTATAAATAATGCTGTTGCCATAAGTTAATTTTCAAATCCCATTTTATCCCAATATTCCTTGGTGTAACCTGCGTATTCCATATTTTTAGGAGCAATAGAAACTAACCTATCATTTGCTTGTGGTCTAAATCCTCGTTTTATAGCTTGTGTTGTGCTTATTGCTTGTCCTAAACTTCTACCTCCTTTTCTTGCATATAATCTTCTCGTCCATCTGTGCTGACATCGAGGTCCTCCTTTGTATAACCATATTGAATATTCTTTGTCGCCACCACCAAATCCTGGATTTAATTCTTGGCTATTCATATTTAAGATATTCTCTTTCGTATATATTTTATTGGCTAACATCATTAATCTGCAAAACTCTCTACTTTCTCCTTGTGCAATACCAGGTGCTTGTGTGTATTTGTATCTTACTAAAAACTCTGTACCTTTTTCCTTTTTCGATTCTCCGTCTTGTTCACTTGGACGATAAGGTGTTGCCTTTCCTACCTTGGCTAAATTTTTAATCTTATCAAGAATTGTATCTTCTTTTGGTTTATTAAGTGATAAAACTACATTGTCTAAAGCATCTTCCAATTCATAATCTACCTCTGCCTCGTGTACTAAATCATAACCTAATAATAGTTCATCTTCGTCCTCTCCTATTTCGTTTATCTTTAACATTATAGGATTGTCATTACTCATTTTAACACCAGTTTCTTCTTCTTGTGTTTCATCATCAACAAGCTCACTATCTATTTCAGTAAACTCTAATGGTTGTAATGTTTTGAAATATAAATTAAGCGATATATCATTATAAGATAATATTGTATCAAATGCATCTAATAACATTTCTTGGAAAGGTCTTATAACTGTGTTATCCATTAAGGTAGATGCAGTTTTTAATTCATCAGCATTGTTTCCTAAACCACTTTGGTCTTTAATACCTAATAGCATAGGACTTACAATTCTATGACTTATCATTATCTTTCTCATACTTTCATCAGAAAGGAATTGATATTGTTGGTGTGCATCGCTTAGTTGTACTGCCTCAATGTTACTTTGTGTTTCAGTGCTATCATTAAAACTTAATATGAATCTACCTGCATTAGAACTACCACTATATTTTTCATATATCTTACGCTCTATTAATTCTCTTTCCTCCTCGTTTGGTATTCCGTTGTTAAAGTTAATCAACATACTTGGAGCCAAACCATTCATAATATTATTAATATGATAGTTTGCTATTTCTTCTTCTAACTCTGCATATTGTAATCCCCCTTGGTAATCAACTGGACTGAAATAATAATGTCCTGCAACATAAGGCTTTACATATAATATTTCAATAGATTCTCTACTTGTGCCATAAGCAGGTATTCTTTCTGGTTGTTCACTTGGTTTTATATTCTTCCAATCGTGATGATAATAAAAACCTTTTATTTCTCCGTCATCATCTGCCTTTTCCATAGCCAAAGTTTCAACTGGCATATGCTCTACTTGAGCAATTTTATTTCTGTCTTTTGAATATATAATTTGAATAGCACATTGACCCATAAGTTTAAGGTCATATACTAATTTTCTTACACAATCTTTTTTTAATAATACTATTGCTTGTGCATATTCGTTTGGTTGTTTACTACTATCAGTAGCGTCTAAACCTTTTCCATATATCATTTGGCTTACACCATTTATGATAGCATTATTTGTAGGACTTCCTTTGTATCTGTCTAATAAAAAATCAAAGTATTCATTGTTGTGTCCGTAAGTAACCCATTCCTTATTCTTTTGTACTTTAATATCTGGAGAAACATAATTACTTAAATTAACTATATTAATCTTACCTTGTTGTTTCTTCTTTCTCATAATACTATGTAATCGTTGTTGCTTGTTTGTTGCTCAACATATTCTCCATTATTAATTGAATATAAATTGCCATTAACTTGCGAAATAGTTTGATTAGTAACAAATAATTTATCTTTATATAAAACTTCACTATCAGAATTTCTTTTAAATCGTAAAGTATAAAACCTATCTTCTTTTAAATCAGAAAATGCTACCACTCCTTGTATATAATCTCCTTGTCTTATAAAAGATTCAGAAGTACTTGTTGCATTAATTCCAGTAATATCATCAGTTAATGTTAATGATGCTCCAGTAAGCAAATATACTCTTGGAATAAAATACAAATTTTGTACGTTTGTGCTTGTTGAAAATACAATCATACTAATATAACGATAAAAGTAAATCTTTTTGCAAAACTATTAAAAAAAAAGCGACCCCAAAAGGTCGCCTTAATTTACAAATAAAAACTAATTCTAAATATCTGCAATATTAGTTCCAGAAACTGTTACTCCTGCAGTTCCTAGTGGGTCTGCATTTCCAAAGTTAATAAAGTTTGCAGGTTTCTTCTCCATTCCTTGTAATGTTAAAGTATATCCGCTCATATCTCCCATTGCAGCACCAGTTACAACTGTTCCACCATTCACATCAGCACCAAATTCTCTACCTACTAATAAGAAATTTCCATTGTTATCCTCAACTATTACGTGAGGTCTTGCTACTGCAAGTAATGCTAATTCTTGATTAGATTCTGGTGATAACTTTTTAAAAGTTAAATTTACTATTTGGTCGTAAAATGTAGTTCCATTCTCTCTACTTGAAGTAATAGTTTGCTCTAAAGAGCTATTACCTTTGACTTCAAATTTAAAGGCAGTTGGAGTTCCTCCAAATGATGCTACTTCATCAGCATTTGAACTATCTGGAGTAATTACTCCTAAACCACCAAAGTCAATGAAATATATTGCTTGAACACCACCTACTGCATCTTTGCAGGGTTCTGTTCTTCCTTTTGTTAATAAACACGCCATATTGTTTTGTTTAAAAAAAAAGGTAGGCAAGACTATTCCAACCTACCCTTTTATGATTAATATAATTCTATTATAATGTTTGTAGTACTAAATCACTACCAATTCCATACTGAACACCAGATGTAAATCTCATTACAATACGAACATTCTGACTTCCGTCAATGTCTGCCATATCTATCAATTTAACTTCGTTGTGGTCTGATAACAATCCAGTACCGAAATACAAGTTTGATGCTTGTCCTGCAACAATGTGATTAGATGGCATACCTGGGCAAGTTTGAAGTTTGATTCCCTCAAAAGATAATGCGTTACCCATATTGTACCACATTTGTCCTTTGTCTTCATAACCTGCGGCTCCTGCACCTTGTGCTGAAAATCCTCCTAAGGCTCTTACATATGTTTGGTGTACAATTTGAGGAACATAGATAGTTAAATCTTCCTTTGCATAAATTGCACTTGGTATAGCATCTACCACATTTCCTAAAAGGTCTGTTACGTTAGTAGATGTGTAAGCAGTTTGAGTTGCACCTGCTGCGTTAGTTACTGCGGCATCATTTACCGTTCCGTCAGTAGCTAATGTTACTGTGAATCCGTCAAATTCTCCTGCGTTACCATTGACACCTGCCCAAATGTTTTGTTCAGTTTTTTCAGCTACTTTAGCAACAACGTGTCCTAAGATGTAATCTGAAAATTCTGGTGGCAAGTTATCAAAAGCAGAATATCCCATTTGTACCGCTTCCCAATCAGCTCTAAAATCTTTCTTACAAAGCTCTAGGTTTACTTGGAATTCTTCTGGTTGTAGTACTCTTTCTTCTAAATCAAAAGCATCAGCAGTTGGTGTGAAACCACAATCTGCATTGCCAATAAATCCATTGACATCTTTTAATTGTTTTAGTACTTCTTTATATTTTACATTTGGCTTAATTGTGATTGCTCCCTCTGCCAAAGTTTTACCAGACAAAAGTGCCGCTGAAATATACTTTCCTGCGAATTCTCCTGCATAGGTAGATGTAATTGTTTGCATTGATGCATTACCTGCATATAGGTTTACTTTTTTTGTACTCATTTTCTTAGTTGTTTAATTTTTGAAAAACTGTGTCTAAAATACTCTTTGGTCTTTTTGATGCAAAGCGTACCATTTCTTTTTTTGTTGAAGTCTTTTCTGGACTGTGCTTTAAAGGTTGTGTTGCAGGCTTAGATAATTCCTCTTTCAATTCATTAGCTTCTTCCTCCTCTTGACTCATTTCCTCTTTTTCTTCTTCTTCTTTGTCTCCGTATCCTGCTTTGATTTCTTCAATCATTTGCTTGATTTCTTCAACTGCTAAAGAAAATTCCTCTTTAGAAACGTACTTCAATTCTTCCTCATCTACGATTTCTTCATCTTCAACTACTTCTTCTTCTGTTGTGTCTGCAAAATTGGCAATTACACCTTCTTCTTCTACAACTAAAGTTCTGTTGTCTTCTAATTCATACTCTCCTACTGGAAGTGCAACCTTCTCATCTTCAGTAACAATAAAAATAGATTCGCCACTTTCAAACTTATCAGCTTCTAATAAAGTGCCATTCTCTAATTTCAATTGCTCCATTTTTACTTCTAAGCCAAGAACTGCCTTGACTTTGTTAAGTGTGTTTGTAGCATTATTCATAAAAAATTATTTTATAGTTTAACGATTATTTATTCTCATTTTGCGTTTAAGCATCTTAAATAGAGCCAATACCTTGTGCTTGTAAACTTCCGTCGCAACATTTACGACTATATGTATTATCTTCACACAAACAAGCTCTCTTACCATTCTTAGGACTTGTCCTACTTGGTGTTTTAAATTTTAATCTTTTAATTAGTTTTTTTATCATTTTATTTTTACACAATTAGGTACCATTCTTCCGTCTAATTCTTTCATACCAATCATTTCATATCCGTCCCAACAAGGATTATCGTCTTTGTCTAAATCCATTTCGTGAGATTCACAAGGCATATACCATATAGTTCCCTCAACATCGTGAGTGTGATGCCCTTTGCAACCTAAATCCTTAGCCATTCTTTCAGCTTCTTCTTGTGTTGAGTATGCTAATCTGTTTCCTATAATAGCATAGCTTTCATTTACCACAATAGGTTGAGCTTCAAAAATAGCCAACACCTCATCTAATAAATCTTGGTCGGTTTTTTCTGTTTCTTGTAAGTCGTCTTTTATAGTTTTGTCTTGTGGTCTTTCAACTTTGTCTGCAAAATAACCCTCAATAGAAAAACCTTTTACCTTACCAGTCTTAACATAGTCATTCCATATCTCATCATTATCTACCTTTACACTTCCCATCCAAGTGCCTAAAGGAACGTCCATACCAAATGAATTTGATTTGTCATTATCTTTATCCTCAACTATCCAACTCTCAACAAGTGTTAAACCTTGTATTTTAGATTCGTGTTCTAAAGTAGAATTGCCTTGATGTCCTTGCTTCAAGTATAATTGTGATGCTTTCTTAACTGTATCTCTGCTGAAATAAATATAATATTCTTCCTCTCCACTTTTTCTAAATATTGGTTTGTTAGGAATAAGTACTGGACCTATTAATATTTTTCTGTCCTTGTCTTGTTCAGCAAATTTAAACTCTTGTGTTTTTAAAGCAACAAAATCTTCTTCTATTGCAGGATATTCAACTACTGAAATTGCCTCAACAAAATTGTCTTGTTCTTCGTCTAATATTAATTCTACTATTTTCATATCTTTATAACGATTTATTTTACTTTTTTTGCATTTATAATGTTGCTCCCTCAATTATTCCATTTTCTAAACTTTGTGCAGTAGTAACATCATTAGCCACTACATATGCTTGAACTGGTTCTTGTGTCTGACTTGCAACTGCATCAGCTAATTGGCTTGTTTCCGTTGCACCTATTATATTAAAACTTGGAGGTGCAGGAGATGCAGAGGGAGTAGGTGCAGTTCCACCACCACTTGCCCTTGGTACTTTAATGGTGTTTATTTCTTTAACATTTTTCAAACCTGCCGCTATCTCTACTGCCATAGCTAATGCCGCTCTTACTGGAGCATCTGGAGTTGGTATGGCTAATTGGCTTGTTCTTGCTTGTTGTGCCGCTAAATAGGTCTGTATTAAAGCCGCCGCACTTGCCGCCAACTTACCTGCTTGTGTTTCTTTACCAATTAAATTACCAACCTTACCTAAAGAATTAGCAAAGCTCATTGCCGCGGCAGCCTTAGCCTCTGATTCTCTATTGGCTATTTCTTCTCTTGCATCAGAAAATTGATTTGCCAATTCTGTTCTTTGTTCTTCACTTAAGGTTTCATCTTCTAAGTTAATAGCTTGTCTTTGATTTAATATCTCTCTTTGTTGTTCAAATGTAAGTGTATCAAATTCTTGACTTAATTCTAACTCCTCAAATCTTTTGTCTTGGTCTTCTTCTAATTTCTTTAATCTTTTTTCCTCATCTTCCTTATCAAATTCATCTTGTTTAGCTTGTAATCTTTCTTTTAAAGAAGTTTCTAATTCCTCTGTTAATAAACCTGCTAACTTTGCTTCTTCTAATAACTTTTTGTTGTGTTCTTTTATTTTTATTAATTCTAACTTTCTTTGCTCATCGTCTTTATTGGCTTGTGCTTCTCTTATTCTATCTTTTAAATTTGCTAAATCTTCTGCCGCCTTTTTATCCTCGTCGGCTTGTTTTTTGTCAGCTTTCTTTTTATCTTCTCTATCTTTTAGTATCTCTCCGTCCCTTGTGTTTTTTAGTTTCCTAAGTTTATCTTTAGTTACTTCAATAGTTTTATCTGCCTTTTCTCCTACCTCGTCTGGGTCAAATAACATTGATGAGGTCATATCTAAAAACCCCTCAGTAAGATTAGTACCCTTACTAATAATGCCAAGAGTCGCCATACTATTTGTAAGTCCGTCTATTAAACCTAAGAAAACTGTTACTGGTGCAGACAATACTGCTATGAAACCCATTGCTATCTTCTTGTTTCTTTTAGATGCTTCTACTTGCGTTTTCTTAATTGATTCTTGTGTAAGTAGTTGAGCCTCTAAGTTTGCAATAGTTTCATTTAACTGTTGCCTTTTTAGTTCCTTTATTTCTTTTTCTGTCTTACCTTGTAATCGTAATGTGTTTTCAGAGTCTTTTAATACTTGTGATTGTTTCTCGCTTGTCGCTACTGATTCCTCTTGTGTTGATAATAAATCTTTTTGTTGAGAACTGACACCATTAATGGCTCCAGATATGTCGTCCCAATAGGCTATAATCAATCCTAATGCAACAACTAAGGCACCAATACCAGTAGATATTAAAGCACCCCTTAAACCTTTTAATCCTAATGCAAATTTTTTGGTAGCTTTTATACCAGATTTAAAACCTTTACCTAATTTAAGTATTTTAGTTGCATAACCACCAGTAAGTTTATCAATACCTCTTACTATGTTTGTATTGTCAGTAGTTAGTTTATTAAAATTTTTATAGGCATCATTTGCTACTCTTTGCTCTTGTGTCAAAGTTTTAATACCTAATTTTTGGTCTTGAAGTGCTGCTTTCCTTTCTTGTAATGCTTGTTTTAATTGTGTTTCTTGTGCAAAGTTAATTTTGTTAGAAGCATAATAGGCATCAAGAGCTTGTTGTGCTTTAAGCAATTCCTTTTCTAAAAGAATTAAAATATCCCTTTGCTCTTGTAATTCAGCATTAATTTCTTTCAACCCTTTTTTTGGTTGCTGATAATTAAGTTTTATATCTATTACCTTTTCTACCATTTTAATTTACTTTTTATGTCTTTAATAGCTTCCTTAAATGTCATAGGAAGTTTATGTTTACCTTGTGCTATACGGATATTCTCTGTTTCTCCATTAGCATATTTTAAATTATCTAATATTAACTTTATCATTATTCTAATATTACAGTATCATTTTGTTCAGTTATAATTGTATCTCCGTTCTCTGCAAGTACTAATGGTGCAGTATCTGTTGTAATACCTTTCGCTCTGTCTAATGAATATTTAACTATCCCTCCTATTGTATATTTGGTTCTTACTGCTACCTCATAATAAGTGCCTGAATCTAAACCAGTTATAGTTGTTCCACTTACATCATTAGCTACTGATAAATACAATCCACCATTAAGCATTATATCATAACCAGTAATATTATTTGAGGTTGGATTTGGTAAAGGCACATAACTAATAATAATAGAATCAACACCTTTAATTAAGTTTATTTGTGCCAATCTGGGTAGGTAAGCAAATTGTCCGTTTTCTAAATCACTTACAAATTCATCTTTATTGTATAATTCTAATTTACTTTTGTTTGTTAATAGGTTAGTTTTAATACTATTAATTCTATAAACCTTATTGCTTATAACAAATTTGTCGTTTAAGTCATAATTTAATAAAATGCTTTGTGGTAAATAAGCATCTACCTTTAACATTCTACCTTGTGGATTAAACATAGTTTCAACGTAATCTTGGTATCCGTCTTTAAATAAATTAGTATCAGCACTACTAATACCCCCAGTATATTCGTCTTGTTCTAAACCAAAGTTTAAAGTAGTTTCAGTATTACCAAACCAAGATGCAGCATTACCTAAATTACTTGGCATATTAATATTACTTACTACTAATATTCCGTCCACCCTAAAAGTAACACCAGTTGTTGGTCTTTTTTGGCAATACAAAATTAATGGCTCACCTATTGTTGGTTCAAACTTTTTGTCTAAAAATGCTCCTTGAACAACATTGCTTAATGAATTAGTATCTCTATTTGATATTCTTTCATACATCATTTTTTCAAAAGGCAATTCCACTTTATATGGTTCTCCGTCAAATGGAATACCACTATCAATTGGAAAGGTTTCTTCTGAAAAAGGAACTCCATTTATTTCATCTGCATATTGTACTAAAAAAGATTTTTTGCTTTTAAATCTAAATTCCATATTACTAAAAGGTGCTATCCTTTCAACCACAGAATTATTCATATCTACATACTTAGTAATATCATAACTATCTCCTTGATTCATATAGTCAGATGCTCTTTGTACGTCTATTTTTCCGTCTATCTTTCTGACTACTAAATTAAACATCTTAAACAACCCACTTAAAAAATCAATTACTTTCATTTTTGGCATTTGTTTAGCTATAAAGAAAGTGTTTTCAATTGCAGTTTGTTGTGCAGTATAATTAGCTTCCCATTCAACAACAATAGTTGAACTACCTGGATATGGTCTGTCTTGTTTTTTAACTCTTAATGATTGAGTGATAGATAAAGTGTTATTTGATTCTATTTCAATATATAAATCTAATAGTTCAGACCACCCTAATCCATAACTAACAGTATCGAAAATAAAGGTAGATGTTGTTTGTGAAGTTGTATTGTAGTCTTGTTCAAAATAAACTGTTCCAGTAGTTGCGTGTTTAAATCTAACTGTATATTGTTCATTTGTTGAGCAAGTTGCAAATAAAGTAAATTCATATTCTCCTTGATAGACACCAATAGTCATTGGTCTTCTGTCAATAGTTGCTCCACTTTGTGAATTAAAAATATAGGTTGGTTCGACTTCCGTTTGGTTTCTAAACCTATTCCTTATTAGCATAGCAGTACCACTTTCATCTGCATTAGTAGAATAACCTGCATTTCTGTGTAGCCACATATATAATCTTTGAAATGGATTAGAATCAAAAAAACCAGAAAATTCTATTTGTGGATAAGTATCTTCAATGGCTTTTATTATTTTATCTAATCTTATTGCAGGTTTAAAATCTGTAAATAGTAATTCAGTTTCAGTTAAATAATCTAAATATCCGTCATCACTTAAACGCATATTTTTTGAATGATGTAGGTTTGGAACTACTATCGGTCCATTATTACTAATTAAATAGCCTACAATATTTGTTCTATTATATGTGAAATCTAATCCGTCATATGACAAACCCTCTAATTTTGTGTCGCCTAATAATTCTTTTAATTCAACAGTGTCTCCGAAAAATACTACCTTATAAGAATATGCTTTATTGTTTTTTAATTGTGCTGATTTAAATTGTATCTTACCTCTTTTGTAATCTATTCCATTAAGTTTTATGATAGCATCTTGTCTAAACCTTGCATCATAACTATTCTGAACATCTTGGTTTTCATAATGCCTAAATAATATATTGTTTGTTTTTGATGCAGGTAAGGTAAATTGCTGACTAAAAGGAGTAAATACTTTTGATATATCCTTTAAATTTAATAAAGAATCTGTAATAGTAACACTTTCGTCATCAAATAAATCTACTTTTATATAATCACTAAGTACAATATAAGGGTCAAAATTACCAGAGGTAAATATGTTTGCTGATATAAGTAAAAGCGTATCAGTATCTACAAGAGTTATTGTTGCACTTTCATTGGTTCTTGTATTAAAAACAATATCACCTACTTTGGTAGTTTGCGTAAAAAGAGCTTGGTCATCAAAAAGGGTGCTAGGACTGCCTTGTCCCGTTTGATTACCAGTTACCCTAGTATATCCTCTTATATATAATTCTATTGTTTGCATTAGCGAACATTGTTTATTTTATCAAATGAATAATCTACATTAATTTTATAAGCAATTAATTTATCATTAAGGTGTGTTTTAAAAGACATATCACTTGAAGCAATATTAATTGGCAAAGTTTTATTATCCATTTCTATCCAACATTCCTCACTTAATAACATTTGAGTAAAGACCTCGTTGTATTCTTCTGGGTAATATCCAGAATTTAATTCTAACTTTTCGTTTCCGTTTTTGTTTAGAATTGTTTCTTGGTGTCTACCAATATTGTAGCTATTAGTTAAAGGAACATAATTATTTCTTTTAAATGTTTCTTTGTTTGTTGTTAAAAGCTCCTTAAAGGTTTTAAAGAACCAAACATCTTGTAATGCACCAAATTTATTTACAAAGGTAACTTTGTGTGGTGTGTATTTACATTCGGTAATATTTTCCACATCTATTTTTATTACACCATTTGTGGTATCAACATAAATAGTATCAAAGTTGAATAAGATAAACCTATCTAAAAATTGTTCTAAACATATACTGCTTTCAAGCGTACCTCCGTCTTGTATTACTCTATCTTGAAAATCATCACTACCATTAGTTACACTTGATACATATTCTATTTGAGTTGATGAGGTTAAAGGACTACTGGGGGTAATAGCTTTAGAATAGATTTCATTACCATTTAATTCATAAGTAACATTATTAGTGTTAGAAGTATTTACTGGTATCACTACTGACGCATCATCTAACTTTAATATCTTAGTATTAGATTGTAATAAACCAGAATCATTTATTGGATTTACTCCCTCCTCATAATAGCCATATCCATTGAAACCAGTACACAAAGTATAATTAGTAAATGCTTGTGGAGCTCCTTGAATATAATTTTTAGACCTATAATCTACCCAAACATTAGTACAAACATAATCTCCGTCAAAATCAGTAATTAAAAAATCTCTTACTATTTCTGCTATATCAAAAATTACTGTGTCCGTTACTGCAAATGATGTTAAGGAATAATAATTTGTTCTGTCAGTTATTTGCTCTCCAGTATATATATATAATTCTAAATCTACTTGCGTTAAATTAGTAGCGTTAAATTTTATATAGTAAGGACTTCTTACGTTTATCTTACTCATTTGTTTTTATGTTATTAAATATGTCTATTGCTAAATTTTCAGTTATTCCTTGTGAATATATTTTTAAAGATTCGTTTAAAGCATCTGTCAAAAACATTGATGGTGCCATACCTTGTGCAAAAATAAACTTGCTTAAAACATATCCTATTGACTTATAACCTCCTTTAGCAAATCTTCCTTTGTCGTCTCTTAATCTAAAATTCTTTTTCTTTGCCCAACTTGCTATCGTTTCTGCAGGTGGATATTTATTTGTATATGAATATGGACTTCTTGGTGCTTTTTGTTTACCTATAATTGGTTTCTTTCTAACACTTTTACTTCCCTCTTTACCTCGATTCTTAGTCCATTCAGTTATAATGTTAGGGTCAGCTCCTTTAACTCCTTGGTCTACGAACTTAGCATAACCCTCCATTAATACTTGCATATTAAATCCATAGTCAGTAGGTATGGTAGTAAACTTCATTGAGTTATATAACTTACCCTCTCCTTTGCCTTTTTTAACAAGGTTATTTTTTGCTTCTGAAATTAAAAACCTCGCCCAAGAATCTAATAATGCTGTAAAGTTTAAGTATTGCATCTGTCAATGTTATTTCTAACTGTTAAAGTAAAATCAAATATCCAACCTGCCATTAGGTTTTCAAACTTATCCTTAAATGGTTCTGCATTAACTGATGACCTTTCCACAAATAAATTTCCGTCATATAAACTTCCGTTGGTTAATTTGTCTGTTATATGGTTTCCAATATTTAGCATAGTATTTTGAACGTACAATAAGTTATCGTTCTTGTATATCTCTGGTTCATCTGTTGTAGTGTCTGAATGAACAATATCCATAATAATAATACTTATACTATAATTTATAACTTGATTAACAAAAGTAGCATTGCCTACCACAATATGTGCTAAAGGAAAAATAGTTTGTTTATCTAAATCAACCTCTGTTATATCTCCAACAGATACAGTAGTAATATTTTTATTTGCTAATAGTTCGTCTCTTAGTTTTTGAATTATAGTTATATAACTTTGAGCTCCTATGTTTGGATTAATTGCCATTGAATTTTTGTTTCATTAATTTTTTCTCTATATCAGTTTTATCCTTACTGAATGCTAACATAGTTAAACACAAATTAACATTTAGGTCTGTTACATCTTTAAATTTTGTAATGTCGCCTTTGCATAAGGCATAAATAGACTGGTACCAACCCCATTTTGTGCTAAAATTTGACGTTGTTGTTCCGTCAGTTCCTCCTCCTCCAAACAATTCATCATAACGTTCGATAAGTCGATGCCTAAATTGTAAAAAAAAACATTAGAACTTACAACCGCATCCATTGGCATATTTAACATTGCCTCGTGCAAGAAGTCGCCTTTATATTCATCAATAAGATATTGGTCTTTTCTTTTTTGTATAATAGGTCTATACAATACTGCCATTGCTTTGTGTATATTTGTAATATCGTGTAGGTTTGTATCTAAATCTATATACTCTCCAAAAGTAATATCTTCTAAGTTGTTTATAAAACCAAATTCTGAATCGCCCATTTTAAATGTTAATACTAAATTAGGTTGCAATGCTAATACTTTATTGAGTTGTGAGATAATAGATTCGTAATCCTTTACTGGTAGTGAAGTTGCTACCTTATATTCTAAACCACAAAAGATTTCTAACATTTTAATACTAACAAAGTGGTCTGAATTGTCATCATCTTTATTAGTTTCAATTATTTTATTGAATTCTTTATACTGTTTTAAAGTAATATCAGCAAGGCTTGTAGGTATCTTGACTTTGATTCTCATATAGGTATAACGTTTATTGGTAATTTATTTTTAAATCTAAGGTACAAAAAAACCCCTACATTTCTGTAAGGGTCTAATTAAATAGCTTTTTGAGGTTATCTCTTTATACACTACTCCAACACGTCTGTTGTTTTAAATAATAGTAAATAAAATAATTCTTTCATTATCTCAATCGGACTGCCTTTCAAAATTGTCTATGTACTTTTTCAACATCTTTAATTTATCTATTGACATTCACTACTCAAATTATAATTACCTACCAATATTTCAATGAACTTAATAATAATATTATCTACTATTATATTATAAATATAAGCAAAAGTATAATATCTTCCAAGCATTTTTAAAGAAATATTAAAAATTTTTAATTACTCCTCGTTGTCTTTTTATATACTATATAGTTATTCTCTTTAAGAAGTTGTTTTGCTATTTCAATTTCTTTTATCTTTTCTCTGCAAGAATAAAATATTTGGTTTTCTATAACATTGTGTTCGTGTTTCATATCTGTTTATTTAACTATAAATTTTGCCAATTTTTTATATGCCTTTTGCATCTCTTGTTTATCATACATTACCTCATCAAATACTATTGGCACTATGTGTGGTATATCTCTCATTAGGTTGTAAGCGTTCCAAGTTAATACCGTTCCGTCTTCCAACTCCATATGTACTTCTCCATTTTTAGTACCCCATAAGGATACTGTATTATCTATGTATATATTTTTCATCTTATATTATACATAAGTGTTCGAGCTTGTTGCTCCTTATCTTCCCAAAGCCTCCATTTTTTAATATCAGCATCTCTCATTGCTTGGCTTTTATTCTTTTGACATAAAATAATTTTTTCTTGTAAATCGTCTAATTGTGTTCTCATATCTATTGTTTAATTAATTCCAAATTATATTCTTTAGCCACATAATTAATGTGTTTCTGTGTTGTCATACTCCAATATCCTAATTGGTGTAGTTTGTTTCCGTCTATTGTGGCAACGTGCGTACTATAACTCCATACCTCATTGCCCAATACTCTTAAATTTTGCTTATATCTATCTAACATATCTTATTATTTATAATTATAATAAACTTTACTATTCTCTAAAGTATTAATCTTATCTCTAAAGCTACCTAATAACTTACCACAAAGAGGAATACATTCCGTCATAACCTTTGTACCTTCCTTTAGCTTCTTTTTCTTATAAGACCAATCACAAGGTAAAATAAATTCTCTCCTACCCATATAGCCCATAGTATCTCTATCTGGTTCTTTCATTCTAATACTGCCATAATACTTACCTCGATAATATATCTCGAAATCGTATCCTAAAATCTCATAATGTGGTGTCATATCTATTATTTTCCTTAAATATAATTAAAATTATTTAATAAATCAAGAAATAGTTAGTTTATAAAGTACCTACCATATTGTGGTTTGCCTAATTTATTTACTATTGAATATCTGAGTGCGTCTAATGTGTGATTGAAAGCATCTATTGGTTTGTTAGTTAGTTGTCCGTTCTTGTCTTCTATATATTTATAGTTCCTAAGCTCTTTAATCATATTAATACTGTCCTCTGTAACACACAATTTATATCTTCTAATCATATCTATACTAATATTAATTGCTCCTTTGTATGTTCGTTTGGTATTGAATCCCATTCTATGAATCTCCTCGATACTTTTTGGCTCGGCTGAATCGCACCACAGTTCATCTCTCCTATCTAATCCTATCCTTTGTAACTCTTTACCTATATCTTGATTAGTCATTCCAGTACGATAAATTAACTCCCTTGTGTACATAATGTCTCCCTCTATATAAGTTTCAACCAAAGCAGAGGGGTCATTACTAAAACCAAAATCAAGACCTCTACCGATTAGTTTCGCAGTCGGTGGCACATTGGGTACAATTTGGAAATTAAACACAAGAGAGCGGCTCTTACCACGCTCTCCTAAGCCATATACCCTCCAATAGTTCTCATCAATATCTCTTAACCTTTCTATTTCATTTATTAAGGTCTTTTCTAAAAAAGGATTATCCTTATAAGTTGTTTGATAAAAGGCAACGTCTTCCCTAGTTAATACTTTATCATATATCCAATGGAATTCATCAGAGGGATTGTAGTCAATAATGATTTGTTCTGTGGTACGGAATATTAGTTGTTGCCAATCCTCAAAGTTTAATTCGTTGGCTTCATTAATAAATAGTAAATCTCTTTTTCTACCTCGTATCTTAGTTGGTTGGTCTAATGATATAAACTCAATCATATTACCATTTAGATAGTATTCGTGTGTACTCTTTGAATGTAACTCCTCATAGTATAGTCCACCTTTTTTGAGTATATCAAAGAAATCTCTCATAACAGTTCCCCTCACAGACGGAAAGGTTTTGCGAACTACTGTTATAGTTTTAGAAGTATTTTTTGTGCAGTAATAATATATTATCCATAGTAGTATGTTATAAGTTTTACCACTACGAGTACCGCCCTGCTCAACGATTATTTTTTTATCATTGTTTGTTAGGTGTTCATATACTATATTACTCTTTATCGTCTGATTCGGCATTCCTAACTATTTCAATGTCAAATAATTTAGTACCCTCAAACCCAGTATGTTCCAATCTTTCAACATAACCTCTTTTCTTTCCTTTAGTTTTTAAGTAGAATATTGTTGCACTTGTGCTACCCTCCAGTATCTGTTTATGCAACTGGCTCTCTGCCATATCTAAAGCAATGTTTTGTATATCATCTACTTGTTTCTTAAACTCCTCATCATCTTTACACCATTGGTAAAATTGTGTTCTACCTATTTGTGCATTTTTACAAGCAGTTGTTACTACACCAAATGATTTCTCCAATGCAATTAGTACTCCTTTTTTATTGTGTTCGGTTTGTTCGTTCATCTTCTAATACTATTTAAAAATTCTGCTCTTACTGTTGGGTCTGTTTTAAACTTACCTAACAATTTAGTTGTGGTTGTATTTGTGTCGTGCTTCTTAACTCCTCGCATCTCCATACACATATGTTTTGCAGTTAATTGTACTGCTACTCCTATTGGGTCTAACTCCTCCCAAAGAAACTCTGCAACTTGTGTTGTTATTCTTTCTTGATTCTGTAATCGTCTGGCAAATGTTTCTAATGTTCTTGCCAATTTGCTTAATCCTACTATTCTTTTATTAGGAAGATAAGCTATTGTTCCAGTACCAAAGAAAGGAGCTATGTGATGTTCACATAAACTATGAAAAGGTATTCCAGTTTGCACTATCATTTCATCATATCCCTCTCCCTCAAAACTAGTACAATTCCAATCTGGTGGATTTAAAAACTCTTTAAAGAATTTAATGTATCTTTTAGGTGTGTCTAATAAACCCTCTCTGTTAATATCCTCTCCAAAGTATTGCAATAATCTCCTTACATTATCTTCTACTGTTTCGTTTGTGTCTTGCTCTTTGGATTCCCAAGGAAACACTAACCAATCTTCTTTGTTTTCAAATCTTTTATCAATTAATGCTATAAATGGTTTGTTATATTTTGCATATCTCTCCATTGTTTTACCACTATCAATAAGGTCATCTATAATAACATCAGCTTCTTCAATGTTATTTGTTGGGTTACCAGTTAGTCCTGCAACTATTACACCACCTCTTGGTACTCCATAATATTTGGTGTCTTTATTGTAATCTTTTGTTATTTTATTTAGCCTTGAAAAAACTTCTTCCCAATGAACGAATTCCATATTTTAAAATTATAATTAGTAGAATAAATGTGTAAATGTTTATATGACTTTCGCCACATAATCCAAATAGATGTTTAATTGTTTCTGTCATTTTAATTATTATTAATTAACCAGTTTTTTAGTTTGTCTATTAATACCAATACCTCGTCTGGCTCCATTGTTATTGCACAACATTCATTTAAGTTTTCTTCTATTTGTAATACTATTTGTAATGCTTCTTGATTTGTCATACCTCCCTTTTATCTTCAAATGCAATAATGTGTGGTCGCCAAGTCATTCTATATCCATTATTCCTTACCCAATTAAATAAACGAGGATAAGATTTATATAACGATTCTCTTGTGTCGCCTGCAGGCATAAACCATACTTTGTCTTTTGGAACATTTAAAGTACTTATGCACATTAATATTTCTGTTAATGCTTTTGTATCTAATCCGTCCCATACTGGTTTAATATGATAGTCGGAATGATACTCTATACTTTTTTTAATCGCATCATAGTTTAATCTAAGTTTGTTGTGTTGCTTTATCATTCTTTCATCTGTGATATTTCCTTGTGGAGTTTCTACACCAAGTACTGGAATGCTATTGCTAAACTTAGGACTAATAGATAACAAATTAATAGGATAATCTGTGGGGATAAAGTGTGAGCCTTCCGTTTCAATAGTGATAAAAATTTTATTATCATAAGCAAAATGTGTTAATTCATTTACTAATTTTTTGTGCATTGTTGGACTACCACCAGTAAGCATCATTTCTTTTATGTGTGGATTATCTTTATACGCTTTTATTATATCATTAAAATTATATTGTCCTTTCTCTGGGTGAATACTTGTGTACCAAGAATCGCACCAACCCCCCTCGCCAAAGTAACACCTATGAGTGCAACCAGTTGTTCTTATTACTATTGTTGGAAAACCTGCCCTTGAACCCTCCGATTGTACTGCAGTATAAACTTCTACAATAGGTAAGTTTTTATTATAATCTTCTATCCTACCTACTAATTGGTTGCTCATATATAACCTTACTTGATTTTGTTTCTGCAAATTCTATTCTAACTATTGGCATTTTAGCTTCGTTTCTTATTCTATTAAACAACCATATTGCCATATTCTCTGCACTTGTTTCAAAAGGAACAACTTTATATTCTTCTCCTGCTAATTCTAATAACTCTACCAAAGGGTCGTCTTGACTTAATAAAAAATGGTGGTCGTACTCTTTTATTATTGGCTCTACATTTTTATCAATATCACTAAATAACATTGTAACTCCATTTGTCATAGTATCGAATTGAAATGTACAAGTAACATCATAGGTGTGTCCGTGAGGTCTTCCACATTTTATTCCTGCTTCTTTGTTTCTATGTCCTGCATAGAAGTAATATTTTTTTTCAATTTTCATTATTAAACCATATTTTAAAAATTTCTTTATTAGTTTTCAATTTTGGTGTTGTAGGTTTTAGTTTGCCCTCAATCGCATCAACTACCATTTGACAACTTTCCTCAAAAGTATCATAAAGGTATTTTTTTTGGTATATTTCTGGATAAACTAATCTATTTGGCAACACTGGCACACAACCAAGTTTAGTAGCTTCTTGTATTCCATAACCAAAATTTTCTTGCAAAGCAAAACTTACTACAACTTTACTTTTGTTTAATAAATTATAATATTCTTTTTTACTATAATTTTCTTTCTGTGTATTAATAAATTTATAAGGCAATTTACTTGCCATTAAGTCAAACAAATAAGGTTGCTTTTCATCTACATTCCTGCCATTAAATATTATTATATCTTCTTTCTTTACTTTTGGTAAATCTAAGCCTCGTTCGTCAATAGGTAAACCGCTTACTATTATTTTATTAGGGTCTATTATTCGTTTCTTAATTACATCTTGTTTTATAAACTCACTTGCAACAAATATTTTATCTGATATGTCAAAAATAATTTCTTCCATATTTTTATATACTCGTTCCATATCTCTAACAAAATCAGTATCAGTGAAACTACCTGCGTGTAATATTCCTTTTATTTTAATATTATATCCACTAAAATAATTAAGATAAGGAATACACAATAAACCAAAGTTCCATATATCGGTAGTAAATAACGTACAATTTTTTGGTATTGTTCCATTTACTAATTTTTCAATAAAAGTTGTAAATTGATGAAATTGTCTGTAAGTAGTATTGTCGCTATCTAAAAAACTTCCATTAGATATTTTTTTGTTATTTGATATAGTAATAGGGTCTAAATAATTATAATCTATTTTATTTTCTTTAATATACTTTAAAATATCCCTATCTAAATGAGTAGTATATCTTATTTCTATATGCTCTAATGGTGCGTAAACTAACATATTATTATTTTATTATTATTGCTCCGTTTTCATTGTCTTCCAAAACTTCTACTGAATAGGCATCAAATACAACACTAAGGTCTTCTGCTATATCCTCACAACTTCTTCCACAAAAACAATGTGTTCTTAAATCCTTATCATAATATCTGTCTTTTAAATAATCTTTTATATCGTGTTTAAGTTTTATTATTTCTATATCTCTGTCATTGTGTATTACTTCTTTTTCTAACCTTATATAAAACATATGTCTATGTAGGTTTGATAAATAAAGCACTTCTTCTATCTTACAACTCTCCCAAAGGTGTGTTCCCTCAACTCTTAAATTTACTATTATTCGTTTCATAGTTTTATTTTTTTATAGTTATCATATACTAAAGTATTATTAGATAGATGTTCATTTATGTATAATATTTGATTAGCTTGTAAGGAGTTTGCTATTGCTAAAAATAAATTTAAACCTAAGCGTTTACTATATTTTTGATATTCAATATAAGCTATTGTATTTATAAGAGTAGCAATACTTTTTGCACCTTTATGGTTTTCTAAATTGCTAAATTCTTTTGGTGTTATTTTTAATTGTTCTAAAATTATTTGAAGCTTGTAAGGTAATTTCTTTTTTCTTTTTAAGATATCTCTATATGCTATTCCTTTCATACCATTGTCAAAATAAGACAAAATACCATATACTTGTGATGACTGTATCCAACTACTACTATCTACCGAATGTAATGGAACTTGATACATTTTTGGATAGGTTACATATCCTAATGCGTGTAATTTACCATTAGTAATTTTATAAGCATCTTGAATCCTTTTTGTAATCCAATCACCCTTAGTTGTTACACCACCTGCTATACAAATATGTTTATTATTTTGTGATGCGTCTTTAAGATATAATAAATCATTATCAGCCATAGTTAAAACAAACATAGGATTGTAAGCTCTTTTTATCATTTGTTCATAATTAGCTTTACTTGCTTTATCATTGCCAATTACATCTAACATAACATACTTTTCTACTTTATGAGCATTAACATCTAAATATTTACAATATGAATCTAAAGTTAGCCAATCTCTTTTTTGTTTAGCATTAAACAAAGTAAAAGCACCACTATCAATCATCACATTTAAGTTGCCTTTTTCGCTCTCTCCTATAACTAAATCATTAAATTTTTTATTCTTTCCTGCATAAGCATAACTTATTAATAAGTTTAAATATGTATCATTTGACTTCACAACCAAGATAGTTTTTAGTTATAAAACCTTTTATATCATCTATTAATTTAATTTTTACATCTATATATTCGTCTGGTATAGTTATGGTAATTTTATTGGACTCTGGATTAGGTGCTTGGATTTCTTCATCTATATAATCTAAATCGTCCCAATCGTGTTTAATTGCATCTAATCCCCAATCTTCCAGTTGGTCGTATTCATACTGGTTACCTAATAAATCCCAATCCCATTCACCGAAACCTACATTGTCTTTTATGACAAATTCCCTTTGTTGTTCTTGTGTTAGGTTATTGGCTCTTACTATATACACTTCATCTAAACCTGCTTCTATTGATGCTTTGTATCTCATATTGCCACCGAGTATAACATTCTTGTCATTTACTACTATTGGTCTTATTTCTAACATTTGAGGAAATTCCCTAATACTTTTAACAAGTTTAGAGAACTTATAATCTTTAATTATTCTGGGATTATCTGGATTCAGTACGATTTCTGATATAGATAGTTTTTCTATTTCCATAACTATATAACGATAAATTTAATTAATTTGTGATTCTTCTAATTCTAGTAAGTCCTCAACTACTTGTTTGTCATACTCTAACAGTACTTTACTATGTATATAACTTACTTTATCACTTGACAATCTCGGTACTGTGTTTTTAATATATTGTATCTTATCTTTATCATTATCAAACCAACCAACTACTGCTCTTAATACTTCATCTAACTTTGGATTATATTTTGAGTATATAGGTTCATTTTTTATTGAATGAAATATAGTTGCGTGATTTATTTTCCAACCACAATGGTTGTAAATTAACTTTGAAATACCTAATAAACTTATTTTTTCAAAAGTATATAGATAATAAATTAAAGCTGCTCTTGCTTCTACATATTTTCTTTTTCGCGATTTCTTTAAAATATCAAAACCAAATTCAGCTTCAAATATTTTTACTAATTTTTTAATATCTTTCATAAAGTTCCAGTTATTACATAATCATTTACTTCAACCTCTTGCTTTAAGAAGTACTCTACATAGGTGTCTATTCCTTGTCTTACTTTTTGTTCTCCACTTAAATAAAATTCTTCGCTACAATCCCAAATGCCTACATCTAAACTTGCCTTATCTATTACTAAAAATTTAAAGTCAAAATACTGTACTCCAAATAAATTACAATATAAATACACTTGAACATCATAACCATATTTTTTTGCACTATAAGGAAATGCCTTGATATCAGCACAAGTCTTAATGTCGCAAATACTACCATTGTTGCTTAGTATATCAGCTTTGCCACGAAAGGGCATACCCATTACCTCTCCAATGATTGGCACCTCAAATTGACTATCTTGTAATAACCTTAAAGCACTTTCATTCTTTAGTATAGCATCTGCTAATCGTTCTGCATCTGATTTTTCTTTTGCAGTATATACTGTTCCGTATTCTTCTACTGCTTCTTTATACTTTTTTGTATTTTTACTTTGTACATCTACAAATATTTGTTCGTGAAACTTTTCTGGTTCTAACAATAAACAATGCAATAACCAACCGTCTCTCAATCCTTGTGAAGATTTATTACCATATTTAGTAATGTAATAATATTTCTTAGGACTATCATATAACATTTTAATACTACTGCTACTTAAAGCAATTTTATTTAACTCTCCATAGTAATATTCATCATCATACATTTTTTTAATTAAATCATCTTTAATGTATTCTTTATCGTCTAATAAAGTTATTTTATTCAAGGTCATAATTATAACAATTTTTGGAGCAATAAGTTTCTCCGTTAGTTTCTGTTTCGCAAGTTCTGCAATAAGTTATTTCGTCTGGCTCATAAACCCAGTAATCTATTCTTTCCATATCTATATTTGTTTAAAGATATTAAATTTTTTTAATTTTACTTCTAATTCTTCTATTTTTTCTTCTGCTCTTCTGGCTCTAGCAATAGCTCTATTTTTTTCATTGCGAGAATCAGCCATTGTTCTATCATACATAGTTTTTTCTAATCTCATATTAACAACATATAAATGAATATTATTAATAGTTTCAGCCATTTTACTAAGTTGTTTACTTGGTTTATTCTTAATTGCATCTAATACAGTAGAGCTTAAATATTGTAAATCAGAATAATATTCTAAGTCCTTTAAGTTTTCTATTTTCTTATTCATCTTTCGGTATTATCTTTAAGTGCTCTTTCTTTATTATAATTTACGTCCTCAACACTTTCAAAAAACATATCAAATGGGTGTTCTAAATAAGGCATTAACAACTTTGCTAACCCCCAAGTTTTCCAAGTCATATCTCCTACGTATTCTAATTCACTTAACGCATCTTCTAAATCTTCCACTAACACAGGGTACTTTAACGCTTCATAAGCCAACTTAGATTTATGCTCTCCTTTTAATCTATCTATTAACATATCTATTTTTTATTGATTAATATAATATAAATATAAGATAAATTATATAGTTATCAAAATATTTTAATTAATAGTTACGATACTTGCTAAATCCTCTGAAAGTAAATATATCTCTTTGCTTATTTTTTCGCCACCCCAATGTGTAGTAGTAGGGCACTTTTTTTCCAACACTTTCATATCATTAAGTTTATCTAACCAAAACCAATAGTTGCCTTTAGGGTCTGACACAAAATAAATCTTAACAATATCGTTAGGGAGTTTCATTAAAGCATCATACTTTTTTTTTTCAAGTAATTTGCTTTTATAATATTTGTTTCTAATTTTAAACTCTACAACACATTTCAAACCTTTTGGAGTATAACCTTTTGCATCATAGCACAAATTAAGGTCGCCTACCCATTCCAATTTCCAATCATCAAATGTGTTAAGTAATGTTACTAATGCTTTTTCTAATTCATTAGTTTTTTGTATTCGGCTCATATATATCGTTGATTTGAGCTATCCATTGCTTGATTGTCGTAGGTCTACAAGTGCAAGGTTCATAGTAAGAATGCTTATAATACTTTGAATGTAATTGACATATCATTAAGTATTCGTTTCTTGAAACTTTATTTGAATTTCTATTAATAAAATTATACCAATCTATTTGGTCGATTTTTTCCATTTATCAGATAAATTAATTTCTATATCATTCCATTCCTCTCTGCGTTTATCACAACCGCAATTAGGATTTATCTTTTTCCAAAGCCACCTTATGCCAGTGTAGTAAGTGAAGTAATATACTATATCTCCTAATTTCATAATATTTCATTTAATGGTAAAAGTATTCCTTTTGAGGTATTATTGTCTCCTCCTTTAACGTCTCTTTCAGTATCAATATATTTTCTACATTTTTCTTTCAATATCTTTGTTGGTATTAAATGTAAAGTTTCTCCAAATGCAAAACAATAGTATTCAGCTTGTGTAGTAGATATACCAGATTTTTTATTTCTGGATTCATATTCAACAAACACATTGTTAGTTTTTAAGGCTTTTAAATCATATTTAACTTCTATTTTCTTATTAGCAAGAATATCAGATAATTCTTTTTCTTTTATCTGTCCTACCTTTAAGTCATATTTGAAGTCATTATTAAAATTCATTTCTTTATTCTGCCTTTCAAATTTTTTTCTATTTTGTTTTTTGTTCTGTAAATAGAATAATAATCAATGCCAGTTTGTTTGCTTAACTCTAACATACTGTATCCCTCTAAATAAATAAGTTCATATACTTTTCTGTCATATAAGTGCCAAGATTTTATTTCATTATTAATTAATTCTAATTGCTCCTTATGTTCGTATGATATGTCTGATGTCGAGGGTTCATAAAAAGTATTCTCGAACCGAGTTGTTTTGTTTTTTTTTCGTGTCTTATCTAAAAATAAGTTCCTTAATACCTTAAAAATAAAATAAGTATTAATTTCAGTTTCATTAAACATTAAAGTTTTATCATACTTACCTTTCCAGTCATTAATTTTAAGATACATATCTTGAACTAAATCTTCTGCATCATTAGTTAATCCAAAAGATTTGGATATTCTTAGCCATTTTTTATGGCTTTTTGCTATAATGCTTAAAACTTTTACCGCCATTTAATACTTAAACCGAAAAATGAAAGTGCTAATATTACTTCATTGTAATTTTCTTCTTCATACGTTGAGGTTAAAAAACCAAATATGATTCCGTCAATGTGAATAAAATCAATCTGCACTTCATTCATATTTTAAAAAGGTATTGTTGATTGTTCTTTTAAAGGTTTATTAAGTATCTTTTGTCCGTTTATTTCAAATCCTACATTACCAATTAAACTTCTTAATTTTATTGGCTCGTCCATTGGTGTAGGTCTTCCACCAGTTTCTATTTCTTTTACTTTTCTAATATGAATATGATTTATCATCCATTCCGTAGGGTGTTGTATATATCTGTGTATCACTAAAAAATCATCAGCTCTATTTACAAACTTTCCTCCTCCCTCAACGTCTCCTGCTAATGGTGGTATTGGGTGTCCTACATACTCGTGTCCTAATGGGTGTTTTATTCTCAAAGCATTTGTATTAGCGTGAGTGTTTAACCAAACTGTTACATTATTTTTTTTAGCAAACAACCTTATTTCTGTTGTCGCTTGATAATCATACTCGTGTCCACCAATACTTTTACTCAATTCTGGGTCTTTAATTAAACTATTGTAAGGGTCTATTAATAATCCGTGGTAATCCCAAGCATCTTTAA
>JAAHTH010000569.1_pt1 | contig 34514 bp, 48 predicted proteins | sample 6116091 | NCBI WGS metagenome assembly JAAHTH01 (sample SAMN13939990, study PRJNA603662) | sponge metagenome | isolation source: marine sponge | host: Mycale hentscheli | place: New Zealand | collected 2006
GAGTTGCGTCGCCTCAGTCGGCGACACGTTTTCGATTGTCATGGGTTTTCATCCCTTTGATTGAGTTGGTGTGGTTGTGGCTGATCGTAGCCGCCGACGCCCGCAGTCCGCAAGTGGCGTTCGAGTTCGTCGACCATCGCTATCCCTGACGTGCGGGTGCTGTCGTTCTTGCGCTTGGCTTGAAGTCGAAGCGTCTCAAATTTTTCCCGAAGTTTCCTCGGTGACAAAATGTTCGCCCGCCAGAAGGCGTCGGCTTGACACCAGTCGATCGCTCGCTCGACTTGGTCGGGTGTTCTCCCGTCGAGGCGCAGGAGTCTATCCATGTCTTTGAGCCACGCCGTTGTGATGGCCGGCCGTTTGCTTCCGTTCTCGACGATGCGTTGCGCGAGGTGTTCGCACAGGCGACGGGGTTCGCTGATTTCTTCCAAGGCTTCAGAGTTGAGACACGCGCGAATGGTTATTTCTTTTTCTAGTTCTTTATGAGTATTCGTTCGTCTGTCGTTTTTGACACCCTCCCCCCTGTCAGAATCAAGCCCCTCCCCCCTGTCAGAATCGAGAGGGGGGTCGTTTTTGACACCCTCCCTTTCGTTGTTGTCGGTGGGTTGTGGTTCGTTGGCTTGGACTTGCATCACGGTGAACAGGTTCGACGTTTGCCGGCCTGTCTCGGGGTCGTGTCGGGGTTCCACGTTGACCGCTCCGGCTTGCACGAGTTCGTCGACGGCTCGACGCGCAACGCTCTCCGACATGCCTGCTTCTTCGGCGAGCAATTTCATCGACGGCCAAGCCTCACCCGTATCGAAGTCCGCCCTCGAAGCGAGGCGCGCGTACACGGCGACCGCCTTGCAGGAAACGCCACTGTCGAGAACCCAGAGCGGCACCACGACGTACCGCCCGATCTGATTCGTTGCGCTGTACGTCACCAGATATCACCGCCGTCCACAGCGTGTGGGAATCCTGTGCAAAAGTCGCGGGAGTTGACGAGGTGCAAGTTCACCCGCGCCACTCGATAGCCGGACGCCTTCTCGAACCGTTCCATCGTGTCCGTATCCGCTGGCGTTGCGAATCCCATCTCGATGAGTTCGGACAGCAGGTACTCCGCTTCTTCCTCGTCACAGGACGCCCAGATGCAGACAGTGGACAGCGGCACGGTGGCGGTCGCGCCGAGCGCCTGAGCAGAATCGGCGAGCGCCATGAGGACGAGTTTGTTGTTTGCGGGTATCGACTGACATCGAATCGCGGCGGACAGTAGGTCGATCATTGGCTTGTTCTCCTTCATTGGTTTGAGTTGCGTTGCCACGTTGCCTACGCACTCACGGGGCGCGCAGGATCGGCGAGGGTATCACACGGCCACACAGCGGCCTCTGTGGACGGGTTGGGGGTTACTCGTCGCCAGCGTGCTCGTACGAGGAGACGAGCATCTCGGCTGTGTCGACTTGCGACTCGCGCAGGTTGTCGGGCTTGCCCAACTTCTCGACCCACGTCTGCTTGGCGACGGTTCGGACTTCGTCGGGGAGGGAGTTGAGTCGTTCAATGAATTTCTCGACGACGGATGGCGACACGACCGGCGAGTTGTCGCCGGGCACTTGCTCACGCGGCGGCGCTGGCTGTGCGCGCGCGACTCGGGTCATCTCTTCCCTGCTGGCACGTCGAGCGGGATCGCTTCCAGCGTGGCCGGAATTCGCTAACGCGCGGCCCACACTGCTCGTCTCGGCGTTCTCAAAATGGGACGTCGCGTTCACTCCCCGCTGGCTCTGCGTCTCCCGCGCCCAGCCTGTGGCGATCATCACCTCGCCCTCGAAGAGTTCAGCGCGAAAGATACACGAGGAGTCATCAAAATCATGGAGATGCGTGACGACTCGGCTCTGCACTTCTCGTGTCTTGCAGTCTTCCAGCCATCGCGTCAACCGCACGGCTACGGGTTCATAATTGGATAAGTCAAAAGCCATCTCGGCTCCTTTTGTTGGTTGGGTTGGTTGGTGAATCTAGCGGGAGAGCGTGGCACTCGGCCGGCTCAGGACGTTACGCGCCTCCGACGATTCGGGCTTTGACCGACAGCGCCACCTCGGAGCGACAGTACTCGTCGGCATCCAATCCCGCTTTCTTGATTTCCGCCCATCGGGGTTCGAGCCTGAACGCTGTCTGAACGTGAGCGAGTAGCGCTTCAGCGCCGCCGATGATCTCGCCAGTCTCGGTGTCGATCAGCGGGGTGTTCTTCGCCGCCTTCATAAAGTCTGCGACGAGCGCCTCGCGATCTATCCCCGTTCGACGAACGTGAACGTGACGTTCGGCGAGCACTGTCCCCGTCGGGGTGTCATACGCGGCCTCGGTTCCGCCGTCGGCTTCGACGTGATTCGCGAGGAAGTTCTTTACGTCATGGATGACTACGCCGAGTGCCTTCATTCGGTTGTCGAGTTCGGCGAGGGTCTGCGCCAGTTGTGCCCCAGTCATGTCGGGAGCGGCCTGTTCGAGCCATCCAATTCGCTCGTCAAGTTGGGCGAGCCATAGCGCCAGAATGTTGTCGGTCGTTGATTCCATCGGGTTCCTTTTGGGTTGGGTTGGTGATTGTAGAGAAGGGGTGTCTCAGTCGGCGGAGCAGGCTGGGCACGGGACGACATCGGTCTCGCTCGGGCTGATCGGCACGGTGACAAGGCCAGTGCCGTCGCACGCCTCGCAGGTTTCGTTGGTAGTCATCGGCTCGACTCTAGTGCGGTTTAGTGCCGCCAGTCAAGTAGGGTGGCGTCCATGAGAGAGATCATCTTGATCGTCGCCCTCGGTGTGTTCGTCGGGCTGATGTACTGCGTCGGCTAGTCGGTCTTATTCGAGAGGCGCATCGTCGTTCGCATCTCGATCAGCACGTCCCTCAGACCGTTCATCGCGTCGACCGACCGCTCGTTGTCCTCGCGTAACGCCTTGTAGAGATCGGCACGTTCTTCCTTGTAACGGTTCGCAAGATCGTCCCGCTCTTTCTGGCCTGCCTGAATGACTCGCCAAAGCATGACAGCGAGAACACCAGCGAACGCTGAAGCGGCACCGAACTGCGCCAAGATTTCGACGAGTCCTGTACTCACGACCACCTCCGAATCAGAATGATGAAGCGAGCGCCAAGCGCCGCAGAGATGAATGCCGACAAACCGGAGCCAGCCTTCAGCCAGCCACGGACAGCGAGACCGAAGTCCACGCTGATGGCGAACGACCAGTAGATACAAGCGACGAGCGCGATGGAGATGGCCGCCCAGAAACAGATGTTCGCCAGCGCCCGACCGATCGCGGATAACGGATTGAACTCTCGTCCCGTGATGTACAACGTGACCGCTGACATGAACACGACAAGCCCTGCCGGAGCGTCTGAGAGCGTGTAGAGACTAGCGAGCACGACGTAGCCCCATCCGGTCTCGGAACATCTCGTACCACGTCAACAGAGCGAACACGGGAAGCGTCACGGACGACATCTGTTGAATCCACTCGATTGTGAAATCGTAGGAAGTGCCAAAAAGGTCGACCGTCTCGGTTCGCCTCAAAATAAAGAACAGAGCGTAGTTAGCGTTCGTGAACGCCATGACCATCACCGACACGAGAAGCCCCGCCGCTTTCCACATCTTCCCAGCGATGAGAGCCAACATGCCCCACACGCCAGCGATGAACATGCTCGCAAGAGCGCCCGTCAGTTCGACGGCTCCAGCGACGACGTTCCAGTTCATGCCGCTCGGTTGAGTGCCGCCCATGTGCGACGACCGACGAGGCCGTCCGTGGCGAGACGGTTACGGCGCTGGAACACCTTCACCGCTCGTTCGGTGGCAAGCCCGAAGATACCGTCGGGTGTTGCGCCAACAATTTGCTGAACCCACTTGACATCGTCGCCTCGTTGACCTCGACGTGTTACGCGCCCCGGATACGGCCGGCCGTTGCTCTGTGTCGGGGTTGGCTTGGGTGCCGTTGGGGTTGGCGTGGCGGGCGTTGGGTCGGCCTTGGGTTCGGCTGTCATTGCCGCCCATGTGACCGGCCCGACTACGCCGTCGACGTGCATGTCGTTCGAGGCTTGCCATGCTCTGACAGCGGCCTCGGTCTGCGGTCCGTACTGGCCGTCCTGAGTGACACCGACGACGGCCTGAACCTCTTTGACTTGTGCGCCACGAGAGCCACGCTGGAGCCACGGCTTCGAGCCTTTCGGCGCTGACGTGGTGGCCTTTGCCGGCCGCTTGGCTGGCGTTGCCGATCCAAGCAACTCCGCGAAGAGCGTGTCGTAGTAGTCGGGGTTGTCCGCGTAACGGTTTCCGATCTCGATATGTACCCAATCGCCGGGAACTCCCGAGAAGGCTCGGCGGTCATACACCGTCCACTCATCCCGATCGCACTTCCAGCCTCGGCCGTGTTCGCCGTGCTTGTTCCAGTAGTCGAAGCACGCTTCAAGATCGAGCGCTTCGGAATTCTCGACGAGGAACTTCATCATCTTTTCGGCAGGCGCGTAACGCCCCGGCCCGCGATAGTCGCCGCCCCTCCAAGACAAGTCGGCCGCCCTGCCCGTGGCGTGAACGCTCATGCTCTTCAGCCCACGCTTCGTTCTGACTGTCCAAGATCCGTTGCACCACAGACCGAAGTGGGCTTCGAGGAGATCGACGAGACGTTCGAGGCCGGCACGCTTGCCGGTTGCGGTCTTGTCGTAGCCGGTGTACTTACGACTCATCGGATGCCTCGACCTTTTTTGGGGCGTATGTCTTGGCGACCGCTTTGAGAACAGATAGGACGCCAGCGACAGCGGACGCGGCGATGCTGTCCCAGATGGTGACGTTCAGAATGTCGACGGCTTCAGTGCCGACGAGAGCGATCAGGGTTTGAGCGAATGTGGCGACGGCGCGCTCGGCGGCGTCTTTCCAGAATGTTGTGGTGAACATGCTCGCAGTCTACGCGCTGAGTGACAGACGTACCGACTCAACTGGGGTCGACCTCGGGCGGTTGAGTTGCCTCGTCTACTTCAAGTTCCGGATCGTCAGGTAACGGTTCTGGCTCCGGTTCGATGTGGTAGACCGCTGGCTCCGGTTCAGTCCACACCATGTCCAGCACATGAGTCACTCCGCTGTCGGGGTCATGCGGTGGACGTTCTGGGTCGCCTTCGTAGCCGGGAGGGTCAGGCGCGTACCACACCATGCCGGGGTTCTCGTCGAACGCTGAAGGCGAGTCGCGTAACGCCTGACGATATGTCGCCCATTCTGCTCTGGCTTCATCAGACAGAGGCGAGTCGGGCATCTGTGTCCAATCGCACTCGGTCAGAAACGAGTCACGCATAGCCCGCATGATCGCTTTCCATTCCTCTGCTGGCACGTTCGCCGGGTTGCCTATCATCGGGTCGTACAAGATCACTTCCATCGTTCTAACCTATCCCACTCGGAACGCGGCGAACTTGAAGTGGTTCACATAGTTGGTTTTGTTCATGTAGCCGTAGCCCTTGATCTCGACGTAATCGGTGGAGCCGTTCAACGTGATGAGGCCAGCGTTTCCGCAGGTCGGGTAGCCGTAGGAGTACACGTTCGCCGCGAGCGTGAGCGTGGTGTTCTTGTAGGCGAAACACTGCCAACGGTAGTTCGTGTTACCCGAGAGCGCCGTAGAACTAGAAAGACCTGCAATGAACGAGATGTGGTAGGTGCCAGCGATGGTCGGCTGGAAGCGTGACCCGTTCCACCATCCGTTTGCGTCTGTCTCCGATGTCGAAGTCAACACGACGTAGGAGGTCTGCGCGATTGTCTGGTTGGTGGTGCGTGACGCGTACACGAACGGCACCGAGATTCCGTGGTTTGCGTACATCGTGTTCACCGAACGAATTGGCCCGTTCACGTCCAACTTGTACGACGGCGTATCGTCACCAATACCCACCATGCCTGCGCCATCGACAGTAATTCTGTTTACATCACTTGTGCGAAGGTACAGCGCATCCGTAGAACCCGTACCCACTTGCATTGGGCCGTCGAGGTTCTTGACGATCATGAAGCCAACGCCTGTACCGTAACCGACCTGTCCCTGAACACTTCCCGACGAATCTTTGTAATGGATCATCGCGTTCATTGACCCACCCACTGTGCCGTTGCTGTCAGAAATCGACAACTTGGGGGACGTTGATGACAGGTCAAGTATGGAACTGGGGCTGTCTGTGCCGATACCGACACGCTCATTCGCATCGTCATAGTAGAAGGATGAGGAACCGCCAAGCGAGCCACCATTGTTGTATTGGATGTCGCCGTCTGAACCTCCCGGCGTAACGCTTTCGCCTTCGAGTTGTGTCACCCGATAATCAAGCGACGACGTAACAGCCGACGAGTCAGCACCGACCTTCGCTTCGAGTGCTTCGATTGCGTCGTTGGCGTTGGCGTGCTGGTCGGCATGTGGCGGCGAGTCGAGAGTGTCGGACGACTGCGGGTTGTTGAAGTCGTCCAGCCCTCCGGGGAATGCTGTGGTCATTGGTTACCTCCAGTAGGTGGATCAGGGAACTCCGCTGTCTCGCTAGGAGTCCAAGTATTAGGGAAATCAACGGCCATTAGTTAGCCTCCAGTGCTTCAATACGGGCAGTCAGAGTTTGGACTGTTGCCGACAACTCTTGAATGGCTTTCACCATTGGAGCCATAAATTCGTTGTACCGCAACCCCTGAATATCACGCCCCTCGTCAACTTCATCCGTTTCAGGGTCGATTGTTTGTTCGGCAGGAGCATGAATCCACACGGCACGATTCGATGCTTTGTCTGCAAGAACCGTCGCCACTTCTTGAGCAACAAACCCCATGTGTGTTCTTGCTCCCACGTTTCCGCTTCTGTCATCCCATGTGTAAGTCACTGGGCGCAGGTCGTTGACGAACGCTAGTCCGAGGTCGATGTCTGCGACGCTTGCTTTGTCACGCTCATCAGATGTTTGGATTGTGCCGTTTGTGGCGTACACGTCATCCCACCTGAGGACGTCGGCACCCAAGTCGTAGGTGCCGTCAGCGAATGGAAGGATTCTGTGGGTTTGTACACCGCCCCGAACATCCAACATTGCACCGGGAGATTGTGTGCCGATACCGACACTCCCGCCTGCCAGAATTGACAGCCGAGCCGCAACACCGGACTCCACGAAGTCGAACCGGCCACCACCGGGAGTGGACTCGTAGTGCCACTGATTCGTGCCACCGTCACCGAAATACATCATTGAGTACCAACCGGCCTGTGCCATGATCTGGATGCTGGCGTTACCCCCGGTCGACGACGAGCCGACATACAGATCATTGTTCATGTGGACGCTATCCGTGAACCTGCCTGTGCCATTCACATCCAGTTTGTACGACGGCGAAGTGTCGTTGATACCGACACGCTCATTCGCATCGTCGATGTGCAACGGTGCACCATCCAACAGGCTGGTCTGTACCGCTTCCATCGCATCATTCAGATTCGTGTGCTGTCGATCGTGCGGCGGGTTATGCAACGTGTCCCCGGAGGTGGGGTTCGTGAACGCGTCAGCGGACGACGGAAAGTTCGTGGACATTAGTCTGTCTCCTGTTCGGCGAGGTCGATGCCGTGTTGCTTTGCTATGGATTGGATGAGGTTGGCGGCCGCAGTGTCACCGAACATTTGGCGCACCTGCGTTACGCGGTCACGGTAGTCGTTGCCCTCGCTTACGTCGAGAGCGGTCATCAAACGGATGAGGAGTTCGTCCATCACAACAACCCGATCGTAATCTGCGACGCATCTGCGGCGTCTTGGAGCGTCTTACCTGCGCCGCTGTCTGCGTCTGCCACGTCATGCGCCCACACGGCCTCCGCAACGGCTGACGGGTCAACAGCGCCCTCTCCGGTGACCACAGTCGTGGAACCTTCCACCACCACTTTCTGGGTGAGCGACGAAGTACGCATCGACACCACCACCGAGAACATGCCGAGGGTCGGCGCAAAGATTTCGGCTGTGTCTGGGATCGGGAACAAATTGCCGGACACGACGAGAACGTGGTCGGCTTCCTGCGGGCGAATCTTCCAGCCGTTCTGAATGAAGAAATAACCGCCGACGAACGAACCGCCTCCCAACGGTTCGCCGCCGACAGAGTTCGCGAACGCTGGCGGATACTTGGCGTTGTCGTCCGTCTGTGCCCAGTCCTTCCAACGTGAATACACCTCGGCCGCCGAGAACGACGAGATGCCTTCAATGACGGTGACCACTTGAAGATCGCCGTCAAAGGTGAACGAGCCGTGCGTGTCACTCATGTCGGGTTCTCATACTGTCGATCGGCGATGAGCGTAACGGGAAGCGTGGCGTTCGTCGACGTGTCCACATTCGGGAAGTGCATGTTCAGGTAGCCCAACGCGTGGACGACCACGTCGACCGATGGCACCGAAACGCCGATCCCCAAAAAGTCGCCAGTGGGAAGCGACTCGATGCCGCCAACGTAGTTGCCTGTCGCCGTGTCGTATGCCCGCACCTCGACACCGGGAACGAGACCGCTCACCGTCAGGGTGTTGTTCGTTGTGACACCCGTCGAGTCGGTGATGACTCCGACGACGACCGACGCGATGATTGTCACGGTGCCTGTGGTCGTGAGGTTCGCTGTCAACTCGTTCGACTTGATTCGGACGGTGTTGCCGGACACGCTGAACGTGTCACCCCAGAACGAACGGATGTCCACGTCCATCGCCCCGAAGTTCAACTCGTCACCATTGCGCGTAACGTATGGAGCGACCTGTCCGCTGAAGTTATCGACGATGTAGGCCATCCCTGCGTCGTACACTTCGGCCGCTGTAGGGCAGTCGGTGTATGCGTCGACTGTCGCCTTGTTCGTCTCGGTGATTGACGAGTCCGCTGGCATGAGAACGTCGGCGTCGTTCATGCCGATCGTGCTGTCCGCCAGCGTGATCGGAGTGATCGCGCATCCGTATTTGACAGCCGAGCCGGAGACGGGCAGACGATCATCCAACGTGTACGCCGTCGCTGAATTGTTGCCGTTGTTATGCCACACCCCTGTGAGGACATCGACCGTTCCCGACACGAACCGGCCAGTCGCATCGCTGGTGTCGCTGTATGTCTGGTCGCTGTCGTTGAACGGGCTTCGCCGGTTACCGCTGTCCGTGTCCATGATTGAAACCTGCACACCGTCCAACAGCGCCTTCGTTGTGCTGTCCTTGAACGTCGGGTTCCACCTGATCCAATGCTCCGCAAAACCGATACTTCGGCCAGAACCGAAGCCTTCGACGTGGAGGCCATTGCCAACATTCGCCTCGTACATTTTGTACCCGCTCGATGTTGTCGTTGAACGCATACGGACATCCATCAGGTTCTTGTCGCCGCCCTGATACTTTTCGACCGACACAACACCAATCTCATCGTTCTCGATGTCACACACGGCCCGCAGACAGTTCGTCGGGTTGAAACCCTCAAACTGTGTGTACTGGGTTGAGATGCCGACGTTCAGCGTGGAGACTGTCCCAGCGTCGATCACATCCAAGCCGAACACATCGGTGTCAGCGGCGTCGATGTAAAAGTTTTGATAGGTGAGCGAGGACGTGAACCGCATGACACCGCTCCGCACATAGAACGTCGCCCCACTTTTGATATTGACTGCTTTCGTTGAGTCAATCACGCCACCGTAAATTCGGAAGGTGCCGCCTGACTGCACCACAATTCCTTGCTGGGCTTCTTGCCACGGGGTGCCTGTCGGCTTGCCAATGTCGAGGCTGTGCTTGCCGGGGTACAACTCGGTGACCACGCCCGCCCCTGTGGTGAGCGTGACTGGCTCCCCGAAGTTGAACACGCCACCGCTGTTGACCTTCACGCCGTTAGTGTTGCCGCCCAGAAACGCGAGCCGTTCGTTGTTCTTGAGCGTCAGCGTGCCGTTGACCGCAACGCTTCGAGTGTTCAACACATACTCGGTCAGGTCGCTGTATGTGTTGACCGTTACCCCACTGATTCCGCTCAGCCCACTCAGACCAGCATCGGTGCCGGTCTGTGTGATCGTGGAGCCAGAAAGGGCGAACGCCATCGGAAGCCTTCGGCGTTACGCGTTTTGGTAGTTGCGCTCCAGCGGTGCGACCAGAGACACCACGTTCGACGTGGATCGCTGAATCGTGCCGGTGGCTGACACATACTGGCCGGTGGACAACCCGATCGCTACGACAGTGATCGGTGCGTCAGTCGAAGACGAAGCCGATCCCCGCTGGACGTTTGCGTCGTAGTCGAACGACAGCGACACGGCGGACGCCCCTCCAATGGTGCCCGCCATATCTACGTCGTCTGCGTTCTGCACAATGATCGCTGAAGCGGTGCCGAAGTCTGCGCCCGAATCGTCACCTGCTTCGTCGTTCGTGAAGAACACTCGGTAGATAGCGTCGGTGTCGTTGACAAGGTTCGCCCCGAAGTTGAGCGTCAGGTTGGCCGTGTACGGGAACGCGATGTCGGTCGGTGCGCCGTTCGGGTCGTGCAGAATGTTGTTCGTGTCCGAAGCGCTGAAGTTCGTGAGATACACACCCTCGCGACCCTTCAGCGTTTCACCGACAAAGAACAGGAGGTCGTCGGCGGTGTTGCCGATCACCGTGCCTGCGCCGTCGTCGATGTCGCTGTTCTGACGGAGCCAGTATTGCACCGTCTCGTAAATACCGGCGATGCTCTGGCCGTTGCCGTCGATCTCAACATCAAAGTCGTAGGAAACACCACCAATGGTGCGACTGATCGGTGAGCCGTGGTAGGTGATCGTGATGGCGTTGTACGGAGAAGCGGACACCACGTTGTCGCCGAGCGTGATCTTCAGGTCTGTGGCGGTCGCCAACGGGAAGCGGTACACCTGATACGACATCGTGGTCGTACCGATGTCAGCGAGGTTCACCGATGCGTACTGGTCGCCCTGCTCTCTGGCGAACAGTGTGAGCGATGAGCGATCGTCGTCGCCGCCGGCCGTGAAGATTTTGACCGCCTGATTCACTGCGCCCGTCAACTCGAAGTTGTTGGAGGTCGAGCCGTCGTTCGAGAAGTAGACCTGTGTCCCTGCTTCTAGCGAACCAAGCGTGATGACACCAGCCCACATTTCCTGCAACGTGCCACCCGTGTCGACGACAGCCCAACCGCCAGTGCGGACGAGGTAACGAGAAGCGTCATCGGCGAAGTCCCAGCCATCCTTCAACTCGAACTGTTCGTCCGTGATCGGCGTGAACGGGAACGGGTGCCGGATTAGATCGCCGTCGTTTTTCCATTCCTCTTTCGTGAACGAGTAGAGGCACTTCAACGTCACGCCGTCGGTCGACAGATTGCCGGCCTGTGAAAGTGTGATCGTCTTCGCCGCAGTATCAAAAGTTACTTCGGTGTCTTGTGTCAGATTGTCGGGGTCTGTTATGAGTGCCATCGCTGGTCTCCTGCTATGTGTCGATGGCCGACACCAGCCGGCCGTTGCTGTAGTTGAGGGTTCGAGTAGACAGAGCCACGCCGTCGACGGTCGAATGCACAACGGACGCCAAGCGGCCGTCGGCGTTGTACGCCATGACCCGCTGAGAGCCGTCTGGAAGCGTCACAGCGACGAGTTTGCCGTCGTCCCCGTATGACAGGGAGCGCGTGCCGAGTAGCGGCGCAGAACGCCCCCCAGAGGTTGGCAACACGACCGCCGTGTCGGCGACTTGTACGACAACCTGATCGGGTTCGACGATCGTCAGGTCGACCACGTCGCTCGAAGTGTTGACAGCGATCGCGAGATCGGGGCGCGTAACGTGCGCCGTCAGGACCGTCGGCGATCCGCCGGCCAGCGGCGAGACCTCGACCTCGACGACTTCGATGGTCTGCGCCAAGTCCACCACAGTCGTTGACTGTGTGGCGTCTAGCGTCATCTCGACAATGCCGTCGGATGCTATGGCGAGGTCAACGGCCACAACGTCACCCCAGCCCGACCACTGTCATGGTGCCTGAGAGGTACGTCCGCACCCGCTCGTCGATCGTGAAGGTGAGCGCGTAACTGTACTCGCCAGCCGTGTCGGGAGCGGTGAACGGGCCGACAGCGACAGACCCAGCGAGAGCGTCCGTGACTTCGAGTCCATCGCCGACCGTGTACGTCTTGACAACGACACCGGCTTCATCTGCCAACACCATCTCGACAGTCGCGTCCGTGAGGTCGATCGCCACATTGGACGACGACAAAGAGAGGCGAACACCATCGAAGGTGTCGCCAGCGAAGAGCGTCGGGAGGCGGTAGGTGGCCGGTACCATTGCTCAGACCCTACGCCCCAACTCGACCGCCGTTCCATGCACCACGGTTGAGGTCACGACAACCCCCCGAGATACACCTGCGAACGCCAGCCTGCGGGCGTGATGTTGTGAGAAAGTCCCTGCACCCGAACGTCCTGCGAAATAGGCGACCCGATGCCGTTCGGTGTGAACGTCACCGTCACCGCTTCGTCTAAGTCCATGCCAGACATCACCGGCCACAGATTCGCGACATCGGTTCGCATGTCGACCGACATTTGCGAGACCTGTGTCTGCGGGTCTTTGCGGGCGGCGACCCGTGCGGTCGCGATGTCCTTCCCCTTAGAGATAGAGGCGATCGTCGGAACGGAGATACTTTCTGACTGGCGACCGTAGGCGGCGACTGAGGTGGCATCTTCCGCTTCGGAGGTTCCTCGGAATGTCTGCACGGTGACGTGGTTGACAACGCTCTCGACAGAAGCCGCCGACACGCTCACGTTGCGGAACGGAAGTTGCCCGTTTCCGAACGTGTGGCTCGATGTCAGTCCAGCGAGCGAGGTGCCCGACACGAATCGGACGTGGCCGTCTTTATTCACGAACCAGTCGCCGCTATCGCCATGCGCTAACTGTTGCAGGTACGAGGTGATGGTTGCCGACCCCGGCCGATACGAGGTGAGACCGCCGCTGGTGTTCGTGTCAATGTCACGCCACGCCGCAGGAATTTGTGCCCAGTCCAACACACGGTCGACACGATCGTGAACAGTATCGGTGTAGCCCTGCCCTGCGTCCCAGTGCTTTTCGATCTGTTCCACTGTGGGCGCTGTTGGGAACACAGCGAAATGACTAACACCAAGCATTTCCCACGAATCCGACATCGTGTTCGCTGGGTCAATGAGCAACTGATTTCCCGACACGATCGTCGGCGTCGCCTGCATCATTGTGGTGAAACCAATCTGCACCCCGTCGAGGTAGTTGTAGATTTCCCAGCGGCCGGGAAGGGTCGGACTCGCCACGATGCGCCACGCCCAACAGTGAACACCGAAGGCTATCTGTGTCTGCGTCCCGCCGGTCGAGCCGTCGACCCCCAACAGTTCGCTCTTCACCACCGGGAAGATCATTTGGTAGGTGCGATGCGGTGTAGTGTTGTAGTCGTACGTCCCGAGATCCCACGTCGCTTCGTGCTTCACGCCGCCAATGTCCTGCGACACACCCCACATGACTTCCGCAGTGTCGGTCAGTGTGGTTTCGCGTAACTCAAACCAGCACTCTCCGCCGTACACGAACCCTTCGCTGGTGGTCATAGGGTTCACAAGCCAAGTGTCGCCCGACACCATTTCGACATGGCCTTCCGCTCCGACGGGTTTCGCCGCTTGATACGAGTTCGGGATCGGCTGGAGACCCGTAACCCTGACCAACGCGTTGTCGGTTTCGTAGTCGTCGAATGTCTTCCGCCCTGTGTCTGGGTTGTCGTACATGGCCTGCATGTCGACGTACGAGACGGGGTTCAGCGATTCGATTTCTCCGTGTAGCGACGACCTCGGAAGGTTCGTGTTGCCGAGGATGCGGTTCAGGTCGACACACTGGACGGTCGCCACGTTGTCAGTGTTCGCTGTCGTGTAATCCGTTCGCCATGTCTGGGCAAACCCGTAGAACAGGGTCTCGGTCGTGCCGTCGCGCGTCGACTGCACACGGATCGGCACCATCGGTTTCAGATTCCCGTAGTAAGGCCCGCCCGAGTGCAACGGGTCGAACCGCCGGTCGTTGTTCGACAGCGTGACTTGACACGTCGCCGCGCCGTACTCGCTGTACTGCGATTGCTTGCCCCGCTTGATATCAACCGACCGGACTTTCGCTGTCAGATAAGTCCACGAGACCGATGCGTCGAGAGGCGCGTAACCGAACCCCGCCTGCACCGTGATGAACACGTCGTCGAACACTGACCCGATGCCGTTGTAGGTGATGTCCCCGAACGCATACCCGATCTCTGGATCGTTGTACGTCGTCATCAGTTCACCAGCGACACGTTCAGGCCGCCGCCACCCGAGGAGGCGTACTCGTTCAGATAGCGCACGATCTCTGCGCCGATGTCAGCGCCCGACGAACCGACCGGAGCCGTGATGTTGATTTGGGTGTTCGAGCCTTGCGACAAACTTGCGCCGGGGCTGTAGACACCTTCCGGTGCGTACGACAGGTTCGTCAACGTGTGCGGAAGATCCCGAATGAAGTTGTCAAACGTGTCTGCCAAGTCGAACTGGATGGCGTTGGTGAGCCGCTCCATCGCGTCGGTCGTGCCGTCCAGCCCTGCCTGCACCCGATCCTCTCCGAGCGTAATGCCGGCGATTCTGGCGGCGTTCTGCCCCATCCGTTCCGTCCGACCGGTGTACAACGACAGCAGGTTCAGGTCGGACTCGCTCATCTTCGAGATCTCGTTCGCCATCGCCGTTCCCTGAACGATTCCAGCGTTCACCACATCCTGCAAAATTGCTGGAGCGACGCCCTTCGCCTGAAGGCGCGTAACGGCCTGCACAAAGTTCTGCGCCTCGACGTACTTGCGTTTCGCTTGATACATGTACGAACCGGACGAGCCGCCTTCGATGTAGTCAAGACGAGCGTGGTCGGCGAACATGCCGGTGATCTGGCTCTTCACGGCGTTGATCGCATCCAACTCGGCCTGCAACTTGTCTCGATTGTCAGCGAGGTTTGCTAACTGATCGAACTGGAGCCGCATCGCTTGGGCGGCCATGAACATGGTGCTCTTGCCGCTCTCGATACTGATGTCAGCCATCTCGTCTTGGAGTTGTCGGAACGCCTCACGGATGCTCTCGGACGTACCATTGAAGAGACCCATCGCCCAGTCTCGACCCATGTACTGCTGAGCGGTCTGATACACACTGCCAGCGAGTTGGTCGATCTGTGCTTGTGCGGCGGCGGCCGCCCGTTCTGCTTCCCGTGCGGCTTGCTCCGCTAGACGATCCGCTTCGGACTGAGCCTGTTGTGCGGCACTGCCACCGCCTACGCCTGCGCCACCGCCTATGCCAGACGAGTCGAAGCCGGGAACACCGCCCGAGAACTGGAGACCGCCCGACCCTGTTGAGTAGGACGACGCACCTGCGGCGTTGCCTTCAGCGATCTGATCGGACAGCGCCGACCGCAAGTCGACCAGCGCCTTGATTTCGGGGAACATATCGTAGAAGCCCTGCCCGACGATTTTGTCACCGATCTGAAGTTTTATCAGACTGTCGATCATCTTGAGAATCGACTCGCCGCCGATCACATCCAAGCCGAGAGCCACCGCCACCTTCGGGTCGAGTTGATCCAAGATGCCGAGATCACGGACAAGGTTCTGAATCATCAGAGCGTCGTAGCCTGCCGCTTCGCCGGCCATCACCAACAGTTCGGCTTGCCGCTGTAGTTCGCCAGCGTGAGCGTTCGCAACCTCTGCCGCCAGCACGGAAGCGTCGACGTACTCCAGCATCCGAGAAGCGCCATAAGACGCGTAACCTGCGGCCAAGTCCTCGGCCGCCGCCACGTCGTCGAGTTGTGCCGACAGCACTTCGAGCGCATAGGTGTAACGATCGGTTCTCTCCTCAGCGTCTGCTGTGGCGAGAGCATCCTCGATCATCTTTCGGGCTTTCCCGTCAAAGGCGGCGTTCAGCACACTGATGGTCTCGGCGTTTGTGAGTTCAGCCTTTGCCGCTTCCTCGTTCTCTTTTCTGACGTCATGGAACGTGTCCTGCAACGTGTCCAAGTCTTTGATGAGATCGCTCACCGAGTCTGCCGACAGTCCGTTCGCTATGACGTAATCCATCAGGGCTTTCTCGGACTCTGACAGCGTTCCGGTTTCAGCGACGAGCGTCTCCTTGAAGAATTCGATTTGCTCTGCGTGGGTCATAACTTGCTGACCAGCAATCGTTTGCTCTCTTGCTACACGTTGGAGCGCGGCCTCGACGTGTTGACCGAATTCCCCGAACGAACCGTCGCCATCGCGTAACTGCTCGCCCAACTTGTCGAGATCGAAACCGATCTTGTCGAACGTGCCGCTCATGCCTGATTCGATGAGCGCGGCGTCGAGCGTGGCTTGACCAGCGAACGCCGACAGCGACTCTTTGATTGTGTCTATCGTGTTCTCGGGAAGCGTCGCCGCAACCGTGTCGATGAGTTGCTGGAAGTGCGGAACGGTCGTGACGAGCGCATCGTCCAACAGCAACAACTCGTCTTTCAGTTCCTCGGTGCGTCGCTTCTGTTCCATAGCGGCCGCAAACCAAAGACCGCCCGCGATCGTGCCCGCACCAATGAGTGCCGCCACCGGAGCGGCCGCCACACCAAGCGCAGTGAACGCCGCCGCCAATGCACCGACGCCAATAGCGAGCGGGCCGGCGATCGCAAGGATACCGCCCATCGCCACGATCATGTCTCTCGTGCCGTCTGACAGACCAGAGAACCAGCCCGTCACCGAACTGACCACGTCGCCGATCACTTGAAGCGCACCGTTCACGGTCGGCAGAATTGCCTGCCCCAGTTCGAGAAGCGCATCCTTCAGTTCGGCGAGCGTCTGCTGGAACTGGAACGATGTGGTCTTCGACACAGCCTCGAACGCTTTATCGACAGCGCCGGTCGTGTCAGCCATTGAGGCGAAGATCGCTTCGGTGGTGGCGACGTTAGCGCCCATCAAGTCCATCACACCGGACAGCGCCCGAATGTTCCCGAACACCGTCGCCGCCGCTTCTTCGTTATCCCCGAAGGTTTCGACGAGCGTGCCCAACGTGGAGAGCAGACCTTTCTCCCTGATCTGTGCGCGTAACCCTTCAGCCGACAGCCCGAGTTCCGCCAGTTGGTCTTTCGCCTGCTTCGTTGGTCGGAGGAGCGAGGCAAGGATACCCCGAATCTGGGTGGCCGCTTCGGAAGCGTTGGTGCCCGTACGGGACAGAGCCGCGAACGCCGCACCAACCTCGTCGAATCCGACACCCATCGCAGACGCGACGGGAAGCACTCGACCCATCGAGCCAGCCAACTCGTCGGCTTGCAACTTGCCTTCGCGAACGGCGGCGGTCATCACGTCCGTCGCCTGTGTGGCTGACAACGTGTCTGAGCCGTAAGCGTTCAGCGCAGATGTCGCAAGGTCGGCGATTACTGCTGTGTCGCCCAACCCGATAGCAGAAGCCTTCAGCGACGCCTCCAGCGTGTCCATCGCATCAGCGCCACGCAGACCCGCCGACTGGATGAAGAACATGGCGTCAGCGGCGTCGGAGCCGGACTTGCCGAACTCGACAGCCATCGACCGGACATCGCCTTCCATCGCCTTCACTTCGTCAGCCGCAATACCGACCAACGCCGTGATCGAGGTCATCGACTTCTCGAAGTCCGACGCCACCTTGATTGCCGCACCGCCGACAGCGGCCAACGGCAACGTGAGACGCATCGTGAGCGTCTTACCGACCGAACTCAGTTTCTGAGCCGAACGATGAACACGATCGAACGATCGCTCCGACTTCTGGGCGAAGTTCTTGGTGTTGTCAACGGCGAGGCGAAGGCCACGGTCGAACTGTTGCGAGTCCAGCCGTAGCCGTGCCGTTACGTCCATGTTCGTCGCCATACGTCTCCCCGTCTACCTTCTACCCTTCGACGCCGATCGTGACTTCGACACCTTCTGGGCGTGCTCCCGTTCTGACGCCTCGATCTGATAGAGCGCCATCCATTCGACCAACTCGGCGCTGGTCATTCTCGTTTCTAACTCGCCGACCGTCATACCCAACTCGCGAGCAAGATGAAACACGAACCGGCGCGCCGGGTCGATCTTGCCTTGGCTGTCGGGAACCCCTAGGAACCTTTTCCCGCGTCATCCAGCGAGTCCTCTGTCGCCTGCGACACTTGGAGGCATTGGCTGGTGAGGTCATCGAGAACCGCGAACGATTTCTCTCCCAGCACCCAGTCCATGTCGTCCTCGGTGAACACGGCGTCGCCTGTCTCTGGGTCGAATACGCAGGAGGTCAGGATGTACGACCACATCCCCACCTGCCGCTCTTCGGCTTCCAAGTCATCAGCGACGAAGCGTTGCATTCCTGCCCGCTGTTTCGCGCTCATTGACCGCAACTCCAGTCGAACGCCCCACTCGGGAACGTCGACGACTTTCGCTTCGTTGTCTTTAGCGGATCTGATTTTGTCTGCAAGGGACACGATGGTCACTCCTTCTGTTGGTTTCTACTTGCTCAGTATGTGGTGCGCGTAACGCCGGCCGTGACTTGCATGTCGAGCGAGAACGTGACGACATCCCCGACGGGGTTCGACACGCTGTAGCCGGTGACAATGCACTCGCCGGTGTACTTGATCGCGCCCGCTCCGCTTCCCTGCGGTCCGTACTCGAAGGTGCGGCTGTAAGGCTCGGAGGCGGCTGTGATGTATCCGTCGAGGGTGCTATCCCACATGCCCGAGCATGAGATCGTTGCGTCGAACAGGCCGACGACGTAGGACTTGGAACCCTGACCGAATGCGGTGGTCTCGTTCACATCGTTCGACTCGGGGAAGTCCACCGAGTTGAGATATGCCGAAATGTCTTGAAGTGAGCCGCTCGTGTCATCGAGCGAGAACACCGTGTCTTTTCCGTGGACGAATGCCATGAGATTTCTCCTTGCTAGTAGCGGGCAAACGCCACGCCGAATGTGATGGAACCCGATGTCGCCGCCGTTGAGGCGTTGACTCGGATGTAACGGGCGACGGTGCCGCTCGCTACAACTTGCTCGCTCGCGGTGCTACCTGCACCGACTGACGAGAACGAACCGAGGTCAGCGAACGTGCCGTCGTCCGCTGAGTCCTGAACTGTGATGGTGATGGCCGCGTCGAGCGTGTTAGCGACAACATGCAGGAACGCCATGCCACCGTTGGCGGTGGCCGCTACCTGATCGACCGATGCGAGCGCACCAACCGATCCCGAGTCGATAGCCGCGCCGTCGGTCAGCATGACACCGAACCGCAACCCGTAGTCGCCGGCCTGATCGTGCGAGGCTTGGAAGTCGGCAGTGATCGACGACACGTCCGCCACAGGCGACGAGATGGAGTACGCCGTTTCGTGGGTCTTGGCGAGGATCGCCCTGTTGCCGATTGTGCCCGAGTCGATTGCGACCGTGACGAGTGTCTGCTGTGCCGTTAGAGCGGCCGAGAGTCCATCGTCGGAGCCATTGGTGTCGTGTGAGAATAGGCCAGACATCGACAGCGTGGCGTCTTGTAGTCCGCCGACATACGACTTGGCGTCCTGTCCGAAGTTGGTCGTTTCCGCGATGTCGTTGTTCGTCGATACGTCCACACTGTTGAAGTAGCCCGACAGGTCGGTGGCGGCCACCAACACCTGCGCGCTCTTGCCGTGTACAAATGCCATTAGATACCTTCCTCAATGAAGTCGGGGTCGGGGTCGGGTTCAGACTCAGGGTCGGGCTTCGCTTTGCCTGTCGATTGCAGAAGGCCGCGCTCGACCAGCCAGCCAGCGGCGGCGGCGGTCATGTCAACCGTGTCACCTGCTTCGTAGCGGCGGTTACCCACGTCGATCCCAAGAGTGCCGGTGGCTCCTCCTGTTACCTTGTACTTCGCCATGTTCCCTCCGTTCGTGTGCGCGCGTCTCTTCGACCTGCACACACGGCCAGCGGCGGCACTCAACGGTGGCAACTCGAAGGACACTGGGTCACGTTGTCACCAGATTAGATCAACACCGGGAGACGCGTAACATCACCACGGGTTAGGTGCGGCCGTCGGGTGACGGGTCGCGAGGTGTGCCCGTATCTGTACGCCCGCGTGGTCTCCGCAATATGGGCAGACCGTCGACGGGTGTGACCGTAGAACCCTCGGAGGCCGCCCCGTCTGCCGACGTAATGCAACACGGCGACATAGGTGGCGCATCATCTACCCCGCCTGATTTCGAGCCTTACATCGGCCGCAAACGATACACCACGGCCGGGTCAGCAGTTCGGCGAGAAGCCGGCCGCATCGCCAACATCTCTGCCATTCGTCCTGCTCCGCGCCTCGTCCGTACGCGTCAGCGTTACGCGCCTCAGTCATTTCGGGTCGGCCACTGGCGTCATCATTGTCCTCAGGCAGGAACCCACGCCACGAAGTCAACGATCAGGGTAGGCCGGTCATCTACATCGACCGACAACGGATACACACCAGAGGTGTCCAACACTGAGCGAAAGTCGACGCCCGAAATCGTTTCGGCTCGAATGTTGCCAAGCGCCTGCTGTACCTGTTCGGCGAGCGCTCTGGCTGTCGGGTAGTCGTTCTTGCCTGCCCGACAGTACGCCCGCACACGAGGCCGGTAGCCCGTCGCAACGCTGTCACCATAAGTGTGCAGATTGTCGAAGCCAGTCAACTCCAGAAGCGTGACGCAGGCATCAGGATTGTCGGGCTGGCGTGCGAGGAACACAGTCGAACCCAACGCGCCGACGCCTTCCGACACCAGTCGATCCCCTAACGCATCCAGTACCGCCATTAGAACCCTCCTAGCGCCTTTCCTATTTGTGATGCTAGGCGGTCGGCCATACCGTTCAGCGCATCCTCGAACGGGTCTTGCAGGTAGTGCGACTTGCGGCCAGCATCGTGGCGGTAGTCGGTGCGCTCGTGCTGTACGGCGGCGTACGCCTGAGCCTGATCGCCGTAGCCGATCTCGACGATCATCTCGTTCCCGACGATCGCAGGGTCGAACACTTGACCCGAACCCGCAAGAATGCCCTCACGCATCGGGACTTGCTTCTGTGATTCGGCGAAGATGGCGTCGGCTTCTCGCACCATGCCCTGCCCTGCGGCCATTACTGCCGCTCCTCCTCGGGTGCGGATAGCCCGCTCGAACGTCCGAGAGTCGACCACACCTCGAACCTTCATCGGTTCCGCCCGAATCCGATCACGGTGTGGTGCCCGCCGGGAGTCCCCGCGTGGTCGTCATACTTGACCGTGATCTCGGTGACGATTGCGTCCGTGCCATCGGGCAATACCAGCCGATGAGCGAACGTCACCTCGGGAGTTCCGAAGCAATACGCCCGGCCGGCCTGTCGCACCTCCACACCGTCGTCACGCCGCACAAAGCGATCGTCCGCGACAATGTGACAGCGGACGTGTACGGGATGACTAGAGAACGACTGGCGGCCGTATGCGTCGACCGTGTCCTGTGCGTACAGAGTCACGGTCTGTTGCATCATGTCCTTGAACGCCGCTTCGATTGTTCCGTTCGGGTTTGTCATCGGTAATCATCCATCCCGACGGAGAACTTCATGCGGCCGAACACGTCGCCGTCGTCGTTCGTGTAGAAACGCGGTGTCGCCGGCTTCTGCCGTGCCGCCTGCGAGCGAAGCGATTCCGCCTTCGCCAGCCATGCCTTCGACTGCTCGGCGTACTCGTAAGAGATCGAAAGATCGCCGACACGCTTCGAGGTTTCCCCGTTACGCGCCGCCTTCCCTGCGGCCGCTTCGCACACGCCAGCGGCGGCGAGGTAGCGGTCATCGTTCGACTCGGTCAGCAGGAACGCGATCTCTTCGTCGCTCGCCTGCTGGTTGTCTTCATCATTGTCGCCCGACAGGAAGCGAACCGCGTCCCGTGGGATATTCGCCGGATCGTTCGTGTAAGTCCAAGCCATGTGTCTCTCCTGTCGTCAGATATGCGAAACGGCCGGAACGGGGTGCCATGCGTCGGCTCACCCGCTCCGACCGTTTCGTCGGCATTCAACGTCCGTGGGGTGCGATCAGGCGACCGCTCCGTTGAAGAAGTAGCCGAGGTCACTCGCGACGACTTTCATGTCGAACGCAATCTCGCCCTCAATGCGGTCAGCGCGGAGGCTGTCCAGACGGAGGCGGCTGGTTCCGATCGTCGAACCCAACCCGCCAGACACGCCCGTCCATGACATGACGTACCCGCCTGATGGCTGGAGCAGACCCGGTGTTGGTGCGCTGTAAGTGAGGAGCGCATCGTTGCCGTGGGTGAACGAGTAAGCCTCGGAGCCGCCTTCGTTGTTGGTGGCCTTCACTGCCTTAGCGACGAGAACACGGTCAACCTCGAAGATTCGAGCCATCATTTCGTTGGTGATGGTCGACGATGAGGTGTACTTGATCCGGTCGACGAGGTCGGGGTGATTCTTCAGCGCCTTGAACACTTCGTAACCGAGCACCAACGTGTTCGGCTCGAAGCCGGTGGTGCCAAGAATCGAAGCCTTGCCGTCCTCGATGTCGTTGATCGGGTCTGATGAGGTGTAGTCCGACCAGAGGTTGCTCGGGGTCTCATCGGTTCCCCACACGCCGGAGGTGAAGTAGTTGGACACGAACTCGGTCTCCATCTTCAGCAACAGTCGTGAGGTCACGAACTCGGCCGCTTCGCGGTCGACGTTGATCGGGGCGTCAGCGTTGGCTCGGGTTTGGTCGCCTACGTCCTTGTGGAACGCCCAGACATCAGCGGCGTATGAGTCGGTCGACAGGTTGTACCCGCCGCCGGCTGATTCGGTCGCATCTCCGCGTCGCATTGCTTCGTCGCGGAACCAGTCGTTCTTGGTGTAGGTGAAGAACTTGTCGCTCTGCTTCTCGACCGGAACGATCGGGAACACACGGGAAGCGATGAAGTTCTCTTGGCTTTGCATGTAAGCAACGCTCACGTTCGTGAGGATTGCGTCGACATGCACCTGTGATGAGGTGGGCTGTGGCATCTGAGTCTCCTAACTCGGATCAAGCAGCCCGTGCTGGGCTGGCGCAGTTGATAATGGCTGTTGCGATCTCCCCGTCGGCTCCCGCCGCTGAGATGACCTGACCGACGACGTATTCAGTCGTATCGGCTCCTGCGGTCTTGGCGTCTGCCTTCCCGCTGGAATCTGTGCCGATGGCCGCGCCCTCGTCGAGCGCCGCACCAGCGACAACCTTCGACCCACCGACGACCGTGATGGTCGCGGCTTCGCCGGAGGCTGGGGCGTTCTGAAGAACACCGATCGGTGTGTCAGTCGCGGCCGAGCAGGCGATTGCCTGTCCGCTTCCGTTGACCTTCACAAATGTGTACTGGCTGGATGAAAGGTCGCCGCCCGCTGGGAGCGTGATCTTTACCGCCGCGTTTGCAATTTCGTATGCCATGACTGTTCTCCTTGTTCAGTCTCAGGAGCGCATCTCGTTGAGATACTGCTCGTAAAGTGATGGGTCTGCGGCGACCAGTTGGCTCACCGCTTGCTCAACCGTCGCGAACTCGCCAGCCTCAACTGCGGCCTTTGCGAGCGACTGAACATGGCCGTAAGCGTCTGCGCCTCGTGCCACCGGAGCAGGCTTGCCGATCTCGTCAAAGATGGCTCCCGATTCGGCTTGTGCGTTCGCCGCGTCCATTGCCTTCGCAATGATGTCGGCGAGAGTTTCGTTCATGTCGTGAACCTGTCGGAGCATCGGTCCGAACTCTTCAGCGTCGAGCGAGAGGGACTTCCATGCCCCAGCCTTCGCCACGAATTCGCGATCGGCTTGTGCGTCGCGCTCCTTGCGAAGTTCCTCGCGTGCTTCCGCTTCTGCGTTACGCGCCTTCTCTAACATTTCACGAACCGGCTCTGGCATTGACTTGACGAGCGCCTCTTCGGTCATCTCTTCAGTCTCGGCCTCTGCCTCTTCGGCTTCTTCGGCTTCTGCTTCTTCTTCTTCGCTCTCGTCTTCAGACTTCGCCAACATTCCAGCGATCTGCTCATCCTTTTCGGCGAGCGTGGCGTTGAGCGTTTCAATCTGCTCCTGCGCCTTCGCTAGTTCGTCGGTCGAAGCGTCGACGGTTGCGTCTGTGCTTTCTGTGGTCATTTGACCCTCCCGTTGTTCGGTTGACATGAGCGCCGCGATTGTTTCCGTGACTGAGGTTTCGTCGGCGGCTTTCAAGATGACCCAGCCCTCGTGAAGGTGAGCGGGATGATCCACCCCACTTGTCTCCTCGACGGATAGGTTCACCATCTGGTGCTGTTCTGACATTCTTCCTCCTGAAACGACAAACGGATCGCCCGTTACAAGGCGACCCGCAGGCTCCATCTAGGACGTTACGCGCTCCCCAACGTCAGCACAACTTGACCACGGTCTAGGTCAGCAACGACTGCCTGACCACTTCCAAGGTTGCCAGCGGCACCCGTAGTGCTCGGTCGCATAGTCCGCAAGCCACAGCCCCTGTTCGAGGTTGGTCTCGGCGTCTAGCAGAATTTCTTGGTGAATGCCCTGCGCCAACAGACGGTCGCCGTGGGCATACCAGTTGATCTGGACAAGCCCGTAGTCGTTTGTTCGGCTAATGACATGAGGCAGACAGTTCGACTCGTGCCACATGATGTCGTCGAGCGCTGGAAGATCCTCGACCGTGAAGCCCACGTCCAGAGCCGTCTGCCACCATTCACCGCACCGTGCGTTCTCGATGCCGGGGATCGGCGGCAGGTCGTAGCGTGGCTCCGGTCCGCCCTCGCCCAGATATTCGGGTGGGGCTGGGGTCGTCGTAGGAGCGACCGTTGTCGTCGTTGTGGTGCCCAACTCGCCGTACTTGTCTTCTAGTGATGGGATAGGAACGGCGGGTGTGGCTGGAAGATTTCGGGCCGGCTTGCTTGCTTCGACGTTACGCGTCTCGCGGGCCTGCGGTTCGAGGTTGTCGATCGGGACAACCGTCGCGTCATGGAGGACGGTCGTCGTGGAGCGCGTCGTGTCGGCTTGCAGGCCACCGAGAGCGCCAGCGGGCGGCCACTCGGCCGAGGCGGTCGCCAAGACCCGTCCAGTCGGTTCCTGTGCGGTCTGGTGGTCATGTACGAAACCGACGACGACGGTCACGATGGCGAGATAGGCGAGAGCGGATAGACGGCTCATGGCGTCCCCTTTCGGAGGGTGTACGTTTGATTCAGGTAAAGGGTAACCGCTGAAGACGGGTTTGCCTAGTCACCCGACCCAGCCGGGAACGTCTGGCTTGTCGGCCGGCGGCAGACGAACAGCGGTGCATCGACACGAAGGATGAGCGGGAGGCATGAGCGTCCCGTTCGAGAACGGCTGATCCCACGCCACCACTTCGCCCTGCAACGGAGCACAGAGATCACACACCTGAGGCTTGCCGGGAGCCGACACCTTCGGACCGGTCTGCCACCGTTTCTGGCTGTCGATCGGTGTGAAGCCCTGCTCGATTGACTGCGCCCACGATATGTAACGCCCCTGATTCGCCGCTGTCTGAATCTCGGTGCGTGCAATGTTGCGCGACCTCGCAGTCAGTAGCCGTTCCTTGTGGCGTGCCTGCGCGAGTTCTGCCCGCTGGATTGCTATGCGCTCCGTCGCGCCCGTCCGAATCATGCGCTCATATTCGTCGCCATACGTCCGCCATGTGGCGTTCTGCCATCGCTGGTGAAGGCCGCCAGTTCCTCGGATCAGCCGGCTGGTCTCTGGCCGTGTCAGCCCTCGCTCTCTTGCGAATGCCAGCCCGTCGCGAATGGTCTGCCGTTGTTCGTTGCTGATTTCGACGACCAACTCCGCCGCGCGTTGCCGTGTCCATGCGAGCGCTCTGGGGTCGAATGCGTCGAACTTGTAGCCGACCGTGCCGGTGGGAACGTCCAGCGCACCCAGTTTCCCGCCGTCGATAAGTCCGCTGTCGAGCGCTTCGGCGAAGCCCGTCTCGATACTGCCCAGATCGAGAGCGCGTAACGAATCGAACAGTGCGGCAGTACCGCCGTCGAACGCTTGGGCTATCGCCGGCCCGGTGACTGGCCGGGTGAGTCTCGTGACCAGATTCTCGAAGGCTTCGACCATTGCGCGTTCGGCGGTGTTGAGCCTGCGGTCGTTTCGGCCGAACGATGCGCCGAGTGTTCTCGCCTTCTCGACGAACGCTCTCACGTTACGCGCCCTTCTGCGGGTAGATCATGCTTCGTCGTCGCCGTCGTCCTCATCGGGTTCGACCAGCGACTCGAACGCCCCGGCGTTCTCCGAGCGTGGAGGCATCCCCGCCACTTGCCTGATGTGAGCATCGAGGTTGTCGTCCAGCGTCAACGCCCCAACACCGGCGACCGACTGGATGAACGCGCCCAGCGTGGCAAGGTCAGTGTGGGTCAAACCTGAGACGACGAGCCGAGGCAAACGATCAGTCGCGAGGCCATTCAACTTGTAAAGCCGAGGAATCGCATGGGAGTTGATTACGTCTGCGACCGACTGCGCGATCTGCGACACCGCTGTCGTGAAGAGATCTATCTTCGACGCCCCAAGAGCAAACGACCCCACGGACTCGTGGCCGAGCAAAATGAAGTCCCCCAGCACCGTCATCGCGATCCGCTGGTCATACCTGCCGACGATTTGATCGGTGTCGAACTGGCGAGCGCCGCCAGCGTTGAGAAGGGTCAACTCGTACTGCTTGCGGCCATCCTCGTCATAAGCGAGCGGGAACAGCACGCCCTCGTTCTCGTTGCGTTTGATTCCCCGCACCAACTGTTCGATCGCTGAACGTGCCGCCACCTCTGCCGATGTCGCGTTAGCGCCCAACATCGACGGTGGAACGTGTGCGACTGGGAGGCCGGCGAGGTCTCGTTCGATGCCGATGGCTTCGATCTCTTCGATCGTTTTCTTGAAGCGCCACGGACGGTACGCGTTCCGCATCAGTGACCGGCCTTCGGGATTGTTACGCGCTGTCGAGGTTCTGAACAGAAGCGCCCGTTCGATCGGAATGGTGACGTTCGTTCCACTGTTGGGGTCTTGCTGAATCATTCCACGGATGCCGCCGTCGTCGTCGAACATCCACTCGTAGGTGGTCTCCTGTGCTCGGAGCGCCCACTTGCGCCAACCGATGCGGCCGTCGCTGTACTGGCTCCGCTGAGTGGGGTCGTCGCTTGCGCCGCCCCGCTTCTTGTACACCACTTCGGTGAACGCGTAACCGTAGACGAGGAACGTCGAGATGTCCGAGAGGGTATCGCTGAAACTGTGATTCATGTCGTGGAGACATGACTCGACGAACTCGGCTTCCTTGTGGTCGTTGTCGTTCTGGTCGTCGCCGTCGTAAGCATCGACACGCCAATCCATCTGGAGGATCAGCCGTTCGATTGCGAACATCAGCGCCCCGACGACGGGATCGTTGTCGCTCATCTCGCGCCATGTCTTCGCGCCTCGCTGTCCTCGGAGGTTCTTGACGAACTCGTCTGTAATCATTCCTCCGGTTCGTTGGAGACCCGAGACACCTAGCGCCTCAAACTCATCCGCCATGCTTCACCCGTCCTTAGTCAATCCCCGTAGCGCTGACCGCTCGGGTTCCGCTTGGTGATCGTACCGCTCCCCCGTTGTCCCTGTCGCTTGACTGGGGGAGCGTTCGAGTCGGTTGCTGGCCTGAGTGTTCGCCGAAGTTAGCGAGGATTCGGACAGCCTCACGTTCTCGAAATCCAGATGCGCGTAACGTGAGAACGGAGAGGCGGTAGCGGTCGGCTTGGTCGCAGAGATCACGAACGCTGGTCACGTCTCACGACTTTCGACAGCAGAGTCAGCGCCTCGTCCTCGGTGAACCCAGCCGAGCGAAGCGCCAAGAAATACTCGCGCAAGGCGATCGCCTGCGCTTCGAGCGCTGTCGGGACATCTGAGATCACGCCCTCGATGGTAGACCACCGAACGCGACAGAGGCCGCCCGAAGGCGACCCCTGTCTATGTGGGCGGGCTATGACAACGATTCCCTACACTCGTTCCCGCCCACTCCCAGCGCTATTACTCGCTGGATGATCTTGTGAAGGACTACAAGCCCATTGGCTCTGAGTAGCAGGATGCACGGTAGGCGAGTTCTCCGAGTTCGTCGCAGTGAACCATCTTGTATTCGCCCTTCAGGGTCAACTTGCCTGAGCGCTTGAAGTAGCGTCGCACGTTGTACAAGTCCTGAGCCTGATTGAGTTCGATCTCGACCAAGTAGCCCCGAGCAACGGGAAGGTGGAAGATCGTTTCGCTGATGGCGGTCACTCGACCACCGGAGATTGCCATGACGTTCCAGCGGCCGATTTGGTCGAGTGCGGTCTTGATGTAGGTGTTGTTGAAGGTGTTTGTCGTTGTCATGCCTACCATTATCGGGCACCAGCCCGACTTCTACCCGTTGCAAATGTCACTCTGTTACGCGCCCCGATTTCCGTCGCTCAGGTCGTGGAGCCAGACGACACCGATGCCGTGACCAGCCTGCTCATTTCGCCACATCGAACGGCCACCACCACGCTCCGCCGCTTCCAGCGCTTCGTCGGCGAACATCCAGCACATATCGCACAGCCGATGGGCTGGGTCGAACCGATACACGCCGACGCCGAAGATCTGAACCTCGATGTGGCGCGTAACGACTGCGCCGCTCATCTGATCCAGAACCCGTTGCTGTCGACGGCGAACTCGGCGAACTCCCGAATCGCTTCGAGGTCGAAACGGTACGAAGTGATGGCCGCCAGAGCCTGACCTTCGCCGTGGCACCCGTTGCAGAAGCCGTGAGAGCGCCCCAGAAGGATCGCTGTGGCGTCGTCGAGGGGTTGGGTGTCCATACCCACCGTCCGACCGACAGCGTCGGAGCGGATGCCTGAGCCGTCGCAAAACTTGCACGGCTCCATCGGTAGCGTTGCCTGTGCTTCGTCGTGCAGTCGTTTCGCTAGAAGCGCGTAGCCTTTGTCGAGAGCGGTGAGCAGTCGATCGCCGAGAATCTTGGCAGAGATGCCGTCGATGAATTCGCCATCATTGGCCTCTCCCACTTCCCACGCAATGTCGAAGCCTTCGACATCGTCGAGACTTTCGTGGAGCGCCACCAACTCGGCGTACTTCCAGAGCGGCGTCCAGCACCACCACGAGAAGTGAACGTGCTCGACTTTCGTCGCTTCTGCCGCTTCGAGATCGACGCCCATCACATCGACCGCAGGAAGGTCGACTGATTCGGGTGATCGCCCTTCAGGACGTACAGGTCGTTGAACCGAAGCGTGTACTCGATGCACTGGATCATGCTCTCGCCGTTCTCGTCGCTCCTCTGGCGTGTCTGGCGTCCCGATGCGTTCGTCTTGTTCGCCGCCCTCGGAGGGGTGCCGCTCGTCACGAAGACCCGCACCGACTTCTGCCCTGTCCGAATGTCGACCTTCTCGCTCCGCACAACGTACGCCACGACGCCGATCTTGCCGTTTGGGTGTCGAACCTGATCGCCGAGCGACAGTTGCCCCGTGTGCGCTGGCTTCAGACTGCGGCGCTCGCCGTTGACGATGGTCTTCCGATATTTGAGATCGCCACGCTTGGCGTTCGTCTGCGTCCTCGGTGGCACGATCTTCTTGACTTTGACCGTGGCCGGCTTCGTGCCGATCTTGCGCGGTGGCTCTTTCTTCTCGGCCGCCCATCGGCGCTTGACCTCTTCAACGGACTCGCCCGCCAGTACAGCGGCGGCGTGTGCCACTGCGTCGCGTGCGGGCACGACATCGTCGGCCTTCGCGATCCTCTCGCCGAGTTCGTTGGCGCTGGTCTTGAGTTCCGCTTCGATCGCCCTGTCGAGCAGTTCGTCGACCGACGGCTCCTCGGCTTGTGCCTTCGCGGTGGCCTCGGCGGTTGCGGAAACTTCTTCGAGTCGCCTCTTCAGATCGGCGATCTGCTTGGCGTTCTCGTCAGTCTTCTGCCGCCGTTTTTTGTTGAACATTGGTACCTCTTTCGTTGGGTTGTGTTGTGTTGATTTCGTCCCCATCTCTGGGGAGAACTAGGTGGACGAGAAGCATAGAACATGCGACGACGATCACGCAGTCGATGAACGTGCTCCAGCCCGCGATCGGTGCCATCATGCGGTGGCCTCTTCGGGAAGTGTGAAAGTTGGGTTGGTTGTCATGGGTTTAGAAAGGTAGCGCGTTGGTTCGGCTCGTGTCAATGAGCGGTCGGAAAATATCCGTTAGATGATCTTCCAGCCGTCGGTGATGTTGGTCGCCGTGGTCATCAGACGATCCGGAAGCCTTCGGGATTGCATGAAGCCGTGACGACGCGGTTGAGACGTGGGCAGAAGAACGCCTCCGCCCACCAGCCGCCGCCGATCTCCCAAGAAACGCTGGTAGTGCGTCCTTGGCGCTTGTAGCCCTTGAGAGCCTTGTGAGCGGCTTCGTAACTTGGGTGGGTGACTGACATGGCGACCTCCTTGGTCGGGTTCGGTGTTGCCGTTTGCATGGTTATCATTATCGCACTCCAGCGGCACCCCTACACGGTACGGATGTCACTCCCGTTCTGCGTGTCAGTTGATCTCCTCGGCGAGTTGAGCGTCGAGCAGTGGCAACTCTCGATGGGCTTGGGCGATGGCGTCGTCCCGCCAGATTGTGATGATGCCCTCGGCGTCGTCTGCGCCGATGATGTCCACGACCTGAGCGACGACGTGGCGGGCTGATTGCTGGTGGCGTTCGGCGTTGTGCCAGTCCTTGAGGTGTCGGGCGAACACGTCGCCTCGGACGTGGCTGGTGTAGTGCTTGCGGAGTGTTGGGATGTCGTCGATGGTCATTGTGAATTCTCTTTCCAGTTGTCGATGGTTTCGGTCATGGTGCGGCCTGTGGCGAGTGTGGCGGACTTGTCGGAGTCCCACACCTTCCACATATTTCCGCTCTTCAGGAGCCAGATGTTTGGCTGTTCCCTGTGGTTGTAGGACGAGCCACGGTCGGCGTATTTCACCCAGCCTGCTCGGCGTGCTTCTTCGCGGTTCATTGTGTCGTCATCTTTCGACGGAGACGCCTGAACGATTTGAGCATCTGAGCCTCGCCGTCGAGCAGGGAGCCTTCTTGCTCCCGCATCTCGTCGAGGTACTCGATCTGATAGACGATCTCTGCGAGCAGGAACATCTTGATGGAGCGGTCGAACTGGAGACCTTTGATTTTGCCGTCTCGTGTTCGGGTGAACTCGATTCCAGCCAAGTCCTCGAAGTCGTTCTCGGCGATGAGTCGCTTGAGGTACTTGGCGGCAGTCGGGTCGGTGTAGTTGCAGATCATCAGTTCGCTCCGACGGTGAGGGTGCCCCATGCCTCGGTGGAGGCTTCGGGAACGGTCATAATCGGCATGTAGTGCGTGCCACGGTCGTCGCTGATCCAGATGTCGGTCTCGCAGGTGAACAGTGAGACCCAGCGGCTTGCGCCTTCTTGGTAGCGGTAGTCCCGTCCGTAGATGTCTTGGGTGACGTAGTCGGCGGTGATGTTGTTGGGGGTTGGGTTGGTGTGTATCGTTGTCATGCCCACCATTATCGGACGCCTATGCGACTCTTGCCTAGTACATTTGTCACTCCCGTTCAGCGAGGGGGAGCGGCGGCGATTGACTGCGGCTCACTGTGGCTGACTGCGGTTGACTGGATTTGACCACGGCTTCGAGCCGTCAGGGGTCGACGAGTTCCTGCGCTCCGCCGTTCAACACGATCGAAGGGTGGCGTGTTACGCGCCCACGGGAAGCACCGAGACGAACGTCGATCCGGTCAACGGGAAGCGAGCGCACCACGCCGACGAACTGCGGGTCGAGAAGTTGTCTGATCCATGCCTGAACGATGGCGGGCACTTCGTCGAACTGGTCGGCTTCACTCACATTTCAGATGGTACACCGTCGGCTTGCACGTCGGCGATGATGCGTTGCGCGGAGCCGCCGATCGAGTAGCCGCGAATCTGGCCGGCCTTGACCATCTGCCACGCCCAGTCTTCCCAGACGACGCCGAGGAACACGGTGCCAGCGGGGAACGACTTCTCGACGATCTGGCCGGTGTCGGGTTGCACCATTGGCACGTCGACTGGGAAGGGCATCGTCATTGCTTCGACCCACTCGCCGGCCTTCGTGTCTGGCGTGTGCTGGAGCCAGATGTCTCGGTCGCCCTTACGGACGTAATCCCAGAGCGCCGCTTGAAGTTCGCTGTCGTCTGTCCACTCGTTGTGAGCGTCGAGTTGTCCGGGGACGTACCACGGCCCGAGCGTGAAGCGTTGCTCCTCGACCTGCTTGACCACGAGCGCCTTCTGCTTCGTCTCAGCGTCGAGCGATCGGATGATGTTACGCGCCCACGACCAGCCTTCGTTTCCTCCCCACGCATCCCAAGCGACACGGCCTGCGGACGGGAATCTGTCTTGCCCCTGCTTTGCGCCTTCGGCTTCGAGGTCGCTCTGGTGGCGGGTGAAGTAGGCGGCCATGCGTCGGATCGTTTCCTCCGACACGGCTTGGCCGTTCGCGAGTTGTGCGGCACGGGCGCGCCCAACGTCGGTGAAGCCCTGCCCTGCTTTGCCCTCTGCGATCCAGTTGAGCGCCCGTTGAGCGTTGTACTGCACCGCGTTTGGTGGACGATATGTGTCTTTGTCCACGGGTTCGGGTTCGTTGCGTTCGACAGCGTCGCCGTCGACCTGCACGGGTATCGCTCGGATAAGCCAGCCGCCAGCGGTGAGGAGTTCGTACACGTCAGCGAACGACGTGCCGTTCTGCATCGCCATCGCGACGACTACCTCGGCTTCGGTTGGCGACATTGCCTTGACCAGTTCGGCGATCTTGACGGTGACCGTCGACAGCGTGACCGCTTGCTGGTGGAGGTTGTCGGCCGAGTCGGGGTGACTGATCCCACGTTTCCGCATGGCGTCCGCCGCTAGGTGGTGCGCCTCCACGGTCGACGGGTCTGAGGCGTCGCCGTGTTGAGCGTGAAGCCTGTCGTGCAGAGCGACGAGGTCGTCGCCACTGAGAGCGGTAATCATTTCGGACGCGTTCATCTTGACGACGTTAGCGCCACAGGCGGGCGGGGGTTGATTGGCTGGGGTTCAGTATGCAGGAGCAGTGATGACTGGCGCTGATTGGCGCTGATTGGCCTCTATTTCGCTCTCTGTGGCGTTTCAGCGTCGGTTCGCTGTCGTGGTGCGGTCGAACACGAGGAGCGTGCTGTAGCCGTGGCGGGCGCGTACCTGCCGTCGGCCGGCCGGTTGTGCTCTTCCTCCGACGACGTGGAGCGAGTCGACGAGTCGAGCGCCTGCGGCCTCTGCCGCTTGAATTGTCCACGCCGTGAGCGGGCGAAGTGCGCCGCTAGACACATGGTCTTGGATCTTCACCAACACGAACGACGACGCGAGGCGGGTCGCTTCGGTTGTGCCGTCTTCGATCATCTGGCGGACGTAGTCGATGGACATGACACGATCCAGCCCGTAAGCGTCATCGAAGTTGGGGGTCGATGGTGTGCCGCCGATGCGGTAGGGCGGATCGAACACGACCGAGCCGAACGTGTCGTCGTCAGCGGGGAACGATTGGAACGGGTGGTGAACGGTGCCCTTCGTCGGGTCGAGGTCATTGCCCAACACGTCCAACGTGGGGAGCGCCGTCCAGAAGCGGCCGCGTCCGTATGTCAGGTCGAGGATCGGGTCGACGAGGTAGCCGAGAGCGTGGCAGTCGGCCATGAGTTGAGCGTTCGTTCTCCGCGATGGGTCAAACGCAGAGATGCGCGTAACGCTGTCGCTCACAAATTGAACCCGACGAACTCGGTCGTCAGTCGTGGGTCTTCGGCGGCGCAATCGTCGCAGAACGGGACGCCCTCGTTGTTGACGTGGTGAGGTTGCCAGTCGTCGACGATTCTGGGTTGTCCGTCGATGATTCGGATATGAGTGATCCAGCCGACGGGCATCTCGCAGAGGCCACAGCGCCAGCCTCCGAGGGGTGGCATCGCTTCGTGGTCGGGTTCTTTCGTCTCTGCTCGCGCGACCGATATCGGCGAGTTGTCGTGCGTGACTGCCTGCCAGTGATCTTCGCCGATGCGAACCCAGCACAGCGTCTCCGTCATTCCCTCAATGGTGCGCGGTTCCCTGACGTGGAGACGGACGGCGATATCTTCACAGAACTCGTCCGTGTAGAACGTCGTCATCGTGTCCATGCCTGACCTGATCGACGTGGTGGTCCAGTCACTGACCTGTTGCCTCATTTGTCCGAGCGTTAGGCGGCTCATGCTACGCGCCTCGCTTCCTGTCGGCGGCGACGCGTTCGATCTCGGTGGCAGGCGCGACACACTCGGGAGCCGTCTGACCTGACGCGAGTGTTGGCCTCATCGAAGGGGTGGCCGCTGTAGCAGTGCGTCTTGGCGGCTTCTCGCTTTCCTGCGTTGCCTCGGCGCACGTTCTCCGTGTGAGTCACTGGCTCCATGTGCTCAGGATTTACGCACGCCCGATTTCGACAGAGGTGATCGAGTTCGAGACCTGCCGGAATCTCGCCGACCAACATTTCGTAGGCTACGCGATGCGCCGGTCGCTTCGTCCCGTCGAGCCTGAAACGCCCGTAGCCGTCTCGGTCTTTGTAGGCAGTCCATTCCCAACAATCGCCAGACTTGTCCACCTTCGCCCAAAATCGGGTCTCCACACTCATCGGACTCGAACCTGTCGAACGTCGTGCCAGTCGCCGCTGGCGATAGGCGTGCCCCGTTGAATCATTGTCGGCGCAAGCCCGACGTAGA
>JAAHTH010000571.1_pt1 | contig 34463 bp, 25 predicted proteins | sample 6116091 | NCBI WGS metagenome assembly JAAHTH01 (sample SAMN13939990, study PRJNA603662) | sponge metagenome | isolation source: marine sponge | host: Mycale hentscheli | place: New Zealand | collected 2006
TCACCAGCGTCTCCGAAAAACACACTTTGGTGACCAAACCGGGACTCAAAGCCACCCAAACCAAGGTGACCAGACTCAACCTGCGAATGCAGAATCCACAATGCGACGCTCGTGAATTGAACATCAGGCCCATCCGAAAGAAAAAGAGACGAAAGCTTACTCGTGGCGAAGTGCCTCGATCGGATTCATCTTCGCTGCACGCACAGCAGGATACAACCCACTGACTAAACCAACGCCAACCGCAATCGCTACTGCCAATGGAATTGTCCAAAGAACAATTGAAGGCGTCGCCTCACGGATAGGTTGAGGCAAGCTTGAGAATTGCTCGGGAAAACCTTGCTCAAACACCCAAATCAGACCTCCGTACACTGGCAAGCTCAACAACCCGAGCAGGATACCCAGGAACGCGCCAACAAAACTGAGCACGATGGTTTCAACGAGAAATTGCTTGACAATATCTCCCTGCTTGGCCCCAAGAGCACGACGAATACCAATTTCCCTTGTTCTTTCCGTCACACTGGCCAGCATGATATTCATGATCCCAATACCACCCACAAGCAACGAAATGCAAGCGATCAAAATAGCGATCCCGAGAAACAGCAACTTCATATTGCGTGCCTGCTCCAGCAATTCTAGCGGCACCACTACCGCCGTATCGTTCATTTCGCTGTGCATTGAGGCCAACAGGCTTTTAATCAGTGCCGCTGAGGGTCGAACTTTTTCCGGCGATGTCGCCTGAAGCGTGATCTGATTCAGTTCCATAATTTCCATCTGGAACTGACCACTACGCCTAGTAACGATTGTGTCGCCAATTCTCTTCCGCAGCGTCCGTATGGGAATATAAACATCTGCAGAGAAATCCTGTGAATCAAGAGACCCGCCAATTGCCGCTGAAGGATTTCTATGCTCGAGGACCCCGACAATTCTGTACTTGTCAGTGTGCTCAGGGACATTAATGCGCTTTCCCAAAGGTTCCTCGTAGGGAAACAGGGCCTCGGCTACGCCAGCGGAAACCACACACACGGTATCCGCGTTCAAATCATCGGCATCACCAAGAAACCGCCCACCATTCTCCCTTATCTCAAGGGTGTTCACATCTGCGTAGGCCGGCGTACATCCGACAAGCCGTCCATCAATGGAACGGTCACGATATGTGAATTGCCTTCGAATTTCACGAATGGGTATTGCCGTTTCGATCGTGGGAACGTTTTCGATAATCCGTTCCAAGTCACTACGGAGCAGGCCATACTGAGTTGCCCGCATGCCTGCAAGCTTGTCTTCGGGTGGCTTCTGGCTCCGAACGATGATCGTAGTCGAACCGAGCGATTCGATCTGACGTTGCACCTGGTCACTAGCCCCTTGGCTGATAGCTGTCAGAACGATGACAGCAGTAACACCGATCATGATACCAATCATGGTCAACGCAGTCCGCAATGGATGCAGTGCGAGGCTCTTGATACCGAGTTTCCAAGTACGCAACCAAATCATGTCAATTTATTCCCGACGCCATAACTACTCGCGAGCCAACAATTCTTCAACCGCTTCCCGCTGAGCTAATCTGGCGGCCACACGTCGTTCATCACTGACCAGCTCGTCCGTGTGTAACATTCCGTCCTTCAAACGCACGATGCGTTTAGCGCGATCAGCTACATCGTCTTCATGGGTGACCAGAATGATGGTTCGACCTTCATCATTAAGTTGATCAAAGATCGCAAGAATCTCATCGGTTGTAGCCGAATCCAAGTTGCCTGTGGGCTCATCCGCCAGCACGAAGAAGGGGTCATTGACGAGACTTCGAGCGATCGCCACTCGCTGCTGCTGACCGCCCGACAATTGCGCAGGCCGGTGGTCGAGTCGATCGCCCAAACCGACACGCTCTGCCAATTCGATGGCCCTTCTCTTTTCACCTGATCCGAGCCGCCCTTGGTAGTACAGCGGCACCTGAATGTTTTCAACAACGCTCAACTGCTGTATCAGATTGTATGACTGGAAAACAAAACCAATGCGTGTGCTTCTGATCTCGGCAAGCTCGTCATCAGTCATCTCAGCAATGTCATCCTCACCGAGATACAGGCTCCCATCAGTTGGCTTATCCAAGCAACCTAACAGGTTCAGTAAGGTACTCTTCCCGCTGCCCGATGGACCCATGATTGCGACATAGTCTCCCTCTGGCACGTCAAACGAGACACCCCGAAGAGCGCGGACTGTCTCGCTCTTTAATACATATTCTTTCGTTAAATCCCGAATGGAAGTCGCCATTCGAGGCGTATGTGTTACTGATCCCGCATCCGCGAGACCAGTTGTACCAAATGGATCATTGCTACTCATATCCTCAACCCCCACCCATTCGCTTCGTCATCGCTTTCGTAAGCTCTGCCTTGGTCACAGTGCCATCAGAGTCGGCATCAGCAGAGGTAACCATGCTTCGATATCTGCTATCGATAGCCTTGATTTCATCGGGCGACAGAGAACCATCCCCGTTTTTGTCGCTGTTTGACATTGTCGCATCGACGATTTTACCGATAGGAGCTCCACCGCCACCCGGTCGTCCACCGCCGCCCGGTCGTCCACCTCCACCCGGTCGTCCGCCGCCACCCGGTCGTCCACCGCCGTCACCTAGCCGACCACTGCCGCCTGGTCGTCCACTACTTGGGTCTGATTTTCCAGCACCAGCACCTGGCCGGCCACCCTCAGCACCACTACCAGCTTTGGGTGCACTTGCCAGATCACGCATGCCACTGTTGTCTTCTCGTACGATCTTCGGCAGCTCCATCAGATCCAGATGGTCACGGAGATTCAAAACGACGACATCTTTGTCTGCCAAGCCGGTACTGATACTCGCCATTGTATCGTTGGTTGCCTGTATATCCACTTTTGCGGTCTCGAATTGCTCAGGCCCCTTCATAACCAGAGTGAACATATCAGAACCGTGCTCATAAAGACCCTCGATCGGAATCTGAAGAGCATCATCCAATTGCTCAACAAAGATCTGAACCTCGGCAGTCATCCCAGTACGTATATTCTCCGGCGGATTGATGATCTCGATGATCGTCGCGTACTCCTTAATCGATGAACTAAAATAACTCCCCGGTTCGGCATATCGATTAACCTTGATGACGCGGCCAGTGAGTTTCATTCCAGGGATCGCATCAATCGCAATCCTCGCCGCCATCCCCTCTCTGATCAACGTAATCCTTGATTCATTAACTTTGCACTTCACTTGCATAAGCGACGGGTCCGGGAGACGAATGATCTCCTGACGCTCGCGAACCGTCGAACCAGCCTCTACGACGAATTCGGCATTTCCTCCCCGACTGCTGTACCGATTAGCATGCACAACGACACCATCAGATGGCGCGTGCATGATGCACTTGCTAATCTGTTCTTTAATATCAGCCAAGTCAGCTGTTTCTTCCATCAGTTCACTTTGGGCCGCTGACAACGCAGCCTCAGCAGCTTCGATATCACTATCAAACTGCACAAGCATCTTCTGTTTTGTCAGATTCTGCAAAACCCTGAGCTTACTCTCAGCGACGTCCAACTTGTTCTGTGCATCAGCGACAGCGAACTCGTTTGCTTCCAAAGTGAGAGCATTCAACAACCCTTTTGCGACCAATCGTTCACTGCTCTGGCTTTGCAGCTTTGCTCTTCGGAGATCCTGTTCGGCAATGGCCTTCTCGCTCAGAATCTTTTTTTCGTCTGTCATATAAACGCCCTCGAGATATTCCTGCCGCGAAATTTTCGCCTGCTCGAGGTTCGCCTCAGCCGTTGCAAGTCGTGACTCGGCCGTAATGACTTGGATCTTCTGTTCCTTCAGGTTCAATTCCAGCTCAGCTGAATCAAGCTCAATGAGTTTTTCGCCTTCCTTGACCTTAGTTCCCTCCTCGATCACCCATAGAATCGCAGTACCACCACTCCCGCGGGATTTGACCTCACACACGATTTCGGTGTTGCTGCTGCTTTCTACTTCCCCCTGCTCCAAAACGACATGATCAAAAGGCCCCCGTTTGGCGACCTGAGTAATGAGAGCATCGGGATCCACCGACGTGCCGCTCTGATTCAAAACTACGTAGCCTGCTCCGCCAATGACAGCAATGAAACACAGGCAAATGATGAGACCGACGAAGGCGTTGCCTTGCCGTTGATCGTGGGGCAATGGAGTATTCATAATGCCAATGTGTTAGGTGGGAAAGTCATGGTGGGATCGAGTCTGATTTAACACCTCGCCGATGGCGAGGTTTCGCGCAACGAAGTAGTCAGAAGACATGATCCCGTCAGATGCGAAAGAATCCGCCGTGACCAGAGGTATCGCTATTCTCGTGATTCTAGCCCAGTGTCAAAGTAGCGATCTGCGTGGATACGCAGATTTGAAGCGATCTTTTCCTTCAAATCACCGGCTGTCAGGGCCAACCTGGGGTTAATCTCCACCTGAACCCCCTCATCCACACAAACGCCCGCCTCCTGCAGCCACTGCCGATGCAAAACGATGATCGCTGTTTTCGCGGCATTCGGCGTGTCAGTCTCAGCACCATCGGCATTTTTCACAGGTGCAAATGCTTCTTTGGCGGGGGATTCTACGACAAAGGCATTTTTGGCTATTGGAAGCAAATCAAAAATGAACCTTTCAAACTTGGTCGCATTTGGCTCAGCCGGAAAGACCAACTGCCCCTGCTGGTCGCAATGAGGCACCTTTTTTAAAGCGCGATGGAATGGCAAGGAATCCGCTTGCCCAGCCACCCGCTGCAGGAACTTAAGCTTGAACAAATGCACAGCAATGTTCCCCGCCCAGAGCTTGAGTGAGCCATCTTCGTCAACAGCTTCTGCCGCTGACTCTGGCAAATCACTGTATTCAATGATCTGAACCTGCCCATCCACAAGCACCACATTTCCCACTTTTTCCATGGGATAGCGTTTTCGAACCACCTGAGTGGTCATTTCACTCGCTGCCATCAAATGATGCCCGATCAATTCAGGCTCACAAAGATGTGCCAATGGGTTATCAACTTGGATGTAGGCAAGATGTTGAATCCCTCGCTTCGCGGCATCGGCCAAGCAACCACAACGATCCAAAGCTGAAACTGTCCCACCATGCCCGTCCGGGCTTAAAGCAAGAGAACTCTTGCTCTGCATTAACAACTTGCCGGTTGCTGCGTCGACCGCCGGCATCACACCTTGCTTAAAAATGCGCAAGTCTTCCGCAGGAAGCCCCAGATTGTCATTTGCTACAAAATAATCTCGAGTTTCCTGATCAGTTGCATCACTGGTCATGATGTACAAAGGGATACGACACGAATATTTTTCATTCACTGCGAGAAGGCGATCAACGAAAAATTGAAACAGGGTCCGACCAGAAACCGGACCGATTGGAAACATGCCCTTGGGTTGGTCAAAACCGAGCCTTGTCCCCTGCCCACCGGCCACAATCACGGCTCCGAGCTCCCCATTCCTGAGTGCTTCTTCACCCCGTTCTCGAGCCTGATCAGGCGACCACTCAGCTCCACTGCCGTCAGCCCGCACCGCTGGCGGAGAACTCGCTCTGCTGGCCAGTGCTCCGAAATCAGTAGCTTCGTCCTGTCCACGGACCAGACTTGCTAATTCAGCCAGATCAACTCCACTCAGTTGCTTTCCAAGATTTGATTGTTGCTCAGCATTTAGTTGCGACCAATGCTGCAGAACATGCTGCTGACCATACTGAGACAAACTTTCCTTCAAGGCATCAGATTTCTGGGGATTATCTGTCAACGGTTCACTCGATTTCTGTTGTACAAACTGATTGTGCTTCGCAAACGAAAAGGGAACGATAAGCCGCTTGAACTAGAACAATTATTCAATCCGAAAATGCCATTTCTGCAAATCGTATCGCTGCTGCCGCAACTTCAAAACCTCGTTCCGCAAGGATGCAGCATCTACGTGATCCCTCACTTCAAAATTGTCGACCAAATGCTTAGCAAGCCTTGTGGAATTCAGTGGCACATTGGTCACAAAACTGGCATGATCTCGGCCCTCGCGGTAGTCAGGTTGACGCGGTGCCTTGAGCAAGCAGTGTGATAGCATACTCAAATCAAAATCATACAAAACGGTTCCGTGATACAAGATTCGATCCCGAGTCACTCGCAGACTGTTACCTGAGCACTTACGGTTCTGCCATGTGAGGTCACAGATCCCCTGTAGAGTTGCTGACGGAACCTGCTGCTGTACAGCGGCCAATACGCGAGACATCACATACTGGTGCGCCGCATCAATTTTCCTCAACCCATCATGTACTGCATGATCGAGAACAACGCTGTACATCAGACAACCGGGCCCCGCAACCACTGAGGCACCACCGGTACAGCGTCTCAGAATCGGCATCTTCATTGCCTCGCAATAGTCGACATCGATTTCCTCCCGAATACGGCTGGATCGACCTGCAACCACTACGGGCTGCGTGAACTCCCAGATCCGCAAAACTTCCCACGGCTGAAAGCGGTCCAACTTTGAGGATTTTCGCATAAGAACAGCCTCATCCAGCGCCAGATGATCAGCTGGATCAGTCATATCATCCAACAACTGAAACATGTTTGTCCTTCTTTTAGTTGGAACGCAGAGATTCCAATAGAGGCATCTTGCTGACGCGTCGGACTGATGCCAAGCCTGCACTCAACCCAAAAAGTGTGATTCCGATCAATAGAATGAACGGCTCAAGGATTGGTGGTTTCAGGCCATTGATAAGAGCGTGAGGCAACACTGCCAAAACCGCACAAATCGCTCCACATCCAATCCCGAACAATAACAGAGTCGCTGTTTCCCCCATGACTACCGAAGTCAAACTTTGTCGACTGAAACCAATGGCTCGCATGACCGCCAACTCTTGACGTCTTTCGAGAACACTTCGCATCTGTGCGACAGCCAGCCCGATCGTCCCCAACAACAGTCCAAGTGCACCGAGACTCTGGAAGGTTCGCAAATAAGTGTTCTGAACTGCCAGCATCGTTGCCAGCGTTCGATTCGCATCCGTGATATCCATTCCTATGTCACCAAGCCGATTCTCAAAAATACCGGCGACTTCGTTGCTGCGAGAGTCGTCTACGGCGATGAGGAAATACTGATATCCACTAATGTCGGGGAAGATTCGTTTGAAATTATTTTCACCAATCATCAATTTCCCTTGCAACAAGGAATTGGCAAGCAACCCCACGACACGAAAATAGGTCAGCTTTTCTGGTTCGTATTCAAAAGCACGAACCTCCCCGACACCTTTCATCATCTGCAGACTCCACATCGCTGTATTCTGATCGATGATCACTGGTATTGGATCGTTTTCAGTTCCCGTGGCATCAACATCAAGTGCATCCCAGGGTGTTTGCCCAACGGGCACATCACCGTCTGCTGCCCATTGAAAACCTGGTAACACTGTTGGTGTATTATCAAACAGGTTGCTGAACGAGTCGGGAATTCCAAGGATCGTGGGTTGAGTGGCTTTGTACAGGTTATTGCAACTTGCATCCTGCCCTACTCGCAAACGCAATGGGGCGATCGTTGTGTCTGCCAACAAGCGCGCGTCCGGCCCAAGCATCTCTGAGCGGACTTGCGTCTGCCTGAGATCTCGGGACAGTGCTTGCGACGATTGTCCAATCAGGGTGAATCCGCCTGTTCCTTCTGCACTCGGCTGCAGACGAAATGCAGAGATTGCCATGATTAAAAAAGCGGCTGTCGCCATCAAGCCAATTGTCATCGTGCTCCTAAGGGGATGCCGGCAAGCATTGCGGCTGATGAGCTGACGAAAAGTGAATGAATCTTGCCCGGTCTTTGTGGCAAGACGGCTCGGACTCCGCAAACGTGCATAAATGAACAGCAACGCAGCAATCAGCAGCAACATTCCGCCGCCGACAAAAGCCCCTGCTGCTATTTGACCGGCTGCTGTTGCACCAAAGGCCCCGACGCCAATTGCCACACAACCGAGACCGCCAGCAACCAAAGGCAGTTTTCCTCGATCAGCTTTTCGATCAGCAATTTTATCGGTATCGCGTTGTGAAAGTAGATCCTGCGCATCAAGATTTGTCAGCCACCGAGCCGTCCTCCACAACGTTACTGCGGCGACCGCCCATCCCGAAAATGACCCGATCAACAAACTCGGGAACGTCCAGTGAAAGTTCAAAAAGGGGACTGTCACGGCACCAATCCACAGGGAACGCAACGCCAAAAGAACGATCCATGCGTAAAGAAAACCACCCACCACTCCTAGCAAAACACCTGCCGCCGCAACCAACAATCCCTCTCTGAGCACCATGCTGGCGACACACCTCGGAGTCCATCCCACTGCCAACAATGTTCCGAATTGGGTCATGCGTTGTGTCAGCCCCAAACGAAACAACATTGCGATCAACATCACAGCTGCCAGAATCACAAAGAAACTTAATGACAGGAAAAGCCCATCAAAAGGAGTGGTTCCACTGGACGCGGCCAGTTGTTGCTCGCGTATCGGTATGACTGACCAGCCTAACTCGGAATAGGATGGCTTAAGAATTTCCAAAAGACGCTGGCTCAGTAGACTCTCATCCGCCGCTGCCGATTTTGCAATGCGAATACCAGTGGTTTCACCGAAACGGCTGCCAAAAAGTTGCTGCCCTTGATACAGCGGCAAAAAAGCTTTGGGAGTCAAACGGTATTCATTCCAGTAAGCATCATCTTCTTTGCTGATTTCCCGTTTTAATGGAAAGGGCAAGTCCCAATCACTAATCGAATCCTGATCAGTCACTCCAGGCACCGACGGTGTGAGATCGGGATCGTTATAGACCGTTGGTGGTTGGTTAAAAGTGGCTTCCCTGCGCCGACGGTACGGCCTTGCTGGTCGAGTGATCGGCACCACATCCGTCACTACCGCTTGAAAGAAGCGTTCGATTTCTTGGCCGTTCTTGACTTCGGGTTCATAGTAAGCAACACGTAACTTTGTGCCTCGTGTTGCACCCAATCGGTCAGCGGTCCACTGATTCAGCACCAAGGGAATGGGTTCCGTTGTGCTATCTGCCTCGGGTAATGGGGAATCAATCGAACTCTCAGCTAGTTCATAATTCAACGGTAATTGGGGACTGCTATCAACCGCGGTGATGGTGCTGTATGGCACAGTAGCCACGACTTCACCTTTTTGATTCAAACGCTCAAGTGCATTGGCGAGGTAGGTCGTTGTCTCAGTCAATTCGGCAGCAGGAAAAGCCTCCTTGATGCGATCAACTGCAATCTCGGGAAGTAACAATCGCTCGCTAGTCAACCAGAAATAGTCATAGATTGCCATGGGCTCACCAGTCTCTGTTTCAAAGCTGCGTTCGATACGTTTCAAGCTAAGTCCGAGGTCAGCCAAGCTGATATTGAAGTCTAGGAGGCTTGCGGGCTGGTCAAGCAGGATCGCGTTGGCCTGCCCTTTCCTATCGAGAACTTCAGCCACCGTCGCACGATTAACAAATATGTTGCGAGGCGCTGCCTGACTTGGCGCAACAGAAAAGATCCCTAGTCCCCGATCGGGGACGATCCCAGCGATTCGCATTCGAGGCAAACCCTCACTCTCGGCGTCCCGCGTTCCCAGAGGGCTGTCGGCAGGCACGGCTTGCTCAACAGGCAAACGCAAAGTCAGCAGATCACCAACTTGCACACCCAACTCAGAAGCCATCGACTGGTTCACAATCACACTGTCATCATCGAGTGTGGGTACTTTTTGCATCCCCGAAACATCAAGTCGCCAAAAATTACTATCACAGCCGATAATCTGTACCGAACCAGCTCTACGAATCGCATCATCATCACCACGAAACTCAACGATGCCATTCTCGAATAGCATCAAAGCAATGGGATCTACGTCTGTATTGGCCAAGCCCTCAAGCTCAAAAAAACCGCCTGGGAAAATAGCGTTCTCAGTCTTTCCAAGCCGCTCAATGGTGAGCCCACGCAAGCTACCACGCATTGAATCGCCGACCAACAAGGCGCCCACTATGACCGCAGTTGCCGTGGCAACTCCCAACGCAACCGATCCTGAAACCCGCCATGAATACTTCATGCTGGCGCGGATCAAACGCGACACTGTGAAAGGTTTCATACTGCTTGGCCCCTGCAAATCAGCCATCTCTGTGTTTCTCCAACAATTGCAACATTGAGATATTTCTGCACAGATGAATTCTGTGATGAAAACCTCGAGCGGAATTTCGTCGAAAAGTAGACCCTGAAAAAAGCATCACTGCGTTTTCGAATCGTGGCCGTTGTAACGAGCCCACCGGACAGCCTACCTCCATATGCTTACCAGTTGCCTGTTAAATTACCAACTGGCCGAATTCCATATTTTCACATCCTCACCAGCCGAAACCCTCAGGCTCCTCTTTTTTAGCCGTTTCTGACATGCATGCATCTAATCAGCTCGTACTTGTGGTCACCACCGTAGCGTCACACGCTGATGCCAATCACCTCGCCCGTCAACTCATTGAGTCCAGAATGGCAGCCTGCGTTCAAATCGAAGGTCCTATGACCAGTCACTACCAATGGGATGGTGTCATCCAATCATCAACCGAATTCCGATTGACGATTAAGACGGGGAACGCATGCTGGCAAGACCTCAAGCAGCACCTGACGGCACTTCATCCCTACGAACAACCTGAGATACTCATGTTACCTGTGACCGATACCACTGAGGGATATCGCAATTGGGTGATTCAACACACACGTTAACCCAAAAAGGCTCTGCCCGTTTGCCCGGGCAGATGATCAAAAACCAATGGAACATTAGGAGCTACGGTGACATAAAAGCCTAGGGATGGCCATCCAGCAAATTCGCGTGGTACCCCTGGATTCATTTGTAAAATCTGCACTTTAACCTTTCGGTTTTATTCAAATCCTTCGACACCTTTATTCAAATCCTTCGACACCGGGCGGTGGAATCAACTGCCCTCCCACTCGACCCAGCTTTGCATTTGGCCAGAACCGAGGTTCAATCGAGAACCCGATTCCGACGTTATCACGTCCCTTATCGTACGTCATCCCAAGTCTAACCAAGAGTGACTCACCGATTCGAGTCAGACCGGCTGATTGCGAAACGTTTCCAGTGCTGCTGAAATCATAACTCAGACCATTTGAAATGATCCACTTTTCATTCAACCGGTAATCAAGGTTGCTTCTGAATACCGTACTGCTGATAGGCCCCTCGATGGACAACAACCCGAGATAGACGTCACCCATACCAGGACGGGTACTACGGACCCCGGCACTGATCGATCGTAGACCACCATCGAAAAAATCAAAATAGCCATCACTTAAAAGCGAGACACGATCACCCACTTGGTACCTCATGTCATACGTAGCAGGACCCAGCGTCTTTCCAAAGTTATCGCGATTTGCGTCTGGAAAGATGAGCAGATCCAAGTCCAACTTAAAAAGATCCACAATGCGTTCAAGCCCGGGAAGACCACGCTTGGTTTGCAGTCTCTGGTGCAAACCGATTCGCACTTGCTGCAAGTCGGCAGCTACAACATCACTGGGGCTTGCCACAAGCTTCTGTATCCCCTGCCTAAATGCATAGTCTCTCGTCTGATAACGTGTACGCCCAAACATGAGGGGATTGCTTCGCAAGAAGCGTGATCGGTATTGCTGCTGAGCGTGATCATCCAGCGGATTGTAGAGTGGAAGTGCATCGAGATTTGAATTACTGTCAGCGTAAAAATATTCAGCCTGCCACTCGGCTTTGTGCGCTAGTCCTCGAATGTTTAACAAACTACTTTGAATGGTCGGATCCACACGTGAGGCGGGAAGTGTGGCTACGACCCCCCCCTGTCCAAACAATCGTGTGAGCGACTCTCCATCCGAAGCTTGGCCGTAGTAGGAAGCCTCTCCAGAAATGCTTGGCACGACTCTGACTGGACCAAATTGCACCGGCAAGGCAATTTTCTGTCGTGTTCCGGTGACCATCCCTGAGGCATTTTCCAGCCCCACTCTTTTCAGCCCCACAATTCCTGGTGGCGGTGAAATCGGCGAATACATACTCCGTTCAGGTTCAGTCTCGGGAAAATCTCCAACCTGCAAACGGGAATAGCCGATTTTATTGTGGGCGGACCACGTGAAGCGATCACCAAATATTGCTCCACCAATCATGTAGTGGTCCAACATGGGAAGGTTTTCAGTCGTCGTGAAAAAATCGTTGATTCGGGCTTGCCCAGTTAGATCAAACAGATGGCTGTTATGATACTTTCGCAATCGCAGAGCAGTGCTCTCGTTGATGTCACGATCCCACTCACCTTCGAAATATTGATCCAGAAAATTACGATCACTAATCCAACCGAGTTCGGCGATCAGCTCTAGATTGGAATTCAGATAATGTCGATGCCGCAAAAGAGAGCGACCACGGAACTTTGTTGAAGGTTGTAAATCACGTCGTCCTGCTCCCAAGTCATCCTTGCCGTCATCGTGGATTAACCATGTATCAAAATAACCATCCACAGGGCCATCGATTCCAAAAATAGATGGCAAACTGTACTCAAGCATGGTTCCAATCGCTGGACCACGCTCACTCAAATAGTCCAGTGACATTTCCCAATCTGCACCGGGCGGCGCGTTTTCAATTCCAAACAATTGAAACAGATCAAAATCGAGCAACAACTGAGTGCCAAAGATCTGATCATTGCGCAACTTGATGCCAGAAACATAATAGCCTGGTCGCTCCAAACTGGTTGAAAAGGTAGGCCAGTAGAGTATTGGAACACCGCCAAAATAGACAAAGTTGTCACGACTATTGACGAATGCCTCGCTACGACTGGTGGGTAAACCAGTGGTGGGATCTGGCATGATTCGTTGACGATCTGTCAGTTGCAGACGCTCGCTCTGCAACCAGTACTGCGGCACGCCCATGCGACTGCTCGTGACTGCCGCATCAAAAGCGATAAAATTACCCTCAGCCACCTGCTGCAACACATCGGCCTTAAGGCGTACAACACCGAGATAATTTGGAATCGTAGTGATGACTTCAGAATCCAAAACCATGCCCTGCTGCGTGGCGATGTTGTAATACATCGAGTTGGCATAAATGATTCGTTCGCCTTGCCGAAACACGATATCCCCTTCCAGATAGATTTCTCCATCAGATGGTGCACTCGCGTTCGAACGGTTGAATAGCGACCCCACTTCGGGCAACCAACCCACAACACGATCGGCCGATAACGAAATGGTTCCAAGATCCATCATGCCACCAGGCAGACTGACAGTCACGTCACGAATCAGAACAGTGACGCCACCTCTCGCCAAAACCACCGTATCGCCCAACTCCGGCCGCGGCTTCATTTCAATCTGCAGTTGAGTCGATCCGTCTCGTGCACCGATCTCAATCGACTTGGTACCGCCACCTGTCAAAAAACGTACTGATGAAGATTCGGTTGAATCCGGCGAAGGTGCTGGAAGAGCATTGTCTGACTGAGGCGCAATGATCGATTCTTCGAATTGCACCTGCTGGATCCCGACATCTGTCTTGGGAATCGCTTCCAGCCACTCATTGACAGGAAATGAATCAGAAGCCGGCAAATAACGAAGCAGCTCAGGGTCATCGCTTGGCTTCTTAAGCACACGGGGTGCAATGATCTGCGGGTCATCCAAAGTCAGAAGCGTCAATGCCCGCGGACTATCGCGCTCATGTTGGGAACCACCAGCGATCACAATTCGAGTCCGGACCTTACCCACGGGCCCATCGACCAACAGCAACATCGAATCAGCTTTGACAGACTGTTCACCAAAAGCAAAATCACAATCGCCTTGTAACAGCGATGCCTCTGCATCGTTAATCTGCCAACGCGAGACAACGTTGCCACGAACACGAATTACCTCAGGACTGATTTCTTGACTCGTCGCTGTACTTGCCGTCCAAAAAACACAGAAGGAAACCACAACAATCCGCGCAGCAGAGAACGCGGAAAACGACACTCTTCGTCGAATTCCGAAGCTCATGGGTTCAGCGGTGGCTTCCTTGCCGCCCAAGTTGACTGCTTCCCTTGCGAAAAAGAAAAAATTACGTTCGGACAGAACGCTTCGGCAGTCTACGAATTGATTTCAGACAATCACAAGCTTGAAACGGGTAATTGCGATGGTAAATCCGACGGTTTCCGGAATAGATTTCGTGGAACAGGGCTCTAACGGGCGTGAAACTCACTTCCCGTTGGATGCCTTGCCCACCGCGGCTGCAGCCTTGGCTTCAAATTCGCGCTTGAATAGCAAAGTTTCAGTCAGTCTACTGCGGATCAACGTTGCCCATTGATCGTAACCGGCTTCATTCAAATGCAAGCGGTCACTCACAAATAACTCATCACGAGGCTTCCCCTCAGGATCCAAATAATGTTCTGCAGTCGCTATGAAATGTGTGTTCGGCGTTGAAAGTGCGATTTCCCGTAATCGTTCATTCACTTTGCGAATGGCCGGCCATGCTGAATACCGGCTCGAGGTTGGGGTCACCTCAATCAGAAACACAGGAGCATCTGCTTGGTGACTTTTTGACACTGAAACAATGTACCTCGCCAATTCTTCCACTTGATCAGGCGTGTGGTCGTCAGGTTTTCCTCGAACATCATTGCCAACGAAAATCACGAGAGCCTGGTATGCATGCGGCCGGAGCAGACGTTTGGCAAAAACAGCAACATCACTGTACTTAGCCCCTCCATAGCCTCGCTGTATTGTTCGAAAGGGTGCCATATCAGTAGCGATATCGGACCATCTTCGAATGCTACTGCTACCTATGAACAGAATGGCGTCTTCGGGATCACGCTCAGTCGCGTCACGAGCCTCAATTTTTCGAATATCCTGTTCCCACCTATCGCTCGCCTTTTCTCGATAGCGATCTAGGAAACTACTGTCTGGAGTTACTTCTGCCGCGCATAAAATTGAACCTCGTGAGCCACCCTGGAAGAGCCAAGTCTGAGTGATCGCCAGAGCTAAAACCACACACAACAGCACAATCGTTCGCATTTTCAACTCACCCTAACAATTTCACTTTCCTCAGCAACTCTCGTTAATCGTGTTCAAACTTGGCGACCTGTGTCCAAACCTCGTTCATGCACAACGACAGCACACTGCTAACAACTCACTCTGGAAATCTTAACCTAACCTACAGGAAAATGTATCAGCTGCTTATACCACGACTGGTATGACATACAATGATTCCACAGCTTTCTCTCGTTTTCAAATCAGTCGACTAGCTGCACAATTTTCGAAACTCACATTTCGGCAGGCCGCACTGCCCTACTGAAAAATCATACTGAACTTGACCATGTCCAAAACGCTGCAGCGATTCTTTTTTCTAATACCAATGATGCTACTCTCGAACGTGGCGTTAACACAGGAACCCAACTCGAAGCAAATCATAGCAGATCGGATATTGACCGACTTACTCGATCAAGTTTGGGATTTCGAACTTGAATCCTCTCCGTTACTGGCAACCAATATCGGTGATCCACGTGGGCAGCATTGCCTCGCCGACGACAGCCTTTCAGCCATCCAAGCACGAGCAGATCGACGCAGCAAATTCTTGGAAGCACTTGAGGCTATCCTTGTGGACAATCTCAGTGAAGGAAAACGAATAGATCATGAATTGCTGCGACGACGACTTGAGGGCCAAATCGCTGACTTCCGTTTCAAGACCCATTTAATGCCCATCAATAATCGAGGCGGTTTTCATATTCGTTTCCCGGAGTTGCCCCGCGTGATGGCCCCAAAATCCGAACAGAACTTTGCAGACTACATTGCTCGCCTCAGGGATTTTGACCGTTATACCAATCAGCAAATAGAGTTACTGCGAGGCGGGATCAAGGCTGGCTTGGTTCAACCAGCAATCATCATGCGGGATTCACTCTCTCAGGTTGAATCGCATATCGTTGAAGACGTAACGAAATCGCTTTTTCTGACAAACATCGCAGCAGAGTCGAAACGCAAGCTTGGTGCCGAACGATGGGCTCACGTCAATGAGCAAATCGAGCATGCACTTAAGCAGAGCGTCATTCCAGCTTATCAGCGTTTTGCAAATTTTCTTCGAACCGAATATCTTCCTGCATGTCGAGGACCTGTAGGAGCATCCGCTATGCCGATGGGGCGAGAATTTTATCTCGACCGCATACGGCGTTTTACCACCATCGAAATCTCCCCAGAAGAATTACACCAAACTGGAGTAAACGAAAATGCACGTATCCGTTCTGAGATGGAACTGATTAAGCAGAAAGTAGATTTTGACGGCACACTCGATGAGTTTCTTGAGCACTTGAGAACAGACCCCAGATTCTATGCCAAGTCAGCTGAAGAATTAATGCAAACCACCGCCTTGATTTTAAAGCGTGCAGATGGCCGTTTACCTGAACTGTTTGGACACCTGCCGCGAATCCCATACGGACTGCGTGAAATTCCAACCTACGTGGCACCGCAAACAACGGCAGCCTACTATTGGCCTCCAGCGACCGATGGCACTCGTGGTGGTGTTTACTACTTGAACACTTACAACTTATCCTCTCGCCCGCTGTATCAACTTGAAGCGTTATCGCTCCATGAGGCTGTCCCTGGTCATCATCTGCAACTGGCCATTCAGGCCGAACTCGAAAACCTGCATCCCATCAGTCGCGAAAGTAACTTCACAGCATTTATCGAAGGCTGGGCGTTGTATAGCGAACGCTTGGGGAAGGACATCGGTTTTTACAAGGACCCTTATCAGGACTTTGGGCGATTGAGCATGGAGGCTTGGCGCGCAAGTCGGCTTGTTGTGGATACAGGATTGCATTGGATGGGTTGGTCACGGCAGCAGGCAATCGACTACATGACCGCAAACACAGCATTAAGCCCCCACAACATCGTGGCTGAAGTTGATCGCTACATCGGATGGCCGGGTCAGGCGCTTGCCTACAAGACAGGCGAACTCGCTATCAGTCGTATTCGTAAGCAAGCTGAGCAAACGCTTGGTGACGACTTTGATGTGCGATCATTCCATGATCGAGTTCTTGAAGCCGGCTCCATTCCACTGCCCATGCTTGAACAACGAATCAATCAGTGGGTCGACAAACAACAAAGCTCAAACGGGGCAGAGCCAAAACGAAAACAGCAAAATTGACCGGGCGAGGCGGCCCTTGCCACAAAGTTCACTCGGACTGCAGAAAAAAGCGTTTCCAACGCTAATGATTTGCTTGACCCTGGATCGTTCGCTGGGCGACCTGCCAAGCGTCAACAAGATGCTGTGCATAGGCATCCGGTTCCAGCAATCGGTCAATATCCGTGGTCGTTATCTCGATCAACCATCCATCGCTGTAAGTATCTGCATTGATCAAAGACGGATCATCGAGAGTCAGTTCGTTAATCTTGGACAACGATCCAGCCACCGGTGAATAGAGATCACTTTCAGCTTTTTTGCTTTCAATCGAACCAATCTGCGCCCGCAATCCAATGGGAGCAGGCGCTTCTATTTCCCAATCCAGAAAATAAATATCCTGCAGTAAGCGGACCGCGTAAGCAGTCAAGCCGAACCGCCATACACCAGTGGCGACCTCACTACCCCACATGTGATTGGTCGCATAGCAGCGATCTCGCGGGAATTCGGCAATGAAATCCCCCATGGAGAACGAAAAAAATTCTTCCGATGCCTCTTCAGCCGAATTGTCAGCTACACCATCATCACTCACGTGTAGCGTACTCCCTGAAACTCAACTTCAAAAAACGGTGGCAACAGTCCATCTACTCTGAGTAATCCTGCTTGGGTCAATTCAATGGAATCTCCATTCATTTTGACGTAACCGTCGGTGACGTACCTCTGCCATTGTTCAGAAAATTCCTCCCGAACATCTACACCAAACTTCTCTTGGAAATAGCCAACATCCAAGTACCCACGCTTAAGCAGCAAAATCATTTCACGCACCAGCTGCTGGTGCGAACTTGGGACAAATCCCCTTCCCAGTGGAAGGTCGCCGGATTCAATGGTTGCAAGATACTTCTCAAGGTCAGCAAGATTTTGATAATGGACTCCATTCGCATGTCCAAAACTGGCAATGCCTGTTGCCAGCAAGTCCGCTCCCTTCCACAGGTTGTCACGATAGCTGAAGTTCACTTTGGTGGGATCTTTGACAACAGTGTACGCACTGCTAACGCTGTATCCTGCTTTTTCAAATTCACCGAACGCATACTCAACCCAAGCACGTTTGGTGTCCCAATCAGCAACAGGACTCTCGACCTGATTGCCGAGAATGTCCTTGCTGTAAACGGTATTGAACGGTAATTCCATCTGATAAATCGTGACACTCTCTGGAGACAATTCAAGAGTTTTGTCGACATTCATTTTCCAGTTGTCCCAAGTCTCCCCGACCATTCCAGAAATTAGGTCAATGTTGACGTTTGGAAAGTCGGCGGCTGTAATCCAATCCCATGCGTTAAAAACCTGCTTGGACAAATGTGCGCGACCATTTTCTTCAAGTAACTTGTCTGAGAAGTTTTCGACTCCCAAACTCAACCGAGTAACACCAAGAACATCTCTTAGCGTTTTTACTTTGGTCTCACTCAGTGTTCCGGGTTCGCATTCAAAGGTAACCTCCTCAGCACCGTCCCAAGTGATATGCTCCCGAAGTCGATCAGCAAGTTTGGTCAATTGCTTAGGTGACAGAAAACTCGGTGTTCCACCACCAAAGTAGACGAACCGAAACGGCCGGTCGCCCATGACCGGCAGTTGGCTTACAAGAGAAATTTCGTTGCATAGTGCATCAACATAGCGTTGCACCTCGGCAGCTTTAACATCGGTGAACACCTTAAAGTAACAAAACTTGCACCGCTTCCGACAAAATGGAATGTGCAAGTAGAGACCCAAAGGCGTTTGCTCACTAGGCGGATGTTCCAGTGCTTTGTGCACGGCAGGTAGCTCATCACGATTCCACTGACTATACGGTGGATAGTTTGAGATGAAATAACTGCCGACTTCGGTTTTTTTCTTGTCGCTTGAAGCGGAAGCCATGAAACGAAGCCAATGTTAAGGGAGGTGATTGTCGAATCGCATTCTGCGACATTTTAGATGTATCGCAGCAGACTGCTACAGCCCCTTTGACGGAACCGTTGAATTGATTTTGGAACTTACTGCGGCATCCGCTTTATCTTTGCCTTTCTCGGCTCCGAAACAGCGAACAACACCATCATCATCGGCTATGAACAATTCTTGGCCGGCAATCGCAGGGCCAGCGATAAAGGAGCCTCGAATCTCATAACTCCATTTCTCCTCAGTTCCATTCTCGAGCTCGAGTCGAATCAATCTGCCATCAGTGGCAGCAATCCAAACATCTTTCCCGGCAATCACTGGTGAAGCATCGGCGCGCCGGCGGAGAGTATGCCTCCACTTTAACTCACCCGTCGCAGTGGAAATTGCATCCACCTGTTTGAACTGACTGCTCAACACGACCAGATCAGTGGTGACAGCAGCACTATTTCGATATTCCTGCGGACGCTCTTCGTCCAGGTGCTGCCAGAGTTCTTTTTGGGCCTTCCAGTCGAATGCCAGCACGACCCCGTCCATAATGGGCAGAAAAGCTTTGTTACCAACAACGCTGGGAGTCGACCCCGTGGGCCCTCCCAACTCAAACGTTTTGCCCATGGCCTCACCCGTCTCAAGATTAACAACGTGCAATTGGCCATCACAACCTCCCAGAAAAGTTCGGTCACCTGCTACGGTCGGACTACAACGGATTTGGTCATTCGCCTCATACGTCCAAACTTTCTCCCCATCTTTCAAGCGAAAGCAATGAAGCTTGCCGTCTCCACTTGCAGCCAAAACGTTTTCACCATGAAATGCAACTGATCCTTGGATTTCACCATCGGTCGACTTCCGCCACAGCTCTTTTCCATCGATTGCATTGAGTTTGTAAAGATTTCCATCAATATCACCAATCACCAGTTCCTCAGCTTTGACCGAGGGTGAAGCAAGAAAGCCGGTATCGAAATCGACTTTCCAGATTTCCTCTCCCGTCGCACGGTCGATGGCGTAAACCTTTCCCATCACATCTGAAACAAAAACCCGCTTTCCGACGACTACCGGAGTCGTCTCAATGGCCTCGTCAGCTTTGTATTCCCAAATCACCCGCAGGTTCTCAGGCAAAGTTTGGTCAGCGTGCCCGGTCGATTGAGCATCCCCACGAGCGGTTGGCCAATTAAGTTGACTCGAATCAGCCGCCGCCCGCACTTCCATCGTGGGGGTTGTGGCAGAAGCGGTCCCCACCAGATTGCCGGCAACCGCTGAGCTCGAGACCACGAGAGACGCAAGGGGCATCAACAGGCCCAAGACGCCTTTTGAAGGGACGAGCGGCCGGTTTTTGCGGATTGTAACGAACATGCGGAACTCTTCGTGAGGTGTTTCCAGCTCAATCATCTGAAAAAACGGGTGTGTGCCAAAGTGTCTTGGGAATCAAAGGGCCTCAAAACCGATTACTCTTTAGAGACCCCTGCTCCCCCAAGACTGTCGGTCTATTATAGGCTCTTGACCGTGGAGTCCACCGGCGGCGTGCTGATTATTGGCCTCAACTTGGCCAAACACGCCTTATGAACCTTCTTTTTTTCTTCATAGCTTCCAACAGTCCATGATTTGCGTAACACTCGGTAGAGCCCGCCACAAACGGATGATTGCCGAACATAAGTTCCTTGCTGAACAAGGGGCGGAACTGGTCGAATTGCGTCTCGATTACATCGGTCGCGCAATCAGCCTTACCCGACTGCTCCAAAATCGGCCCTGCCCCGTAGTGCTGACCGCTCGCCGACGAGATGACGGGGGACGCTGGATGAAGACTGAGCAGGAGCGTTTGATGCTGCTCCGCAGTGCCATCGCCGCTGGGGTGGAATACGTCGACATTGAAGCTGACATCGCCGCCCAAATACCCCGCTACGGTAATACCAAACGGATCATCAGCTTTCACGACATGTCAGAAACACCTGACAATCTCGAGGAATTGCACGCTGCGATGGCGGATGAGGATGCGGACATCGTCAAAATCGCAACCATGGCAAATTCGTTTGCGGACAACCTGCGCATGATCGAGCTTGTCCGCAACGCCAAGGTCCCCACCATCGGAATCTGCATGGGTGAAATTGGTGTGATCACTCGCTTGTTAGCAAACCGACTCGGTTCACCCTTCACTTACGCGACATTCTCCGGTGGCCGTAAAATGGCACCCGGCCAACTCGACTGGAAGGAAATGAGGGACCTGTACAAATACGATACGATCAATGAGGAAACCGAGTTCTTCGGTGTCGTCGCTGACCCGGTTGCACACAGCTATAGTCCGCTGATCCACAACAGAGCGTTCACAGAAGAAAACCTGAATGCTCGATACTTTCCATTCCGTGTTCCTAAAAACGACTTATCCAGTCTGGTGGATAGTTGCGCCGACCTGAACATCAGTGGCTTGAGTGTCACCATTCCGCATAAAGAAGACGCCATCGAATTTTGCTCACAGGCTGAATCGAGTGCGACTGGAATCGGTGCTGTCAACACCATGGTATTTCAAAACAACGACTGCCTTGGCTACAACACTGACTATCGCGCCGCGATGGACTGCATCGAAGAAACTTTCCAAATCGATAAATCGCAGGAAAGACCAATGCAGGGACTCACTGCCATGGTACTGGGTGCAGGAGGTGTCTCAAGGGCCATCGCCTGGGGACTCAAGCAACGAAACTGTGATGTCATCATCAGCTCAAGAACTCACGAGCGAGCCCAGCTCCTTGCCGCGGAAATTGGTTGTCGAACAGTTGAATGGGGGCAACGACATGAGCCGAAGATCAACTTGCTAATCAATGGCACCCCGGTGGGCATGCATCCAGACATGGATTCATCCCCCTACAACGCTTCTGCAATGAGCCAGTACCTGGCAGTGTTTGATACCGTTTACAACCCCGAAAATACGCTTTTGATCAAGCATGCAAAGAAAGCGAATTGCCGAATCATCACCGGTATCGACATGTTCGTAAGACAGGCTGCCTACCAGTACAAGCTATTCACGGGACTCGATGCACCAGTGCAAACGATGCGGCAGACGATCAAGCAGGCCACCAACCCGGTACAATTGAATTGAGTAGTCGGGATTCAGAGTCACCGGTCAAACGAGGCACCAACATACAACTGCGCCAAGCAAAGCCGGTTGATGCTGAAGCTATCCACGCCCTGATGCGACCCTATGTCATGCAACGCCTGCTGCTTGCCAGAACGGAAACTGAAATCATCGAGCTCACTCGACACGGTTTTGTAGCCTTTCAGAAAATCAAGGGTCAGCCCGATAAATTGATCGGGTTCTCTGCGATTGAAATCTATGGACCTAAACTTGCCGAGCTTCAATGCTTGGCCGTTGATACGGATTTTCAAGGTAGTGGCGTAGGTCGACAACTCGTGGAAGCCTGTGTCGCTCGCGCACAAGAACTTAATGTGATGGAAATTCTCGCGATCAGTTCCTCAGAACGATTCCTGCAAAGTTGCGGGTTCGATTATTCGCTGCCAGACCAAAAGAAAGCACTCTTTTGCCAACTACGACCGCGACCAACCGAAGTTCGCAAATCCGATCTCAATGAATCGGATTCGTGACGAACTACACAAGGCGATAAAATCCAGCCGATAAAATGCTGGGCAGCCAATCGTCCAAGTAACTACCTGGTATCGATGTAACTGCTTTGCTGCACTCGTCACAAATTGACTTTTTCATGCATCGTTTACTGGGTTGATTATCGAGCACAAGCTTGTTGGTCAGCACGCTTTACTGGCATACTCAGCAAAGCACAATCAGCACATTCATGACTGGTCATTGAGTTGATCACGGTTTTCGCTACCACGATCATCGAAAGGCTGAATTGGATCGCCTTCCGCCTCATCCTGCTGAGTGTCAGCGTCACGCTTTTGTTCCATGAGTTCCGAGGCAGATTCGGAAGCTCCACTCAATTCCCGATCCTCAACGAATGCTTCCTGCTCAAATGCAGGATTTTCGCATGACAGGTCCAGAGAAAGTTCGGCGTCATCGGCGTTCGGATCGGTATCGGCAATGTTCGGATCGGTATCAACTGGCGCCTCGCGAAGCCAAAGTGGGACCACTCCCACCATGAGCAGCCAGAACAACATGACTCCAGGAGATGAATTTTCTGATGGCCACAACGGGAATGGCAACCCTGTTGCGGTGTTAGCTGAATCCAAGCGTCGCCAGAATACGATTTGGAAGGTCAACGCAATTGGCATGGCAACAGCGAATCGCCCAAGAGCATCCGTTTTCCGCGGCATGATCGGATGGATCCAGAAAGCCAGCACACTTGCAAGTACGATCACTGCAGGCGAAGCCTGCCAGCCGACCAAAAGCGCTGGAATGGAGAGGATAACGATCAGGTCGATCAGTCGAACCGTTGATTTCCCCAACGGATCAAGCTTGGGATCCGCCGTAGGACAAAATCCTTTTGCCAAGTACCGACCCAAAGCAGTTGCTGCCACAAGAGCCGTGATTACGCGAATCATCGCGTCTACATATCTACCGTCTGGCTGCCAATCATTCTGAACTTCCATCTGCCAAGGGACGACCATTAAGGCCGGAAAGACCAAAATGGGCACGCTGGTGAACATCAATGCAAAGTAAGATAAATTTGCAGGTAACCGATTACCATCGAATCGGATCAAGCCCAGTGCCCAGCACATCGTTAAACCGACAACATGGTAAGTGAGAGTGACCAACATCAGCGGATCAAGTCGGGGAAACCAAAGTGCGCCACCATAGGTCTGCGTCTGTCCCGGCAGACTGACTTGATAAAGTTCCGCGACGGCCACGACGGTTAGCGACAACCCCACCACCGCTTCCACAATGGGATACCTTGATGAAATCGGAAGGCGGCACGTGCGACAACGTCCTTGCAAAGCTAACCATCCAAACACCGGGAAATTATCACGTGCCTTCAACTGCGCAAGGCACCGCGGACAATGTGAACGACCATTAATCGACTCACCGCGAGGCATCCGCCAAGCAACCACGTTCAAGAAGCTTGCAATCGATGAGGCTACCCAAAACGACCAAATGACTATCAGTACATCGACAGTTCTAGGTATGTAAAAATCAGCTTTCGAGAGATACGGGTAAGCCTGAGCCTGCAACTGGGCAACACCAACGATGTACCCGGCCCCCAGCAGCAAGATTGCTGCGGTAACGCACCATAGGGGATAACGAATGCGTGAAAGCCAGTTTCGCAATGCAAGTATCTCTGAAGTTTTTCCAGGGCGAAGATCGCCCCTTAACCAAAAAGGGAAGATTTAGAGAGCGGTTGGTCTCGTGAATCCACTTCATTCATGACGACCGCAACACCCAGCATAGACAGTGGTGAGTGAAAAGATCTGTATCGGGTGCAGAAAAAAACCATCCTACAGCAGATGCAGGCATTTGTGATTCGGGTGATTAGAAGGCGACTTAACGTGTTGCCACGGTCTTGAGCCGGCATTTGGACACACACGGCCGAGTCACAAGCTAGTATAGTGAACGCAAGTGATCTAGCACCGGCAGTTTCCGGATGAAGAAACGCTGGAAAAAGCCAATCACACGCCCTAACCGTTACAGACTGCTCGCTTTCGCACCTGCCCGTTGAAACCCTTTATAAATGTCTTAACTGCTGATATCGCGAGAGCCCGTTCAGTCCCACCGGTCTCCTTGAAGAACCGACGTCCAAACCCGAGAATCAACGACTTATATTCACCGAAAAGTCAGTCCAGAGACGAGGATGTGAAGGATTCCTGCCAGTATCACCGATATCTAGTCAGGCGAGGCGTTCCACCCAACATCACCCCAATTTTTCAATCGCACGAAAAGAACTTACCAGACAAGATGTCTGAGGCGATTGACGCCGACTGATTAAAAACTCATGCCAGACCCTTCGCACATCCTCGTCGTGGACGACAGTCCAACACAACTTCGGCAAATACAATTTTTGCTTGAACGAGAGGGTTTCGTCGTCCAATCTGCCCTTGATGGAGTGCAAGCCCTCGCATCCATCGAAGACAATATGCCGATGCTAGTCGTGACCGACTTGCAGATGCCCGAGATGAATGGATTGGAATTGGTTGCCTCGGTGAAGGAGACAATCCCATCGCTCCCGGTCATTTTGACTACCAGCCAGGGCAGCGAAGAGATCGCAAGTCAAGCATTGAAAGCTGGCGCGGCAAGCTACGTTCCAAAACGTGAACTGAATGATACCCTGATTCCTGTGCTGCAGCAGGTGATGGCCGTCAACAAGGCAGCCAAAGCTGTGCCGAACGTGGCCCAGAATGCGGTCGAAAGCAACATCACACTAGAGGTAACGAACGACGAATCTAAAATTCCAGATATCATTTCCCGACTGGAATTGCCGATGGTCGAACTTGACCTGTTTGATGAAGGCGAAAGGATGCAAATCGCCATGGCGTTGGACGAAGCACTCTTGAACGCGATGATCCATGGCAACCTTGAAGTTTCTTCAGAGTTGCGACAAAGCGATGATGGGGCGCCCTACGTCAGTATGATCGCCCAACGAAAAAACGAAGCTCCCTACTGCGATCGCAAAGTCACGATCAAGCTGGAAGCATCCAGCGAACAAATCACCTTTACCATTCGCGATGACGGACCTGGGTTTGACGCCGCCGCATTGCGCGACCCCACAGACCCGGAAAATATCGAGCGTGCCGGCGGTCGGGGCTTGTTGTTGATCAATGCCTTTATGGATGAAGTTAGTCATAACGAGGTCGGCAACGAGATTCGCATGGTCAAACGTAAAGCGACCGGTGATGGCAAAGAATCTGACGGGGGCGCTGAGTAAAAACTCGAACCGAAACTAATTGTTTCAGTCTCATAACAACGCTGAAATGAAGGTTTCGGAAGCCCAGTCTGTGATCTCAGCTTTAGCCGGTTCGGGCACTTTCCAGAAACTAGCAGCAGGTGAAGGGTTAATGATCCAGCCGAATTGGTCGCAGCCCTCTGCATGCGAATGATAACCACTCAGCAGAATAGCCCAACCGCTGAAAGGCTTCACTGCTACCCCTGCCGGTATAATTCTCGGCATTTCCCCGGAGTTCAACCTTGCTTGTGGCTGAAACCGCCGCACGCCGTGACTGAGTGAACTTCAGCCTTGGGATCAAAATAGGCAAAACCAGGAAACGAGGGGTGAGGAAAACAGGTTTCTGCACTCTTTCGAACTGGGCCGCATAATCAAGCTCAACCTATCACTTCCATAATCTGAATGACCGATGGCGATTCCTTCGATACGGCATACGCACGCCAATGACCACCTCGTGAGAGAAGACGGTGACTATGTCCTTTACTGGATGACGGCGTTCCGACGCCTCAACGACAATTTTGCGCTCCAGCATGCAGTTGATCGTGCTCGCCAATTCGGCAAGCCTCTGATCGTATTCGAACCATTGCGACTGCGTTACCGCTGGGCGAGCGATCGGCTTCACCGATTCGTTATTGAGGGGATGAGAGATAACGAGAAATCATTTCGCAAGCGTCCGGTTACGTACTTCCCTTGCAACGAAACGGAATCCGGAACAGCATCACCTCTCTTGCATGAATTGGCAGCCAAAGCCTGCACAATTGTCACTGACGAGTACCCGTGTTTCTTTCATCCAACGATGATCCGTGTCGCTCGAAATCGTCTACCGGCAAGGCTTGAACTAGTAGACAGCAACGGTGTGATACCTCTTCGCACGCCGGAACGCACCTTCACTGTCGCCCATAGCTATCGGCGTTGGATGCAGAAAAACATTCTGGACAACCTGATGGAAATGCCAAAAGAAGATCCGCTGAAAGGAGTCAAACTTCCGCGTCTGGATTCGATACCAAAATCGATTTTGGAAAAGTGGCCACCATCCGACCTCAGTCACTTTCTTGATGGTGGCGGGGTCCAGAATCTTCCCATTGATCATGAGGTCAAAGCCAGTACCACCGTCACCGGGGGTTCTTCAGATGCAAAAGCTCGATTGGATCGATTTTTGAATCAGAACCTTAAGGTTTACGGTACCGACCGTAACCATCCAGACGAACGCGTCACGACCGGCCTGAGTCCACATCTTCATTTCGGCCATATTTCTGCACACGAAATTGTTCGACAATTGTTGGACAAGGAAAGTTGGACGCCGGACAGAGCGTCACCTGCTAACGGAAAGAATCATGGGTTCTGGAATACGAGCGAACCAGCTGAGGCATTCCTTGATCAAGTGCTGACTTGGCGGGAGCTGGGTTTTAACCTGAGTTTCAGGCAGCCTCACAACTACGACAAGTTCGAGTCACTGCCGGATTGGGCTCAAAAAACACTGTACGAGCACGCGAGCGACGAACGCCCTTACCTTTATACTCTCGAAGAATTCGAGCACGCTCAAACAGCCGACCCCATCTGGAACGCAGCTCAACGCGAAATCGTAGAAACCGGTGTGATGCACAACTACATGCGAATGCTGTGGGGAAAGAAAATCCTGCACTGGACCAAATCTCCGCATGAGGCCCTGTCCATCATGATCGAGTTGAACAACAAATACGGGCTCGATGGTCGAGATCCCAACTCGTACAACGGTATTTTTTGGGTTTTGGGGCGTTACGACCGGGCTTGGGGACCCAAAAGACCTATTTTCGGCAGTGTGAGATACATGACCAGTGAATCTGCGAGCAAAAAGCTCAGGCTTAAAAAGTACCTGAATCGCTTCGGACCAGATCGGCTTGTCTGAACTTGCAGAAATGGCACAAATGGAGGTCAATGCCGGCCCATTGGGTCCTCCAGGCAAAAAAAATGGCTCTTAACACCGATCTGAAGCCGTTTTCATGCTGAATCGCGCCGAAAGGCCTTGCCCAGTAGGGTGAGGCTCGATAGATTCCTCGATTCCCCGCACTACGGCAAATTTCCGTAATCAGCGGTTTTCGATCCCGACTCCATTCAATCCATAAGTTAATTCCGTGGTGGCCCAACCTACAACCATGGCCAAGAAAGGCCAAATCGAGCAGCAGTGGTATGTCGTCGATGCCTCCGACGAGGTCCTCGGTAGATTGGCAAGTGATATCGCTGTCGTCCTGATGGGCAAGCACCGTCCTACCTACACGCCTCACGTTGATTGCGGTGACTTCGTGGTCGTCGTGAACGCAGAGAAAGTCGGCATGACCGGCAAGAAGATGGATGATCGCCACTACACTTGGTACACCGGATATCCAGGGCTTCGCCTTGAAAGCTATGGTGATCGAAAAGAGCGAAAGCCAGAGGATTTGATCTATCACGCAGTTCGTCGGATGCTTCCGAAGAATAAATTGGCCTATCAGATGATCAAGAAACTCAAGATCTATTCGGGTCCGGATCATCCCCACACTGCACAACAGCCTGAAACACTCCAGCGAACTGGTAAAAAAGTTTCCTAACCAGAACTTTTGCCAAACTCACTCCCAACAACACACCACCTAAGCAGCATTTGAACCTATGGTCGCCGTCAAAAAGGACAAGATTTCCGGAGATGCACTCGGCACTGGCCGACGAAAAAGTAGCGTAGCTCGAGTTCGTGTACGCCCCGGAAATGGAACGATCACCGTCAACCGTAAGCCAATGTCGGACTATTTCGTCAACGATCAGCATCAAGCTGCGATCGTTGCGACGCTTTCCGCCGTCGAAAAGTCCGATCAAGTTGACGTTTTGGTGCGAGTTTCAGGTGGTGGCATGACTGGCCAAAGCGGAGCTGTTCGCATGGGCTTGGCTCGTGCGTTGGTGAGCATGGACGAATCCCTCCATGAATTGCTTCGTGAGGGCGGGTTCTTGACTCGAGACTCGCGAATGAAAGAACGTAAGAAGCCAGGCCTTCGAGGTGCTCGTCGCGGCGTCCAGTTCAGCAAGCGTTAACTCGTTTGTGTTTTCCTGATCGCCTCGCTGGGTCGCTTGAGCCAAGGCTGTAGAAGACATCAATATTCCACCTCTCGGGGGGTGGCATAGAAAAAATGTCCCGCACCATTGTGCGGGCAGCGCATATTGTGCTCATTGTTGAACTTGTGGCTCACGCTTGACCATTCCGATGTGAACAGTGTCATTGCCACTCTCTCGAACATCGATACAACCGATGGCTTGGTGATTTCGTTTCACCTATCGAGAGCGATTCCTGGTTTGAGGTTTGGTTTTGGGAAATAAAGAAGAAGCCTTCGAGGTCGAAGGAACCGTCACACAAGCATTGGCAAATACTCGATTCCGCGTGCAACTGGAGACAGGCAGCGAAGTCATGGCACATGTGGCCGGCCGAATGCGAAAACACTTCATCCGCATCGTTCCGGGCGATAAGGTCCGAGTAGAACTTTCGCCCTACGATCTCACGAAGGGTCGGATCGTTTATCGCGAGAGATAGCCCCCCTTCTGAGGAGGGTGATTCCAAAAACCGGTGTGACACGGAAAGCTGGATTAAGCCAAACGGTAATTAGTCGCTTAGATTGGCTGATCAATCGCCCGTTTTTCATATAAACTAGCCAACAACTTTGGCTTTCTGCGCCCCAGGCCGTGTTGCTTGTCGCCAAGTCAAAGTGGCTTTTTTTCTAAGAGTCCCGAAACCGTCACAACGGTTCATAGGTACATAGTAGTATCCGAGCTTGAACGAGCGGACGGTGATCTTAGTGCGTCTTGATCGCCTGTCGCCGCTCGCAGACTCGAATTCCCGAACAGTCAAATTCCAATACCCCGGTGGACTCCTTTGCTCCGCCAGTCACTGCTTCCCAGAGGAAGGTTTTTACAATGGTGTTTTCGAATCGTTTGATTCGCCGTGGCTTGATGGCCTCCGCGATGGCCGTGGGTGTCCTTCTGTCGGCTCCCAACTCATGGCTGCCTAAAGCAACCGCTCAAGATAGCGATGCTGCTTCCAATGAACCCGTTCTTGTTGTGACTCTCGGGTCTGTCAACAAGCTGACACAAGACATCAATTACGTCACTGGGGTCGCTGGACAGGCTCAAGCTGGTGGAATGTTCGGCCTGCTTGCAGGCACATTCACGCAAGGCTTGGACATGACCCGCCCGATCGGCGTGGTCGTCCCCATGGTCAACGGAATGCCGCAGCCACTTGCATTACTTCCTACCAACGACATCAAAACAGTACTGAAGCGACTGGAGGCTCAGACTGGCCCATACGATGAAGAAAAAGATGGCACACTCAGAATCATTGTTGGTGCAAACGTGGTTCACATCCAACAAAAAGGTGACTGGGCAGTCATGGGCACAGCCAAAGACGTCTTGGCTTTGGCACCAAAAGATCCCAGTGCTCTGTTTGAAGGCATGGGAAACAAGTACGACATCGCCGTTCGAATGAAAATGCAGCAGATCCCCGCTGAAACACGGGGCATGCTGACAACTCAACTTAAAATGGGATTCGAGCAGGCGATGGCACTGCAGAATGGTCCTGATGCGGAAGCCAGTCGTGAGACTGCGGAAAATGCAATCGAGCAACTGGAACAACTGATCGAAGATACCGATCAGTTGCAGTTCGGATTCAACATCGACCAAGCGAAGCAAAAAATTTCGATTGGTGGCAGTTACACAGCCGTTGCCGGTAGCAAACTAGCAACGATGTACGATGGAATTAAAGCGATCCCTTCTCAGTTCGCCTCTGTGATCCGGCAAGATGCTGCTATGTATTTACACCAGGCCGCTTCTATCAGCCCAGAGGCGATTGAAGACACCGAGGCCAGCATGGAAGCATCCTTGGGTGCTGTCCGAACTGCCTTGGACAGCCAAGCTGGTCTCACGGATAGCCAACGCGATGACATCAATGCGCTGGTAGATCGAGTCATTGAACTCTCGGTCAAGTCTGCAGCAGAGGGGAAAAGTGATCTTGGTGCTTTACTGCTGGCAGACGAAGAAGACGGGTTCAAGTTTGTGTTCGGTGCATTCGTTGCTGACGGAAGCGAAGTTGCAGCAATCGCAAAAGAGGTTGCATCCAAAGTTGAAAATGAGCCAGGCGCACCTGAGTTCAAATTCGACATTGGCAACTACAACGGTGTCACGATGCACATGGTTGAGGCTGAAATTCCAGCATCACAGGACGAAGCCCGTCGCATGTTCGGCGACATATTGAGTGTCCACATCGGCACTGGCAAGCAATCGGTTTATTTGGCGTTCGGAAAAGGTAGTGACAGTTTGATGAAAGAACTGATCGACTCTGGCAAAAAGAAGAACTCGGCTGATCGTCCTGTCGGTCAAATGCGAATGACCATGATGCCGATGTTGAAGTATGCCCAGTCGATTGAGTCCAACGACACATTAGCTGCCATGATTGACGCCCTGACAAGATCACCCGATCAGGGTGATATGAGCTTCGTTGCAGAATCAATTGAGAATGGTCAGAATTTCTCGTTTGACATTGGTGAAGGAATCCTTCAGGCAATTGGTGCGGCAGTGCAACAGACACAGCAAGGTCTGCCTGCCGGTCAGTTCTAAACGGCCATTGCAGCGAAAAAAACTTCGTGAAAATGTATCGTTACATGATAATTACAAAGGCCGCCGGAAATCTCACCGGCGGTCTTTTCTATTGATGTATGTAGTCAAACAAAATGAATGGATGCCAAAACCATGAGCCCCATGAAAAAAAAGAAGATCTTCGCAATCTGCTTTGTCGTCGGAATGGTCGGCGGTTACTACTACTATCAATCACTCGAACAAAGCTCCAAGGAGATCTTCAACGCTACCCCTAAAGCCACTGAAACCACAGCAACCGAAACCACTGAGCATACTGCGGTCACGATTTCAGATGTGCTCGACATGGCTCAATCTGCAAGAAAACATCTTTCGACGACGCTAAATGACTACACCGCTCGTTTCGTAAAGCAGGAGGTAGACGTCAATGGAAAACTGACACCTGAATCTGAAATCCAGCTCAAAGTACAAACGCGTTGTCGCAATAAAAACAATGACGCTCCCATGCGCGTTTATCTCGCTTTCAATGCACCTCAGAATTTAAAGGGACGTGAAGTCATCTGGGGTGCCGATCTGTTTGACGGAACGATGGCTGTCCATGAAGTTGGACTGCTGCTCGGATTGAAGACTTTGTGGCTCGATCCAACCGGATTCCTCGCTATGCAGGGACAGCGGTATCCCATTAGCGAGATTGGCATCATGCGACTGATCGATAAATTGATTGAACGCGGAGAAAAGGATCGGGATAACCCTGACATTAGCGTTAACATCATCGAGGATCAGATGCTCGACGACACCCCGACCAAAGTGATCCAAATTCGCCGCAGTAAGCCATCGAACCAGGAGGACGACTTTTCGTTGGCCGAAGTCACCCTCGATCCAGAACGACAGTTAATTCTCGGCTACCGAGCATTTGGTTGGCCTGATGAACCAAATGGTGAGCCAGTTCTGCTTGAAGCGTATACCTACCATGATGTGAGAATCAATGTGGGGCTCACGGATGCTGATTTTGATCCAAAGAATTCAGATTATAATTTTCCCGCGTTGTAACTGTAGAATGCAGGACTCAGGAATCAGCTGGCCGGCCGGCCAATAAACTGGGAACGCGGCAAGCACCTATATTGATGCTGAGCATCAGTTCGTTGCATGTGACGATGCCAAACAAATAAATTTGCCACACGATTCTTGCGGCATACACACAAACTACCTTTGCAAATTTCACCTGAAGGCCTGAATACGAATGATCCATGACCGCCTGCAGCATCGCATTCCCATTCTCTTGGCTACCCTGCTTTCTATATCACTTATCTCTTCATCTTTCGCATTGGCTGATGACTTTCCGCAATGGCGTGGGGTCAATCGTGACGGTGTAATCCATGAAAATAATCTGATGGAAGAACTGCCCGAGGGTGAATTGCCCCGAAAATGGTCCGTGCCGATTGGATCTGGTTACAGTGGCCCTACCATCGCCAAGGGCAAGGTCTATGTGACGGATCGTGGCATTGGGGAATCTGACAATCAAGTTGAACGCATCCTCTGTTTCGATGCAGAAAGTGGTAAGCAGATATGGGAACACAGCTACAAAGTCAATTACAACGATGACGAATACAACATTGGCTATAAGGCGGGGCCGCGGGCGGCTGTCACCATCCACGATGGCAAAGCGGTATCGGTTGGTGCGATGGGCAACCTGAAGTGCCTTGATGCATCTTCCGGCCAGATCATCTGGGAACACCAACTGGCGAGTGAATACAAGGTAAAGATGCCAATCTGGGGAATCACTGCCGCGCCACTGATTTACGACGACTTGGTGATTCAAATTGCTGCTGGTTCAGCTGGCGCATGCGTGGTCGCTTTCGATTTGCAAACAGGCAAAGAAAAGTGGCAAGCGCTTGATGAACTCGCGGGCTACAGTGCACCGATCATGATCCGCCAAGGTCAACAGGATGTCGCAGTATGCTGGACAGGCGAGAGCGTGACTGGCTTGGATCCCAAAACCGGCAAAACTCTGTGGAGATTACCCATGGAGTCACGAAACATGCCGATCGGTGTCGCGACTCCTGTTACCTCAGGAAAATATCTGTTCGTGTCTTCATTTTATGATGGTTCGATGTTGATCGAACTGAACCTCGAGAAACCTGAGGTCAAGCAGGTGTGGCGACGAATTGGCAGAAATGAACGCAACACGGATTCCCTGCACTGCATGATCAGCACTCCCTTGATCAAAGGAAAATTCATTTATGGTGTCGACAGCTACGGTGAACTCAGGTGCCTGGACCTGACCACGGGTGACCGCATCTGGGAAGATACCACCGCCGTCCCAAAAGCCAGATGGGCAACCATTCACACGATGCGAAATGGGGATCGGGAAATCATGCTGAATGACCAAGGTGAATTGATTTTTGCAAATCTGAACCCTAAAGGCTTCGAGGAATCGTCGCGAACGAAGTTACTAGCTCCCACGCTTCGACAACTTCCACGCCGAAACGGCGTGACATGGGCTCACCCCGCAATTGCCAATGGTGTCATCTTTGCACGAAGCGATAGTGAATTGGTCGCTGCTCCGTTGACCAAATGACGATGAACATGAAAACCACATCTCGCCTCATTTGCACGGCAATCGTTCTTTTAGGCCTTCAACTGGCTGTTGGTTTTCACTTCGCGTTAGGGAAACATCCTGACATTGTCATGATTGCGATCGATGACCTACGTCCGATGCTCGGGTGCTATGGTGATCAAAGGATCAAGAGCCCCAACATCGATTCACTGGCGAAGAGTGGAATTGTTTTTGAACGAGCGTATTGCCAATACGCCAAGTGCGGCACTTCACGGTTGTCGCTGATGCTGGGACTCAGACCGGACTCGATTGGGATTTTCAGCAATAAGGCCACGGAAGCCAAAAATTTCCGTGCAAATCATCCTGATGTTGACTCAATTGCCGGCTGATTGACCAAATCCGGCTATTACACGCAAAGCTTTGGCAAAATTTATCACGAAGGTTGGGACCATCAAAATGATTGGTCGACCGACTCGCAGCCCGGACGCGACGGGGAAATGCTTGAAGTCACAGACACCCA
>JAAHTH010000576.1_pt1 | contig 34369 bp, 29 predicted proteins | sample 6116091 | NCBI WGS metagenome assembly JAAHTH01 (sample SAMN13939990, study PRJNA603662) | sponge metagenome | isolation source: marine sponge | host: Mycale hentscheli | place: New Zealand | collected 2006
ATGCCCTCGAAAGCACTTGAAGTCGCTGAATTTTCTAGAGGTTTACCGGCCAGAGTTGAGTTATTGGACAACTGGGCGGACGATTTAGCGAACGACTGATAGCAGCTTAAGTCTATAGCGTGATTACCAATCAATTCTCTTTATTGACATTTATTTCCAAATGTTTATTTTTGCTAGCAAGCTAGAGCAGGTATAACGACTGCGGCGCCAAAGCTAGGGCCATACTTACTACAGCTCCTAGAAGCTGGAAGATCATGGACGGAGGGGCGCAGGACGGCGGAGCCGATGCAGCTAAGTGCACCGAGTGGAATCCTTGAGGCGGCTGGGCTCTTCACGGCTAAAATCCCTAGTAGAGCGGACTCCATTTCGGCGCCTCGCAGTTGCCAAAGTTGCGCGTGATCTGAACATGAGCACTATTGTCCGTGTTCGTAATATAGAGATCCTTTTTGCCCTTACGGTTAGAGCTATAAACAATAAAATAGCCGTCTGGAGCAAAATGTGGGTCTTCGTTATTGCCCATATTTTTTGTTAAGCGCTCTAGTGTAGTGCCGTCTTGGTTCATAATGAAAATATCAAATTTTCCTCGGTTCCAACCCGCAAAAGCAATTTTATATCCGGATGGTGACCACGACGGGGTGGCATTATATTTACCAGCGTATGTTAAGCGTGTAATTTTAGACCCGTCGGAGCGCATTTTATATATCATTGATCGTCCAGACCGATCAGACACGAATGTAATCCATTTTCCGTCGACATTATAGCTAGGATCTACATCTACACCGAAGCTGTTTGTGATGCGTTTTGCAGTTTTGTTGTTTGGGTTCATCGTAAAAATTTCCGGATTACCCAGGAAACTCATTGTCAGAATCACCGATCCACTATTTGGATGGTATTGCGCTCCTGAGTTTAGACCCTTGCGATTCGAAATCAATTTCACTTGGCCAGTAGGCATATGATAAATATAAAGGTTATGGTTCTCGACGTTTTCTGAGTTTTTATCAACGGAAGAAAAAATGAGTGACTTCCCATCAGGAGACCAGGCCGGCGCCATCGTCGTAGACTGCCGGTTCGTTACCTGGACACGATTATTTCCATCATAATCCATGATATAGATCTCTTTGTTCCCTGTCACATCACTCACAAAGGCAATCTTAGCCGTAAAGGGGCCGCGTTTCCCGGTAAAGGCATAAAATATATCATTTGAAATTGTATGGGCGAGCTTACGGAGTGCGGAAGAACTTGATGAGTAGCGTTTACTTAGTAACTGCACGCCACTACTGACGGCATAAAGATAAACTTCTAGGCTTATGGTTTCCTCGATTACCTTCCCTTTCGCCTTGATAAGAAACTGAGAGCCGACTTTTGACCAATCAGAAAATTTAAAGGAGCCCTTCTTTACTCCGGATTTTTCACTTTGTTCGATAAACGCCTCTGGGCTAATAAAGTCGAAAAGCCCAGAAAAAGTTAAGTCCTCCACTGTAACATCATGAACTAAACGAAGATAGCCGAGCTCATCTTGTGAGCCCTTCTCATACCTAATACTTGGGTAGGCAATTCGTGAGCGCTTAATTCGTGGCGCACCAATGTTTAACTGTATGAGTGGTTTCGCTGCGTAGGCACTGAGGTCAAAAATAAAACAATGAATAAACAGACCTAAAGCCAAATATCTAACTTTATTCATAACGGAAATCGTACCTCCATTCCGTTTCGCCTCAGCGGCCCCACTAATTCAGGCGGTGGCGGTGAAAATGGGGTTGCGCGATCGATCGCATCCTCTACCAGGTTATCAAACACTGAATCCCCAGACTTCTTCTTAAAATGGTAACGAGCCTCGCCATTTGCATCAACAAATAGGTTCACTACAGCACGATTTTGTTTATCACTCAGATACAGCGGTAGCTCCCAATAATTGCGAATTTTTTCTGTTACATGGCCAGCATAGTCGTTGATGGCAGTAGCTAATGTGCCAGAAACGGAATTTCCTTTGTTTAGATTATTACCGCCAAGACGGTTTCTGAATTTATCCTCGAATTTTTTGGTTTCTCTTTGCCTTTGCTTCACTAGTTTCTGATTCTCTATGTGGCGTTTGCGCTCTACCTGACGCTTGACTCGCTCTAAAACAGACAATGCCTCCTTTTGAGGCGTCGGAGCATTCTTCTTTTTGAGCTTTGAGGACTTCTTGTTTAGTAGCATATCGTCTTTGACTTTAGTTTTCGGTGGCTGAGGAGGAGGTACTGGCTTATCTTTGATTGGCAGTCTTGTGTCCACAAGCTTACGCTTATGCTTCACAAAATCAGGAAGCTCAACAATATCGACTTGGATCGCTGGTTGAAAGGGCTCTTCCCTGGTTGGGCCAATCAAAATATATAGGAAGATTATAGCAAAGCCAACGAGGTGCGCGCCAATGGAGTATTGAAGATACCTCCAGAACAACCTTTGTTGTTCGATATACAAATTTGACCGATTGATTACACCGCCAGTCATTTACCCTCAGCTATTTACCTTCGACTTTATTTTTTTCGTGGTTCTGTGACTAAACCAATTTTTTTAATGCCTGCCAGCTGTACTTGAGACATTACTGTGGCGACTTTCCCATAGGGAACGGTTTGGTCTGATTGAATAAAAATTTCCTTTTTTCTTTTGTCCTTGTAAAGCATGTGTAACTTCTTACGAAGATCATTAATTGGAATCGGATTCTTGTTTATTTCGATAGATCCGTTCCTATTTACCACTAAAACAATTTGTTCCTCTTGCTCAGAGAGAGAGGGCGAATCGGTTTTAGGAAGGTCTACTTGTACCCCTTGCTGCATTAATGGCGCAGACACCATAAAAATGACTAAAAGAACAAGCATTACGTCGACCATTGGCGTGACATTGATTTCATTCAAGGTGGACGGCGGAGTATAGCTACTTCCGTCGCTTCCTTGTAGACTGACAGATTCAATCTTCATGAATCAAATAATTCCCTTACGTTCCAATAGATTCAACAAGTCTTGGCTAAAGGAATCCAACTCGAGCGCCTGGCCCCGTATGCGCCCCACAAGATAGTTATAAGCAATGGCTGCAGGGATTGCTGCCGCCAGGCCGAGTGCAGTTGCAATTAAGGCTTCTGAAATTCCTGGGGCTACCGCGGCTAAGTTGGCATTCCCAGCTATACCAATTGACTGGAAGCTATTCATAATCCCCCAAACAGTTCCAAATAACCCAATGAAAGGCGCTGCTGAAGCGGTAGATGCTAACCAAAAAATTGAGTACTCAAGCGCAGCGAGCTCAGAGGCATTAGACTTTTTAAGCGCACGTCGAACAATGCTTCTCCGTAAATCTCTTCGCTCATTCTTTGCCCCCTCGTCGACCCTTCGTAGCTCTTTGACTGTAGATCGAAAAGACTTCGCCACAGGCGAAAGTGGAAAATATTCAGCTTTGAGAAAAGACTCGTCTAGGGCCCAGTCCCCCCAAAATCCAGTGAGGAATTTTTCATTCTGTCTCTCTGCAGAGCTAAGCAGTTTCCGTTTTAGTAAAATTATCGTGATACAGCTGATACTGGATATAAGCAGAATCAGCATGACCAGCTTTACTACGGGTCCGGCTTGAAGGACTAAATCGAGGACTGAGAGTTGTAAATTTGCGTTCACTTCCATAGGAAGAGTGTAACCTAGAATAGATAATTCCGCTAAGTTGTCGCTAAGGGAAAGATGTTATCGCGAGGCATTATTTCGTTGCCAGAGAACGCCACTTGTACCTGCAACCAGGAGTAATACAGAGATGAATGCTACTCCAGAAAGAGGCCCTAAGCCACCACCGGTCACGCTTCGAAATGCGACCGTGGAATCCATTATCAAAAAAATCCCGACACCTTTTTGGCCTAACATAGGCAAGCCACAAACAAGATGAATCATACCATAAAGTGTCACAAGGAATGTTAGTCCGCGGAATACTCGCATTGTTCGTAAAAAATAGAATCCAGCAGAGAAGTTCAGCAGGAATAGGGAGACATGGTCTTCTGGGCTGAGGTTAAACTGAAAAGCTTTCACGATAACGTAGACAATAGAAGTCAGTGCCACACTAGTTATTGGGCGAAAACTCTTTTGTAATCCACTTAGAACTTTGTACCGAAAGATATATTCCTCGCAAGAGACTAGAGTCAGGATTGAAAATACATTCGTTAGGAAGAGAAGAAAAATTGGAGAGGATATATCCGAAAGGACAAAAATTCCATGGTACTGTAACTGCCCCGAGAAGATTAGCAGTGATATGATAATAAGTGGAATTAGGAGTCCACTACCAATTCCTCGAAGTATCTCCGATCGAGCTTCTGGGCCTAGACTCCAAATATATTTTCCCGATGTAGGCCAAAAATTATGCTTTCGACCGAGCGCTTTATCGCCAGCTCGTCCGAGCAAAAAAATCGCTAATGCAGATAAGGCATAGATGAGATACATGTACTGGTCTGTAATGTCATTGATTTGATTTAGTTGCTCTTGAGTCGGGTTTTGAGTAACGACGATACTTGTTACGACCGTAATTAAAGCAATGAATCCAAACTCAGACACCAAAATATAAACAGCAGTGATGATGAATGGGTGCAGCAATTTTCTCAGAAACGAATACTTAGGCATTCCTAGAGATTCCAAATTTTCTTTGCAGCATGGTATCGCTTTTCATTCAGTACAGCGCCACTTACCACATTACCGGAAGCTAATTCGGATTCAAGACGATGTGTGAATTCTTTGAGGCGGTACTCTGGGCCCATAGACATTGCCCAGAAATTCTCTAGCTCCGGGAGGTGCCTCTTACGGTAAGCTCGTTTTAACATCTTTAACCCTGCGCCATAGAAATAGTCTTGATTAGCAACACACCTGGTTGCAGCCATATCTGTATTGATTTCCGTACCCACATCTAATTTGGGATTGAACTTTGCGTAGTGGATTTTTTTTAGATATTGCTCAAACTTGGGAACATACGTGGAGAATTCTTTTTTCCAATTCATGGAAAATTTATGATCCCTAAGTGCGAGCTTCTGGATATGGACAAAATTTCTCGCGAGGACAAATGCCAACTCTGCCTCGTTCTGAACTTGCCGTAAGGCTTCGGAAGAAATTAGAAATTGATGTCCAGGTAACCAAAATGTGAACCAAGATGAATCGTAGGCACTTGAAATTCCTTTCATTCCGTGTACACGAAAGAATCGCCAAGGTCGATTTTCCCAATACTCCCTTACCTCAGGAGTGCAGCCCGATAATGCACGCATTGCTACAGATTGAAGGTAGAGGTGGGTATCAACTTCTTCGTGAGAGAGTTTTGGTAAAATTGCTCTTGTGGCAAAAAAGTAACGACCAAATATTGCATTGATGATCTCATTATTGATTTTTGGAAAGACTGGAGGCTTGAGGCGTTTTTCTTTAATTTTTTGCGCACGAATCGCTCTTAGTGCCGCAGCTTTTTTTGATTCGATCTTAAGGAAGGCAAGGTGTGCGCCACTAAATCCTAAATTCGTCTTATCGATAGGTTTTGCTATCGCTGATTCAATCAAAAAATCAAACTTTCTAAGAGCTGAACGTGAACGTCGCACCCAGGAAGGAGCTATAGCCGACGACTGTTCATCCAATTTTTTCAATTTATTCATCGTGGCGCTTCCAATGATAAGACTACTTAAAAACTGCGAAGTGGCGAAATTCTTCCCTCCAGACGAGCTGGGAATGGATTTCCAACTATTAGATGCGTGAAACTCTATCCAAGAAAGTGAGGTTCTGCTAGCCAGACTGCGAATTGGTCTATCGCCAGGTAGTAAGAGCATGCGGTTATAGATCCAACCTGGTTTCGCGTAATGCTGTTTTTTCATTCGCTTTAATGGCGCGGGGTGAGCAAAAAGCCACCGACCGTAAATATCAACAACCTTTACTTGTGCACCAATGGGTAAATTTGGTCCCCATACTGAGGCAAGGTTCTTTTTTTTTGAGAAAAAATTTGGAGATTCATGTAATCGTACCCAAGCTCCTCCTACTTGCGGGCCAGTTGTAGAAGCATTTGATATTCCACAAAGTTCATTTAGTGAGAGCAATCCGAAGAAGAGAAAGAGTATAAATTTCATAAAAACTTCATAAATTTTTGGTCAGCTGCCTCCGCTCTATAGGCTACCAAACCCCTGGTAACGATGCTAAAATTTTTTTCAGGGGAGAGTCTGCTTGATTACACTTAAGCGTGTTTCAAAGTTTTACGACACAAATACTCAGGTGCTCAGAGCTGTAGACTTTAGTCTGGGCAAGGGAGATTTCTTTTTTGTTGTCGGCGATAGCGGTGCAGGAAAGACAACTCTACTGAAGCTAATGTCTGGTGAAGAGAAGCCTTCCAAGGGTTCTGTGTTGCTTAATGGTGTAGCGGATGTTTCTACAGACTCTCGAGTTATTCGCAGTTTTCGGAAGAGAACGGGTTTTGTACATCAGGATTTTAAACTCTTCTTAGATAGAACAGTTTTAGAGAATGTATCTCTTCCACTTTATTTTGGTCGTGCTGGTACGGGAATTAAACGAATTTCGCTTTTTGGGGGTAGTGTAAAAAAGGTTGTTCTGGATGCGATGAAGCTAGTGGATTTGCCTGAAAAAATGTTCAATACAAAAGTTGGGAATCTTTCTGGAGGTGAGCGCCAGCGTGTAGCAATAGCAAGAGCAATTATCAATCGCCCAGATGTTTTAATTGCAGACGAACCGACAGGAAGCTTAGACCATAATCACACTTGGGCGATTATCGATTTATTCCAAAAGTTAAACCTTAAGGGGATGGCTATTATTCTAGCAACCCATGACCGAGATATTGTGCGGAAGGTTCGGAAGCCCACTGCGCACTTAGAAAAAGGTGTACTGCGTTTCGATACTCGGGAGGGTGCATGCCTATTTTAAGTATTGCTTTAGCCGGAATGCGCCGGCGTTTCTTGTCCACTCTATTCACTCTTTTTTCCACAGCAGCCATATTGATTGCCGGCACTATTCTGGGCTATTGGTCCTACTGGATCCATGGTGATCAAGCAAACCTTAAAGCACATCGATCGGTTGCTGTATTTGTTAGCCCAAAACATGCGAATGAAGCGGACTCACTTCTCCCTAAAATTTTAGCCATGACGGGCGTTGAATCAGCAACAATCGTAGAGGCGGAAGAGTTCATGGAATACTTGGGAGAGTACTTTCCAGATCTACAGGGCTCGATTGATGAAGTTGGAACTGAAATTTTACCAACAATGATTCAGGTCGGTTTTGATAAGTCACTCAGTCTAGTTGCACGGGAGAATACGGTTCGAGGCATTACTTCGGTTAAGGGAGCGATTAGAGTTGATGATGGTGCAAAGCAAGTGTCGGGAGCGATTGCGTCATTGAACTGGCTTAGCGTGGGCGCGGGTATTATGGGGGCCTGTTTGTGGTTAGTTTTGGTTGTAGTTTCATTTACTCACTTCCAAGGAGTGCAGTTTAAGGAGTTACAAGAAATTAAACTATTGCGTGGATTTGGTGCTAGTGAATCGTGGATTCTCTTACCTTGGATTGTAGAGGCCTGTGTTTATGCAACATTTGCATCTATGATTGGCGTACTCGTTCTTTGGTTTGGAAGAGGAGAGTTAGCCGTCTTGTTTAACCAATTTTTCGAGACTCTAGGCTATGAGCGTTTTGTGATTAATTCTGAAGCTGCATTGTGGGCTGGCGTTGTAATGTTCTTAGCCGGACTCATGGCTCACATTATTGGTGGTTTTGCAGCACTGCTACGAGGAAAATTTGCGTAATCGATTTCTAATTTTTGCTGCTGTGCCACTCTTTGCTGGGATGTCGCTCTTTGCTGCAGTTAAGGAAGCGACTAAGGAAGAAAAGAAACTCAATCAGGTTCGTTCCCAAGTTAAAAAATATGAAATGCTTATCAATTCAGAAATGCGCAATGAGGCTAAGTTTGGTCAAGAGATAGAGCAATTAAGTAAGCTCATGCGCTTGCAAGCCTTGGAAATCGAGCTCAGCAGGGCAGAGCTTTTGGAGATTGAAACTCAAATTTCTGAGATGAACCAACGCAAGACGGCTCTAAAGAAAATTCTGAACAATCGTAAAGAGAAAATGAAAGAACATCTTTCCCGTGTCTACAGTCTTAAATTTACAGTGCTATTTACAAGTACCACGCGACGTAAGCAGGCAATGCGTTCGATGCATAAGAAACTTATTGATTCGATGGTATTGGATGAGAAAACACAGATCTTCATGTTGAAAGAGCTTGCGCTTGAACTCCTTCAGATGGAAGAAGATACGCTAGAGAAAAAACAGGAGCTTGTAGCGCAAGTAGATGATTTGAGGCAAAAACAATCCGTCTTGCAGTTAAACATTGAGCTAAAAAATAAGCACTTAAAGAGGTCAAAACTTTCTCGGAATAAGCGTTTAAGGCAATTTCAAGAAGCAAAGAAGTCTGAGCGTAAGCTAGCAAATACAATGATCCGACTCAGAAAGAAGAGAGAAAGGCTTAAGAAAAAATGGGCGAGTAACTTTCTTGCACATAAAGGGAATTTGGCTCTTCCGCTACAAGGTAGAGTTATTACAAAATTTGGAAAACGGTATGAGCCAAAAACGAATTTATACAGCTTTCATAAGGGTGTCTCAATTTCGACAAACGGAAGAGAAGAGGTAAAGGCAATTTTTCCTGGAAAGGTCGTTTTTTCTGGAAGACTTGGAGGTTATCGGCAGCTTATCATTATAGATCATGGGAAGGATTACTTTAGCCTGGTTGCTCAACTTGGAGAGTTGATCAGCAAAGTTGGAGATAAGGTTAACGTAGGTGATGTGATTGGAAAGAGTGGAATTTCGGGAGACCCGGTTTATTTCGAAATCCGTAAACGGCACGTTGCGATTGATCCACTTCCTTGGCTGAAATTTTAACATCGCGCTGGAGCATTAATGACACGATTGGTTAAAATATTGCTGGTTCTTTCTTTAGTGGTCACGAGCGTGATCATTTCTGGAGCTGTCGTAGCGAAAGAATCCAAAAGCAAAAAGAGTCTCGTGACAAATGAGAAGTATAACGAGATTGCATTATTCAATCGTGTGCTAAATTTTGTCGAACAGCAGTATGTTGAGAATGTAGACACGAAGAAGCTAGTTCATGGCGCAATTAAGGGAATGCTCGAGGCCTTAGATCCGCACTCTAGCTTTTTACCGCCCGAGATTTATCATCAAATGCGGAATGATACGAGTGGGAAGTTTGGTGGTTTGGGCATTAAGATTTGGTTGGGCGAGGATGGATTGCTTACTGTCGTGCACCCAATGGAAGACACCCCTGCTTGGAAGGCCGGAGTAAAGGCTGGCGACAAAATTATTCGTATCAACGGAGAGGCCACCAAAGGTTTATCTTTGGTTGAGGCAGTAGCGAAAATGCGCGAAAAAGGCGAAGCAATCCGGCTGACCGTCTTTCGGGAGGAGTCTGATGAAATAAAAGAAATTGAGATCATACGCGAAGAAATTAAAGTCAAATCGGTTCGTGAACAAATGCTAGTCGATAATATTGGCTACGTTCGTCTAAGTCATTTTCAAGAAAAGTCGGCGCGAGAGATGAAGCGCGCTCTGAAGAGCCTGGATAAGAAAAAGAAGCTTCGTGGATTGGTCCTAGACTTAAGAAATAATCCAGGTGGACTCTTGGACGAAGCAGTGGAAGTGGCAAACCTTTTTATCGATGGTGGTGTAATTGTTTCTACGATCGGTCGAGATAAAAAGCAGGAAGAGGTCAAGAAGGCTCGTTCTGGCGTGGCTCGAACTGATATTCCACTAGTAGTACTTGTGAATGGAAATTCAGCATCGGCTGCTGAAATTGTAGCAGGGGCTCTGAAGGATCATAATCGAGCCTTAATCCTTGGCTCAAGGACATTTGGCAAGGGTTCGGTGCAAACAGTGATCCCCTTGGCAGATGATATGGGCTTGAAGTTGACAATTGCCACATATCACACTCCGAATGGAACATCGATTCAAGCGAAGGGAATCACGCCGCATGTGCTTCTGGACGAGGTGGATCCAGAACTATATAGCAAGGCGAAGCGAAAGGCTTCATACTTGCGGGAAGCGGACCTGCGCAATCACTTTGGTGCTGAGGGCCGAGTTGAAAATTCTCGTCGTAAAATTGGTGACTACACTCAGAAGCGTGGTAAGGATAAGAGCGAACGGAAGTCTCGTGAGCGTATGGATCCAGAGAAAGATTTTCAGATTCAACGGGCTGTTGCTCACCTAAAGAGCTTGGACTTCTACAAGCGAGTTCTCCAACAGGAAGAGACAACCGAGCGTAAGGTCGGACGCAGTAAAAAGAAGCAAGGCAGGGCAAAGATTTAATTCATGGATTTATTCTCTCGGGCTGACGAACCTAGTGTTTACACGGTTTCTGAAATTAACGACAAAATCAAGGACGCCTTAGAAGGTGATTTTGCGAATGTTTCGATTCAAGGAGAGATCTCAAACTTTCATCCAGCAGCAAGCGGGCATGTATATTTTTCGATGAAGGATGAGGATTCTTCGATTTCGGCGGCACTATTTCGCGGCGTTGCTGCAAAGATTCGCAATATTCAATTGAAGGACGGACTGGAAGTTATTTGTCACGGTCGTATATCTGTTTATCCACCTCGTGGATCTTATCAGCTGATTGTGAGTAATATGGAAGCGCTTGGGTCGGGCTCCTTGCAGGCAAAACTCGAAGTTCTTAAGAAGAGGCTGCAAGCGGAAGGTCTATTTGATGTTGATCGCAAGTGTGAAATTCCGAGGATGCCGAAAAAAATTGCCGTGATTACTAGTCCAACAGGGGCTGCAGTTCGAGACGTGTTGTCAGTAATGAAGCGACGTTCGGTGGCTTTTGAGCTTATTATTGTGCCGTCACTTGTTCAGGGTGAGGGTGCCGAACCACAACTTTTGAAGGCCATAAAGGCGGCTAATCATCCTGCTCTAGAAGCAGAAGTAATCCTGCTGACGAGGGGAGGCGGTAGCTTAGAGGACTTGTGGTGCTTCAACTCGGAGAAGCTTGCTCGTGCTATAGCCGACTCTAAGATTCCAGTTGTCTCGGCTATTGGGCACGAGATTGACTTTACGATTGCAGACTTCGTGGCTGACTATCGAGCGCCAACTCCCTCCGCAGCGGCTGAAATCCTGACGAAAGAGTCGGAAGTGCTGATGGAAACGCTGGATGAGTATTGGGATCGGCTACAGAATTCAATTAATCGAAAATTGCAGCAGCTGCGAATAGAGTTTCAGTCAACTCGTTCACGAATTCGTAATCCAGCCGAATATTTAAGGGAAATAAAGCGACAGTTTGAGGACTGGTTTGATCGTATGATTGTAGTAATGCGAAGAAATCTGAGTGACAGAAATTTGACGCCAATTCTGGAACAATTGTATTTCAAATTCCGTGAGACTATTAAAATTCGACAATCAGAAATAGAATATAACATGGCAGCATTGAATGCTTTATCACCGGTGAGCATTCTCGATAGAGGGTATGCAATTGTTCAAGAGGCCGATGGCACCTATCTGAGGTCGGCGAAAGAAGCTAATGTTGGAGACGAATTGAATATTCGACTCAGTAAAGGCAATTTAAAGACTGAGGTGACGAAGATTGGCGAATCTGGATAAGGTTTGGATCATAGGGGAGCAGATCCTACCACCAGAAAATCAAATTCCATCTATTGATGGCATGTTGTTGATGGTGAGTCTATCTGTTGATGACTTTGAAAGCCGGATCGAGCCAGACGAGCGTCTCTCCTTATTGACTGAAGATCAATTTGCTTCTGAGATTCAAGACAAGTATCAAGACCGCATCGAAACAATGCGAGTTGGGTTACCGACTCCTTCTTTTCAACTCTTTGAGGAACAGTTACTGGCTTTACGTTCAGAGTTGAGGCTGGTTCATGATTTTTCTATTGCCGAAGAGATGACCTGGAGTGGGGGAATCGCTACAGAAGCTAAGGTGATACGTAAGATTACAGAAGCGATGGTGCGAATTTTTGCCTGCAATGACAATGCGGCTGTGCAAAACTGCTTGCAAAAAATCGTAGATGATATTGCTAAAACCAGGTCAGTAAAATTATTTGTAGACCCATCATACGCGTCGCTAGCAGAAATGAAAATTCAAGATTTAGCAATTCCGATTCAGTTTGAGGAAAAGCTTTATGCACATCTTTACGTGAGGCTAAGGAAGTCAATTAAAAATAAAGAAGTAGTTATAAACGAATTATCTGAATTTCTACTGGGCCTTTCAGATGTGATAGCACTTACATTGGAGCGCAACCGAGTACTACAAGATGCAGTTCGTTCTCGCGATCTGTGGCAAGCGTCCTTTGATGCTATTGAAGATCCAGTTGTGATTATTGATTCAGAATTAATAGTCTTACAAGCGAATCGTTCGTATTTGGAACTTGTTGGTCGTACACTTGAAAATGTTCTGAATCACGAGAGCCTATTTTTTAATATTGAAGAAATTTCTTCTTATATGAAATCCACACGGAGTGAGTGGGAATTAAATTTTTCCAACCGAAATTACCGCGTTTTTTTAGATCGACTACACAAACAAGATAATGAAGATCATTTTGTAGTTCGGATGCAGGATTTTACTCGAGAAAAGCAACTGCGAGAAACCATGATGGCAAAAGAACAGCGCTCTAACCTAGGAGTATTAATTAGCTCGGTCGCACATGATATTAATAATCCTATTGGTGGAATTCTTGCCTTTTGTCAGCTTCTTGAGAAAGATTACGGCGCAAAAACAGCGGTTGGACAGGATATTCGGACAATTCGTGAAGAAGCAAGCCGTTGCCAGAATCTTATTCAAACAATGCTTACTCTTGTTCGAGAGTCGAAAAGTGAATCTGAAATTTATTCAGTATCCGAATGTATTACCTCGGTTATGAACTTGCTTCGCCCGGCGCTTAAGCGCTCTAAGTTTGATATTGAATGGAAAGATGAAACTCGTATTCTATATGATCTTCCCAATCTTTGGGGGTACAAAGAGAAAACGCTGCAAGCAATTTTTCAGTCGCTACAGGAGTTAGTTTCTAGGCTGGGTGAATCATTCGTATCTCTGCCTCGGCGGGAACGAAAGATTACGGTCGACACAGAGGTTAGGCAAGCATTGTATCTTCGGTTTCACTGCCCGTTTGTGCCAAATATTTCTGACCTAGACCAGTCTGTGTCCCACTATCTGTCGTCGATTTTGCTGGAAGAGCAAGGTGGCTCCTTGCAGATTTTTCGGCAGCAGAATTTCATTACCTACGAGTTTTGTTTTATGCTAACGAACTAGGATAGCTCATTTAAGTAACGCTTGGTGAGCATCTTGCCTTTTTCAACACCAGGCTGATTGAATGGATTTATATCTTGGATTGCACCTGTGAGCACGGTCACCCATTGCCAAAAATAAAGCAGGGCGCCAATAGAGTGCTCATTTAATGCTTCAAGGCGAACAGTGAAATTTGGAATACCATTCTGTTTTAGCGCATCTCGGGTGGCTAGGAATTCGGCCTCGAACAGCTCCTGCATACTTCGACCTTCCAGAACCTTTGCTGAGGTAAGCTCTGCTGCCCCCGAAATTGTTGGAATCGGCATTGGGGTCTTGTGGTAATCGACATACAAGAATCCAATAATTTTATCTCTCGGACCTTCCATGTACAGTTGAATTTGTGAATGCTGATCAGTAGTCCCAATCGCCGGATACGGAGTAAAGCCCTTACCCTGCTTACCTAAGCTTTCCCCCCACAGCTGACAGAACCAGCGGTTGAAGGCGGACATGTGTGAGTTGTAAGAGAAGTGAATTGTATTCTTGTGATCGGGATGAGAGCAAAGTGCATGAGCTAAGCGAAAGGCAGGGTTCTCGTTGAATGGTTTTGCTTCCCATTCTTCCACTAGTTCTTGAGCGCCCTCGAGATAGCCTTTAATATTCTGTCCTGCAAACGCAGCAGGGAAAAGTCCTAATGGGGTAAAGGCTGCAAATCTTCCACCGACTGACTTTGGTACTTCAAGGGTTGTAATATTATGGGCATTTGCAAAACGACGAAAGTCACCGGCCTCAGGATCGGTGCAGAGAATCAGATGGTTTTTCCAAGCATCGGCTGACTTTAGATTGTTTTGCAACCAATTGAGAGTTACAAGAAGCTGAGACCAGGTTTCTAAAGTGCCACCGCTCTTAGAACAAGCAAAAACAAACGTTTCTTCAGGTTTCCAATGTTCGAAATGTTCGATGAACCATGTTGGGTCGTTATTGTCCATGAAATAGAATTGAGGCTTGGTAAATTTCGATCGCAGTCCTCGAACCAAAACCTCTGCGTTTAAGCTGGAACCACCGGTCCCAAGCAATACAAACTTCTTGATCTCTTTGCCGGTTGAACCAGTGCGATGTTTCTCCGCAAGTTCAATGATTTTTTCAATCGGCGGATGTTCAACGGCACAGGGGTCTAAAACGTTGCGAAAACCGGCGTAGTCCGATTGAATCCACTCTTTATACTTAGCTTCAACTTGCTCACAGGCCTCTGGACGTGCATCCAGCTGTAGGCCACTCAAATTGTCTAAATTTACGATCAATTTCATTAGCGCTTAATCCTTTTTTAAGTTGCGAGAAATTACTAATTTTTGAATTTGGCTGGTACCTTCTACAAGTTCGAGCATTTTTGCTTCTCGCATAAATCGTTCGACGACATACTCTTCCATATAGCCATATCCACCAAGCACCTGAACTGCATCAGTAGTAATGCGCATACAAGCCTCGGTACTCTTCAACTTCGCCATAGAAGCTTCTTTTGAAAACGGAAGGTCATTGTCGTGCAGATAGGCTGCTCTTCGCGTGAGCCAACGAGAGGCTTCTAATTCAGTCGCCATTTCTGCCAGCATGAACTCAATGCCCTGAAAGTCAATGATCCGCTGGCCAAATTGCTCCCGCTCCTTAGCGTAGGCAATTGCCTTATCTAATGCAGCTTGAGAAATTCCATTAGCGATTGAAGCAATAGAAATGCGGCCCGAGTCAAGCGCTGTCATTGCAACTCTAAAGCCATCGGCAGGCCTGCCAATCGTATTTGCTGCAGGCACTGACGCATTCTCAAATAGCATTTCTGCCGTTGGACTCACTCGCATCCCCATTTTTTTTTCCAGCTTACCAACGCTCATGCCTGCACAATTTTTTTCGACGATCAGAGCGGAAATTTCTTTCTCATCTGTGCGCACCATCACGATATATACGTCCGCTTGTCCGCCATTTGTAATGAACTGTTTAACGCCGTTTATGGTATAGTTGTCGCCAGATTTTTCTGCTTTAGTCTTTAAACTCTTCGCATCTGATCCTGAGCCTGGTTCTGTCAAACAAAATGCGCCAATCAACTCACCTGTAATTAGGTCTGGAAGATATTTTTGTTTTTGTTCTTCGGAGCCAAACTGCTCAATAATTTTGATTGGCAAGGCAGTTACTGAAAAAGACGCAGCATAGCTGGCAGAATAGTAAGCAAGTTGTTCCAGGATTAAGGAATATTCCATAATCCCCAATTCTGATCCGCCGTAATCTCCAGGCGCCGTAGCACCGATCAGCCCGGCATCTCCCATTTTTGGGAAGAGCTCTCGACGGAAATGCGAATTAGCCTCGTCTTCATCAATGATAGGGGCAATTTCTTTCTCAGCAAACTTTCGAGTGGAATCAATAACCTCAGTTTGAATGTCGTTCAGTGAGAAATCCATGGAGCTCCTAACAGACTAAAAACTAATTTAGTTCTTCTCGCGCAATAATTAAACGCATAATCTCATTTGTGCCGGCCCCAATCTCGTTAAGCTTTGCATCGCGAGCCATACGTTCAACCGGAAACTCCCGGTCATACCCGTAACCACCGAGCATCTGCACACAATCGAGAGAAACCTTCGTAGCCATGGTGGCTGCAATTAGTTTCGCCCTGGCTGCCCAAAGCGCCCCCTTTTTCCCAAGAGGCCGCCCCTCTGATTTGGCGATATCCCAACGTTTCGCTGCTTCATACACAAGCGACTTTGCTGCGTGTAATTCCGCGTCGCCGTCTGCATACATTTTTTGAATCATTTGAAACTTTGAAAGCGTTTGACCAAAGGCTTCTCGCTCTTGTACGTATCGCTGCGCTACAGCCAGAGCTCCGCGAGCGATACCAACGGAAATCCCAGCAATTGTAATACGCTCAATATCTAAGTTACGCATCATATGTGTTGCTGAATAGCCCTCTTTGCCCACACGATTAGCTTTTGGTACGCGGCACTGATCCATAATCAGCTGGCCCGTGGGAGATCCGCGCATTCCCATTTTTCGAATTTTTTTGCCGTGGGAAAATCCTTCAAAAGAATTTTCCACAAGGAATGTAGAAACATCTTTCTTGCCGTCGCCCGTTCGTGCATACACATAAAAAATCTGCCCGTTAGGGGCATTGGTTATATAAGTTTTGGTTCCCGATAAAAGATAGTCGTTGCCGTCACGAGTTGCCATCGTTGCCATGGCAAGTGAATCAGATCCGGAGCCTGGTTCCGTAATCCCAAGTCCACCAATACTCTTTCCGCTAATTACATCGGGAAGGTACTTTTCCTTCTGCTCCTTCGAACCATTCGTTGCTAAATTATGTACGAATAGGATTGTGTGAGCTAAGTAGGTTAGTGCTGTTGAAGCACAAACTGCACCGAGCTCCTCGTGGACGATTGTTGCTTCCACGCAGCCCATGCCAGCTCCACCAAATTCTTCTGGTACGGTTATGCCAAGCAATCCCATCTCAGCCATTTTAGAGAAATGGCCTTCGGGCAAAGTTTCAGTTTCGTCCGCTTGTTCTGCCAGAGGTAGAATTTGGTCTTGAGCAAAGTTTTGCATAGAGTCTTGGAGCATCCGCTCTTCTTCAGAAAAGAACCACATAGGTCTTGTTATAAATCCCAAATATTAGGAAAAACAAGGTTTTTCCTTTGCTAACCCCTCGTGTTACGATCTAGTCGACATGGAAGTTGGACTTACTTCAGTAGTGCGTTATTGGGATTTAGAACCGCATGAAATTCCCATTCTATTTCAGGACTTGAAGGCAAGAGGCATTGCTGTCGTCGGTGCATGGGTGCCGTGGGCAGATTTAGAATCGGATCAAAACTTTCGTCTTCGGCGATTTCTTACACAAGCTATTCGGTTTCAGTTTAAAGTTCGTCTAAGCGTTACGCCAGAGGTAGCAATTGGCTTCCCTAACGGTGGTGTGCCCAATGATTTGCTCCGAAAAGCGGAGAATATTGCCCAGGATCGCTCAGGTCAGCCGATTTATTCTTTTGCGCCGCCCAATATGTATCCTCTAGTCAACCTTGTTGCTCCGCAGGTCTTTCAACGGTTTGGGCATTTTCTCCTCAAGCTGTCTCAGGAAGTTAAAGAAGTTCTGACCGAGCATTTTGATGCAGAAATTGACTTAATCGTTGGGGACTCTTTCTTCAAACACTACCGCACACTGGGACTAAGCCCGGAGGATCATGGCGATTATGCGTCGCTTTATTTTCAAAAAGAATTGGACGCTATCCGTGGCTGGAACCCAGCTCAGTCGGAACGAACCTTTCGAGTTCGTGCAGTAGATTTCTTACAGTCTCGATTCGAACGCCACCAATCCGTGAATATAGAACCGAGAAATTTCTGTGTGCGTAGCGGATCTCTGGAGCGATTGCTAGATGAAATTGTTGGCTCGGAGCATTCCGCCCCTGATTATTTTAGTCGATTTTATCATTCCCGCGACTATTGCAACGCCATATGGTGCGATGATCTGAGTACAATCAATGAACTCGGGCTAAAGTTTGTGGTGAGCAGTGGAATGATGCTCTATGGAGATTTTTGGTTACCAGCGGAAGATCTATTGCGACTTTCTCCAAAGTTCTTGAGCCGATTAGGGCAAATCGGAGATTCACTTTCCGGAAGTGAGAATTATTTCGACCAAAGCGTGCTTTGTATGGTGAAGAACCCCTTCTCCGTAGCCCGGGTCTCACAGATATTGCGAGAAAAATTGGGCCTGCGAATGTCAGTCGTTACTTCCCTCTTTGACGTTCCAGACTTAAAGCTAGAGCGAACAAAATTACTTTTTGTAGAAGAGGCACTAGAAATTGAGAATGACCAATTTCGTGCCTTAATCGAGCAGACAAAGCAGCATAATTACACACTAGCCTTATTTCGCTCCTCACTTTGTCAGCGCTCCCAGGCAGAGCTTCCCTGTTTTGAAACTTTTAAAATTAAACATGATTGGGAGTATGAAGTAGCTTTATTTCCGGAAGGTGGGCAATTGCTTATCATCGATGGGCATGAGTCTACTTTGTCTAATATGGAGGAGCTTGTTACACGAATTTTAGCCGTTGCGAAAGCAGAGCCAATGCTTAAAACAAATTCAAAGCGAGTGCTAGCAAACTTCATTTGTAGTCATTTAGATAAAAATTTTGTTACTGGGTTTCTCTTTAACCCATCGGATGTGGTGGAAGAATTACAATATACACTTCCGCGAACAGCTTCCATTCGAGGGATTGAAATTCATGAAGAAGAGCAAAATGAGCACGACCGCTTGCGAGCAGAAAAACGCGTAATTGTGCAAGTACCTCCCTATGCTGTGGTACCGGTGCTATTGCAAAATATGGAATTTTTGAACAGTGAATCTCAGCGACAAGCAAAATTGGTATAAATACAAGCGCATCTTTCCTAGCTGCAACCCAAGGGAAACAGGGGTCTTTGCCCTGTCCTTCCACGATAAAATTATTCATGGCTGTATCAGCAATCCGTACGGGGCAGAGTTGGAAGTTTTTTCTGAGCGTGATACTCCAATTGAAGATATCAACTCAGCCTACGAAGCCTTCTCACAACGCTACAATGCTCGCAATTTGACCGTGATTCGCCGGGATGACCTACTAAAAACAGTCATGGACCTAATGCCACCTCCAGGCGAACCCGATAAATCGCCAAGCTACGCTAAGCACCTACAGGATATTCGTAAAAGCCTATCGCTAGATAAACAGGATAAAAATGCGCATTATGAATTTCGTGGCGATATCCAGAATGAACATTGCTTAAGCAAACCGCATTTTTTTACAAACATTTTTAACTCAATAATTGCGGATTTATTGCCAGAGCAGAAATTACTTTACCTTGGCATTATCGATGAAGACAAACAAAGCCTAGAATCCATAATCCTAGAATTTGAAGGACGAGAGTTAATATCTTTTTCAGACCCAGACTTTGCCCACTTCGACTGGCGCTCTCTTACACAAACTTTCCCGAATCCAGAGGCAGCCGCACATTTTGTAATGTGGGCAGAAAATCGTTACCAGCTTCCAACCTACTCAATCTTTGTTTCCGCTCGCGTTTGGCGTGAAGCCACGGTCTACCAACAAAAATCCGGTTACCGCGCCGCCTGGAAATACCTAATGCAAGCACGCTCTACCTCTGACCTTAATCGAGAGTTCCTTATTGAGCCCGAGCCCTGGCCTTTTCGGGCTGTCCTCTATTGGCATGGGTCTGCTGCTGCAAACTTGGGCTTCTAGCTTCAGGCGCGATAATTCCTGGAATTCCGGGGCTTTCTCTGCTAGAAAACCGTATATGTCTTATCAGGTTTTAGCTCCAGAATCCGCGAACACCGAGGCTCCAGCCGAGAAGCACTCAATTACGGGTTTCACCCTCGAACAGCTCACGGAAGCCTTCTGCAAAATGGGCAAGGAAAGCTATCGGGCCAAGCAGGTTTTCCAATGGATCTACCAAAAGCACGCTACGAGCTTTTCGGAGATGAGTAATATTTCTAAAGATATGCGGGCCTACCTCGAGGAGAACTACTCGATTCCGCAGCCAAGCCTGGTTGCGACTCAAACCTCTGAAGAGGATGGAACCCAGAAATTTCTATTCAAAATAGCAGGTGATAAAACGGTCGAAACAGTGCTTATTCCAGGTACCGATCGTCTCACTCAATGCGTCTCTTCCCAGGTGGGTTGTGCTCTGGCTTGCCGCTTTTGCAATACTGGCGACATGGGGTTAGTGCGCAACCTTGAAACCCATGAAATTATCGATCAAGTTTTGCAGGCATCACGGGAACTAGGCCATGACCATAAAGGGGCCCTTGGGCATCGCCTTTCCAATATCGTCTTCATGGGAATGGGCGAGCCGTTTCATAATTTTGAAGCAATGATTGATGCCGTAAATATCCTAACCTGTGATTTTGGTTTCGGATTAGGTGGTCGACGCATTACTGTTTCCACTTCTGGCCTAGTTGATAAAATCGAGGAGTTCGGTAATCGCACGAACGCGAACCTTGCAATTTCACTGAACGCAACTACAGACGAGATGCGCTCAGAGATCATGCCGATCAATAAAAAATGGAACTTGACTGATTTGATGGAAGCCTGTCGCAATTACCCAATGGCTCCGCGTCGGCGTATTACTTTTGAATATGTAATGCTTGGCGGACTGAACGATACGGTCGATGATGCGAAACGTATGATTAAGTTACTCAAAGGTGTGGCTGCAAAGATCAATCTTATACCGTATAACCCGCATCCGGCGAGTCCGTATAAACGACCACAATTAGAAACAGTTTATAAAATGCAACGTTATTTTCTAGATCGCGGCATGAATTGCACGGTTCGTATCTCTAAGGGCAAAGATATTTTAGCCGCTTGTGGGCAGCTTCGATCCAAAGAAGCAGAGAAACATTTGCACCGTCATTATTTTGAGAAACGCCCGGTGGTGGGCTAGTCTATGCAGCCCTATCGTACCCTTAACGAGCACTTGCAATCTCGATATGGCGGTAAAACCTATAAACTTACCGTAAGCGGCGGCGTCACTTGTCCTACGCGCGATGGCACTTTTGGACCGAAAAAGGGTTGGGGTGGCTGCACTTTTTGCGATGCCTTTGGCTCTGCCTCTTATTTCGCACGTGTTCGGAAGGAGCTGCCAGTCCAAGAGCAGTTAGAGCTCGCCGCCGAAGGTATTCGTCGTCGATTTAAAGCGGAAAAATTTATTGCCTATTTCCAGTCCTATACAACTTCGCATAAGGAGGTTGAAGACTTTAAGAAGCGCTACCATGAGGCGCTAAGCTTTCCTGATCTTGTCGCGGTCGACGTGGCAACTCGACCAGACTGCTTGCCTGATGAATTTTTAAATCTACTCCCGCCGCTCTTAAAAGAGAAGGACGTCATCCTGGAACTAGGGGTTCAAAGCTTTAATGATGAGACTTTAGAGTGGTATGACCGCGGACATAACCGTGCTTGCGCAATAGATGCATTAAAACGAAGCCTCGCATTGGCAAAAAAACTTAATAAAGATAGCGAACAAAATCCTAAGGGAAACAAATTAGATGTGATTGCCCACTTAATTTTTGGTGCGCCTAATGAAACGATTCAAGATCTAGAAGATACGGCAAAAATTCTGAATGAGATTGGGGTGCAGGGAGTAAAAATTCATAACTTGCATGTCTTGAAGCGTACTAAGCTTGCGGCAATGTTTAAAAAAAATACTTTTCCCATTCCAACACTTGAAGAATATGTAGCGGTGGTCTCGCATTTCTTACGCCACTTAGACCCAGAAATAATCGTGCATCGAATCCATGGCACGCCTCCAAAGCGCGATGAATTAATTGCTCCCGAATGGTCTAAGCTGCGCGCATATCCTGCACAACAGTTGCAAGTCTTTATGAAGCAGCATGACTTCCGTCAGGGTGACCGCCTAGAAAGAAGAAAATGGGAAGGAAGCAAACTCCTAAAACATGGACTTCTTGTTCGCAATATTAGTCAAAATGCCGACGGCAAACATACAAGCCATTAAGAATGAACCACCATAACTCATAAAAGGGAGTGGTACACCCACCACGGGCATTAGACCTACGGCCATTCCTATATTAATCAATATATGGAAGAAAAAAATCGCAGATATCCCCACAGAAAAGAGCATCCCGAATTTATCGTTTGAAGAGTAGGCAATTTTTAAGCATTGCGAGAGGAAAGCGACAAACAGACCAAGCAATACTATCGAACCTAAAAATCCATGTTCTTCTGAATATACGGAAAAGATAAAGTCAGTATGGTGTTCTGGAAGGAAATGCAGTTGTGACTGCGTTCCCTCTTTGAAGCCCTTTCCAGTGACTCCGCCAGACCCCACCGCAATCATAGATTGAATAGAGTTATAGCCATGGCCCTTTGGATCGGCATAAGGATTTAAGAAAGTTACAATCCGTTGTCGTTGGTACTCTTTTAAGACAAACTTATAGGCGACGGGGATTAAAACAATCGCCATTAAGACTGCAGCGGCTAGCAATTTTGAATTTACCTTCACAAGCAAAAACAGTACCAATGCGGTTGCCAGGATAATTAAAGCAGTTCCTAAATCCGGTTGAGCCATAACGAGTAGTGTAGGTATTAACACTAAAATTGTAGGGATAAAGAGTGTGCGGATGCTATAGGAGGCTCTTTGCTGGTCATCATGAAAATACTTAGCGAGAGCCCATGCAGTTGTGATCTTCATGAACTCGGAAGGCTGCAAGGAGATAAAGCCTAAATCAATCCAGCGCTTTGCCCCGGATATGTTACGACCAAGGAGTAAAACGGCAATCAATAGAAGAATATTTATCGCGTAGGCGGCGTACGCAAATCTTTCCAGTACACGATAGTGGACAAAGAATATCGCCGCCGCTACGGCTGCTCCCATGCCAAAGCGCAAAACTTGCATCTTCCAATAATGTGCTTCGGATTGAATCCCAAAAGTTGCGGAGTAGAGATTTACGATTCCAAGCGCTGTCAACGCGAGCATAATCCAAATAATCGCTAAATTATATTGACGGCCTCGAACTTCTTCATTCATCATTTTAGGCATCCGAGCCTCCAATTGGAATAATTCCAATTTCTAGGTCGTCTAGAGCTGAGGGGTTGTCTGGATCTGAGGGCGAAGCAGCCTGATCTTCTTCTAGTTTTGGAGATTCAGGCACCGATTCCTCCTGCTCTAATTCTTGCTCTGGTTTGATAATGTTCGTTTTCCAAAACTTCTTTTTTCGTGCCTTAGCTAGCGCCGGCTCCCCATATTTATCGGGGTCAATCTTTCCTAGGTATGTCTTAATTACTTGCATTGCGATCGGTGCCGCTCCGACGGAGCCGGAGCATGAATGCTCTGCTACAACAGCCACTGCAATTTTAGGATTCTGTAAAGGAGCATAGGCTACAAAAAGGCCATGATGCCGAAATCGCTTCTCTTGCTTCTTGCAGTCACGGTGCAGTGTTTCTTTCGTAAACCGAACTACCTGCGTGGTGCCGGTTTTTCCGGCAGCGTCGATTCCTGGTATGGACGCCTTTTTAGCCGTGCCGTTCGCTTTATGGCTAAAAGCGTTTTTGAGGCCTTCACGAATGTATCGCAAAGTGGATTCTTGGAATTTATTTTCTGATATGATCTCCGGTTGTGTAGTTTCGAGAATTTCACCGTTGGGAGTTTCAATTTGCTTTACAATTCTTGGTCTATAGAGAATTCCGCCATTAGCAATGGCTGCAATCATATTTGCTAATTGAATCGGAGTTGCTGTAAGGAATGATTGCCCAATAATTACGGATAGAGTCTCACCCTTTTGCCACTTTTCTTTCTTAACTCTTAGCTTCCAATCTCGATTTGGAACAATACCGGAGATTTCGCCTGGTAGTCGAACGTTCGTCTTTTGGCCTAAGCCGAGTCGTTTGGCATAAGCTGCAAGCGTATCAATATCCATTTTAACGGCGAGCTTATAATAATATACATCTACTGATTGAGCTAGTGACTTAACTACGTCAGTTGATCCAAACCCGGACCTTTTCCAGTCATGGTAATTTCGACGTCCAAAGCGAAAACTGCCGCCACATTGAACCTTAGTATATGGTTCAATAACACCCTCTTCTAGAGCAGCTATGGCAGAAATAATTTTAAAGGTTGACCCTGGTCCATAGTGCTCTTTGATTGTCTTATCCAAGAGTGGCTTGTTTTCGTTCTTAAAGAGAGAATGCAAGTATGTTGGCTCCACACCAATAGAGAAATCAGTTGTCTTAAATGAAGGCCAAGAAATCATTGCAAGGACTTCGCCATTATTCGGATCAATTGCCACGATGGCACCAGTCTTCTTTTCCTCAGCAAATGCTTTTGCAGCAGCGTTTTGTAGGTCTTGATCGATGGTTAAAACGAAATTCTTGCCAGGTACTGGCTTGCGATTGGTTAGGTCACTTAGGAGGCTTTGAGAATTTTGTCCAACCTCACGCTTCTTCAAGCCGAGGGCATCCACTTCTAAATAAGAGACGCCATCCACTCCGCGTAAATCGTCTTCCCATTGTTGCTCTAGCCCGGCCTTTCCGACAGAGTCATCCTTTGCATATCGTCGTCCTCGTTGGTTAAGCTTCGGAAGTTCTTTCGGTGAAATTTTAGAGATATACCCTAGAATATGTGCTGAAATCTCACCAAACACATTGGTACGCTGAATTCCAACATCGACGTCGACTCCTCGAAGGTCAATTTTCTCCATTTCTACTAAAGCGACTTCATCTTCTGAAAGGTTCTTTTTGATTAAGACTGGCTGAAAACTAGGTTGCCGCCAAGCCTTATTGAGAGCCTTCCAAATAGCCTTTGAAGAAATTTTTGTAATTTTGGCTAGCTTCTTAATCGCTGTCTTTTGTTCACTTTCGGTTCCTGTTTGGAAATATTGTGGGGTAATAACCAATGAAAAGGTTGGCTGGTTATCTAGTAGAAGCTTTCGGTTTCGGTCAAAGACCATCCCTCTTGGTGCGGGATCGATCACTTTCTTGAGTCGGTTCTCCTCTGCAATACGTTTAAAATTATCTCCTTGCAAAACCTGTAGATACCAAAGGCGAAAACCCAATAGTAAGCCTATAAGGATGACGGCTAGATAGAGGTAGCGGAATCGCTCTTGATAAACTTGTAATTGTTCATTTTGACCTAACATCTAATAAAGCCCCAGTTCACTTGGCTCTTCGACACCGGTTGCTCTATCAATCTTTAGGATTAGCGAGAAAAGAGGTCTTGTGCATAACCCAAGGGCTACTAAATATGGAGGAAGGAACAAGATTGAAGCTCTCCAAACGTTCGGCAATATATCCATAAAGTAGGCGAGCACTAAAAAAGAAATCTTCCAAAGCACCCCACCGCTTGCGCCCAGAAGGATAATCGAAAGCTCACTCTCCATCAAAAAAAACTCTCTGGTCAAAACTGTGGCCGCATAACAAAGCAAATAGCAGCTCATCAGCATTCCTGCAGGTGCGCCAGAATGAATTTCCGCAAAATGCCCAATCACTACTACCAGTAAGACACCTTCAATGATTGGACGCTTGAACCCAATGAAGAGGGTGAGCAATAAGACCAGGTCTAAGCTAATGAAGGATAATAGTTGTGTGCGAAACAGAACAGATTGAACCGTGCAAAACATTAATCCAAAAAGAATTATGATACCGATATTTAAAACATGAAATAACTCGCGTCTCATTTTTTCTTTTCGTTCATATCCGGTTCAGTGAGCGCCGCAGTCGATATTTTTATGTTAGCCTCTGGTTTGATAATGATCACTTCTTCTAAACGGGAAAAGTCTACGCTAGGATAAATTTCAATCGTTTGCGTAATGCCGTGTTTCTGTTTGTGGACTGAAATAACTTTTCCGATCACAATCCCCTTAGGGAACAGTGTTCCAATGCCAGAGCTGATTATATCATCTCCATTGCGGACGTCATCTGTACGCCGGACATGCTTCATTCGGAGTAAGTTGTCCGTGTAGCCCTCCACAACTCCGTGCGTGCGGTTCCGTTGGACTAGGCCAGCTACGTTGCTCGAGCTGTCCAAGAGTGTCAGGACGTCAGAGTAATTTTTATCGACACGAATGATTCTTCCGACGATCCCTTCGTGAGTCACCACAGCCATACCTCTAGAGACTCCATCCTTGTCGCCTTTGTTTAAGCGAAGCGTTCGGAATTCTGGGAGTAAATCTTGGGCGATTACTTTCGCCGTAATTTTGTGTCCAGCCAGTGACCGCGAGAAGCGAACTAATTTTCTCAGCCTTTTGTTCTCTAGAGCAACTTCGCGGAATGAGGCCAGTTCGTTCATTAGTTTCCGATTTTGAGAAAGTAGCTCGACGTTGTACTGGCGAACATTGAGTAAAAAGAAATAGTTCTCAACTGACTCCCAGGTCTTATTGATCGCCCAAGTTAGAACCGACTGAGCCGGTGCGGTCAAACGCACGGCTGCCTTGTTAAACCACATCAGTGGGGCCGGTGATTTAGTTCCGGAATTTAAGGCAACCAACGGCATCATGATGATCAATGCAGCGACGATGTAGTGCCGGTATTCTTTGATAATGTTCCACATTCGTGATACGAATTTTAATTCCGATAAGGGCCTGAAAGCAAAGGAAAATTAAAGTAAAGGGGAAAGGAAAATGAAAAGGCAAGTTAGGGAAAAGCGTCATGCTGATTGAGAAGTTTAAAAAGAACACGAGTCGTGCGATCGTGCTCATGATTATTGGGCTAATCTCTTTGGTCTTCGTGTTTGTAGGGGTCTTTCCTGCCGCAACGAGTATTGTTGGGGACACGAACGTAGCCCGCATCGGGGACGAAGTTATATCGATTCAAGAATTTCAAAGTGCCTATAATCAGGAAATGCAATCGTTTCAGAAATTTGGCAACAAAGTTCCCTCGTTTTTTTTGGCGCAGATCAAAGATCGGGTCGTAAATGGCCTTGTGCAGCAACGATTGATTTTGTTAGAGGCTAGGCGCTTGGGGTTATTCATCTCGGACTCGGAAATTCGTGCCGAGATTGAAAAGCAAGAGGCCTTTCAGGACGAGAATAAGAAATTTGATTTGCAGCGTTATCGCGATGTTTTGGAAATGAACCGGCTGTCAACGCATCGTTTTGAGGCTGGGCTTAAAGACGATCTCAAGCGTTCAAGGCTCGTTCAGTTTTTCCGGTCTCGTATTCGAGTGACTGAAGAGGAATTGCGCCGGGAATACACAGTAGCCAACACGAAACGAGATCTTGAGTTTATTCGCCTACGTAATGAAGATGCTTTTTCTAAGATGAAGGTTGGAAAGGCAGAAGTAGATGCTTACCTTGGAGATGAGACTAAATTGAGTTTAGCGCGCTCTCATTATGATGAAAACATTCGTAAGTATAAGAAGGAAGACAAAATTTGCGCGCATCATATTTTGAATAACAAAAAAGAGCTGGAAGCTGCGCCGGGCGATTTTTTGGGCTTAAGGCTAACTGCAAAGAACTTTACTAAAATGGCTAAGAAGCATTCTGATGGACCAACCAAGACGCGTGGTGGAGACCTGGGTTGCTTTGGTCGTGGTACGATGGATACGTCTTTTGAGACAGTGGCTTTTGCTTTAAAAAAAGGTCAGGTAACAAAGGAGCCAGTTAAATCGCAATTTGGCTGGCACTACATTTATGTCTATGACCGCAAGAAGGGTTTTGAGCATAAGTTTGACGAGGTCAAGGTGGAGATTGCTCGGGAGTTAATTAAAAAAGATCGTAAGGATGAGATTAAAAAAATTAATCGAGCCGAAGCGGAGCGCATGGCTAAAAGATGGGCCTCTGGCTCAAAGCGCGGGTTGAATATTTCTGCTACGGGTGAGTTTACAAGAGTTCAGTCGGCAATCCCTTCTATTGGTAAGGTGTCTGAAATTATGGATGCGGCCTTCAGTGAAGATGCGCAGATCCAGAGCGGCCCACAAGTTTTTGAGGCGCTGGGCGGTATGATCGTTGCGAAAGTTAAGAAGGCAGTGGAGCCAGACTTTTCCAAGTTTGAGTCGGACCGGAAAGCTCAACTCAAAGCTTTGCAGACTCGTAAGTTGCAGATTTTTTTCCCAGCTTGGGTCGAGTCAGTGAAGAAAGAATTTCCAGTTAAGGTTAATGAGAAGTTAATCGACGAGATCGTTCAAATCTAAAAAAACCATTTTTTCCACGACTTATTTAATGGGAAAGGCGCTCTGAAACTAATAGAGCCTCAGCGAATTAGGCTAGTTCATCCATGTTATAGCCGTTATAGCCCTTTCTACTGTCTAAAAGATCGACAGGTTTCAGCGCTTGTCTACATAGCGGTTCGTCGAGGGAAGGCCAAAAAATCCAATAAAACCAGGCGGTTTGAATCAGGTGCGGTGTTGTTCAAGCCTTTGGCGTAAATAATGCATACTCTGCGGCGATATCGCAAATCACCCGGCGATGCAAGAGCGGAGCGTCATAGCGCGAGTGAAATGTTATTCGGGGTGGAAAGTGAGTGTGAATGTGAAAAAGTTTGGCTTTAACTCAGAGTTTAGCTTTAACCCAAACGCGAAGTTTGCGGCTCTTATAGAGAAGCGGGCTAAGTTGCTAAAAAATAGGTCTTGGTCTAACCGAAAATTCTTAGGATTAGCTTTAATGGCACTTTTCTTAGGTCTATTATCTGGATATACAGCTAAGGCTGCCGTTACCCCAACTCAAGAAGAGTGGGATGCGTACGCGCAGTTAAAGCCTGTGAAGAAGATGAATTACGACAAAATATATGAGGAAATCGAAGCCGATGTGAAGCGTCTTTCTGCAAAGGAAACTCAGTATGCGATTAATCTTCCACTTCAATTGAAGGAGCCCATGAACGCGATAAGTGGCAAGAAGAAGATTAAGCGTAAGAAGAAGAAGCGTAAAACTCTTCGCAGCGCTCGCGTCCGAAAACGGTAATTTCTCTGCTATTAGGGCTCTTCGAGCTTTTCGGACTAGCTATAGGGAGTAGGGAGCTACTGCTGAAGGGTAACTTTCTTGGGTGTATAGATCCGAACGATTTCTTTATAGTTTTGGTACCGCTGGAATAGCTCTGTGAGCTGGTCTAGCGGCATAAAGCTCTTCTCGTTAAAGCGATCATTTACTTCAATAAAAATTTTTGAGTCATGTTTGAGGCGAGTATCTTCACCGGAGTACTTGGAGAGAAGGCCTCTATTCTGCGTGATAATATACGGAATTTCATTTTCCTTGAGGTGCCAGACCACCTCTTTGACTCGTGGATCTTCATTCATGTTCACATCATCACCGGGGGAAGAGTGTACTTCAAAAGATAAATGGTATGGATTTCTGGTAGCGATTCTTTGCGCCCACTCATTCTCTAAGTCATGGCGTAAATGTAAGTAGAGATGATTGTCATCATAATGTACGTAATCCTCGATATTTGTCGGAAGTGCGTAGGAACAATTTGGATCTTGCAAATATTTTTCTAGCATCTGCTCGTAGCCCACACTTCGGTAATGGTAATAGACCATTAAGAACATATGATACCGAGACAATAAAAAATCTTCGAAAGTGTATATCGCTCGGTTCGATAGTGCGAGGGCAGCAGATGCTAGCCCATTAGGGTCGTCTGAGTTAGCTTCAACATAAAATGTTAGACTGGAAAGCATCCACTTTAAGTCGTAACTACCGTATGTAACTCCCGTGTAATAGGAGTCACGCTGTAAATAGTCCATACGATCGGCATCAATTTCACTCGAAACAATCTGTGATAAAATTCTTCGGTAAGAAATACCTTTATCTATAAAGAAGTCATCTGGTTCCGGAAGGGCTTTATCAATTAAGCAAGCCAGATGCATCGGTGAAATTTCAAAGCGGGAAAACTCTTCGTCAATTAGCGGGGTCAAGGAAGAGCTGAGTATTAACTTTAGCGTATAATCCTCATGAGTACACTGTCTGTCGGCGTTTGGCCCTAGAATGGAGTCCGGCAAGCCCAACTCTCTGGCCTTTGGCATAGCAAACTCGGTCGAGTGAGACAGTGGCCCATGTCCCACGTCATGCAACAAAGTTGCTAAACGAACGATATGATAGAAATTCCAAAACACATCTTGTGAGCTAAAGCTGTCGTTACGAAAAATATGTTTAAACGCTTTGCCCGCTAAATACATAGCTCCAATGGAATGTGTATAGCGGTTATGAGTGGCACATGGATAGGCAAGTTCAGAGAATCCTAATTGGCGAATATTTCGCAGGCGCTGAAAAAAGGGGTGCTCAATGACGGAGATTTCCCAAGCTCTTAGTTCGATCGTTCCATGAATTACATCCCTGATTTCAATGGTGCGACTGGACTTATGCGGAAATCGTAAATCCATGGCTATTTCCCTTTCCAGGGGGTCTCTTCAATCTTTTCTATAGAGTTCACCACTCGAGCACAGACAAATAGCGCATCACTCAAACGATTTAGGTATTGGGAGACAAGGGCAGGCATTTGTTCACCAATCTCTTTAAGGTGTACGCATTCACGTTCCGCGCGTCGACACACGGTGCGGGCAAGGTGAAATTGTGCTCCAGTGACTGATCCCCCAGGCAAAATAAAATTCTGCAGCGGTTGAAGATTTTTTTCCCAACTATCAATTTGCGATTCCATTGCAGAAATCGACTCTTTGTTGACCGGAAGTGGGTCCAGGCTTGCTTTACTAGTCCACGGGTCCTTTGTCTCAGCTATATTTTGGCAAGCTTTAGGACTGGATAACCAAGAACCCAAAACAAAAAGATCCGCTTGCACTTGTGTGCCCCAGTCGACAATAGCATGCTTGCTAGAGGAGTGCTTGGCAGAAGAGTGCTTGGCAGAACAACTAGCAATCGCCAGTCCGAGGGTAGAATTGAGTTCATCAATGGAACCATAGGCGCGGACGCGCTCTGAGTTTTTAGCGACCGTATCTCCACCATAGAGGGAGGTTTGCCCAGAATCACCCTTGCGTGTGTAAATCTTCATGCAACCTTTTACATTAGGTGTATCGGTGTAACAAGCAAAAGCCCTATTCGCCCTCCTCCTCTTTTTAATAAATGCGACGCGAAAATTCATTAATTCATTGTAGAGGTGAAATTCCTGCTGTCTGCTATACTGATTGCATATGTCCACTGAAAATTTTGTATCCAGTATTCACAATAAAATCCATACCGACTTTAAAGAGCAAAAGCGGATTCTTTCCTTTGAAGAATATCTGCTGTTGATTCAAAAGAGCCCTCGGCAACATCTACGATCCAGTGCCCAGTACATTGCCGACATGATGGACTACTATGGCCAGGATGAGGAGAGTGGGCGCTTTAAAGTCTTTGATCAAAATTTTTCTGATGAACGGTTTTGGTTGATTGGATTAGAGCAAGTCCAAGAAAATATCTACCGCATTCTTCAGAGTTTTATCCGCGAAGGAATTAATAACAAAATGATTCTTTTGCATGGGCCAAATGGTTCGGCTAAGAGTTCATTAATTAATTGCCTGACTCGTGGCATGGAAAATTATTCCCACGCGGAAGAGGGAGCGCTCTATCGTTTCTACTGGGTTTTTCCAGTGGATAAATTTGGCAAGCCATCTCTTGGGTTTTCCACACAGACTTCCGATTCCTATAGTGACTCGTTTGCAAAATTAGATGATTCAGAAATAGCAGCGAGAATTCCTTGTGACTTGAAGGACCACCCAATATTTCTTATTCCGGAAGGTGAGCGTGAGAAATATCTCTCAGAGCTTAATTTGCCCTCAGATTTTAAAATTTCAGAGTATATTCGCAAGGGTGGTCTGTCTCATAAATCTAGACTAATCTATGAAGCGCTACTACGCTCCTATAAGGGTGATTTTAAGAAGGTTATGCAGCATGTACAGGTGGAACGATTTTATGTATCGAAGCGCTATCGAGAGGCTGCAGTAACGATCGAACCTCAATTACAAGTTGATGCGCACGCGCAGCAAATAACGATGGATAAGTCACTGCGGATGCTGCCAAGCTCTCTGCATTCCCTAAATTTAGTAAATTTTGGTGGTGACCTTATCGACGGAAATCGAGGCATTATCGAGTATAATGACCTCCTTAAGCGCCCGATCGACTCGTTTAAATATATACTGGTGACGACTGAGGCAGGTACAGTTTCGGTAAGTGGGAACACAGCATTCATCGATGCAGTAATGTTTGGGACTTGCAATGAGCTTCAGCTGGATGCTTTCAAAGATTACCCAGACTTTCTAAGCTTTAAAGCACGGATTGAGTTAGTTCGTGTTCCGTATCTACTGGAAGTATCTAAGGAGTCAAAAATTTACCACGCACAAGTTAATCGCATTGCGGGTGATCATCACGTGGCACCACATGTATTGGACTTAGCCGCTATGTGGGCAGTGCTGTGTCGACTCAAAAAACCGAATGCGACTCATTATGCAAGTAGCTTGGCTTATTTGATCAATGCACTTACTCCAATGGAAAAAGTTCGGCTTTACGATGGGTTGCAGATGCCTTCACGTTTGTCGATAGAAGATCGAAAATTATTGCGTTCAAGCTTTGAGAATATCCTGCGCGAGTATCGGGATATTCCATATTACGAAGGCAGGACAGGCCCTAGTCCAAGAGAAATTAAACTCATTCTATTCGATGCACTAGAGCGTAGTGAACGAAATATTCTTTCCGCTCTTGGGTTGTTTGAAGCATTATGGGATTTTGTAAAACGAACGACAGAGTACGAATATCTGCGAGAAAATGTGGTGGAAGGCTATCACGATTGCGCCGGATTTATTGACACTTTGAAAGAGATCTACCTTGAGCGTGTGGACGAGGAAGTAAGGTCGAGCATTGGTATGTATGATGAGAGTCAGTTCGGTATTTTTTTGGAGAAGTATATTCTACAAACTTCTGCTGTCTTGAAGAATGAAAAGGTAAAGAATCCAATAACTGGAAAGAATGAAGATCCAGATCAATCCTTGATGGAGGAATTTGAAAAGGTAGTGAAAGCGCCAGCAGATAAGAAGGTATTCCGACAAAACCTTATTACTCAAATTGGCGTTTATGCGCTGGAGAACTCAAATCAGCACTTAAAAGAAAGCTTATGTGAGAACTCAAATGAGAGCTCTAACGACCCAGATTATCCAAAGATATTTCCAGAGCTAATAAAGAAAATGCGGGACTTCTACCAGAATGAAAACACGAATCTGATGAAGAAGATCCACGATGCGATGATCCTTTATCTAGAGCCCGAGGATGGTTTGGAGCCTGGAAAAGAGCTCAAGGAACCACAAAATCACGAACAGACCAAACATCGAGATTTGGCGTCTAACCTATTGAAAAATATGATAGATCGCTTTGGCTATAACGACTCCTCGGCTCGAGAAGCTTTCGCCTTCTTGGTGCAAAAGCGTCACTAGGGTGCTACATTTCAGAGTATATGAGTAGAGAATTCGAGGTCTCTGAAGATACTTTTTTAATGAAGTGGACGGTGGAAGCCTGTGAGGCTGGTCTGCGCCTGGACCGGTTTCTTAAGCAAAAGTATCGAAAGCTCTCTCGTGAGGTGCTGAAGCGCTATATTTGTGAAGGGCGAGTGGCGTTAAATCATCAGCCTACGAAAGTAACGAAGCCGGCGAAAGCAGCGAAACCAAGCCGTGTACTTCGTGTAAATGATACGGTCTATGTGTTGAGCGTGAGGGGGAATGAGCCGGAAGTTAATTTTGATTATCAGATTTTGTTTGAGGATAAAGATATTCTGGTCATCAACAAACCAGCCAACCTTCCAATGCATCCGAGTGGTCGGTATTTTTTCAATACATTGTTGACTCAATTGAGGATAGAAAACTCCAATGAAGTTTCTCAGGACCGAGATTATTTTGTGGTTCATCGAATAGACCGAGAAACATCCGGGGTTGTAGTTCTGTGTAAGAACAAAGAATCCGCTGCGGTCATGGTGGATCAATTCTGTGATCGTGTTCCTCAGAAGGAGTATTTGGCCATTGTCAGAGGAAATGTGACAGAGTCTCACTTTCGGATTACGGCCCCTTTGGCACGAGACCCACGAGCCAACATAAAGCTAAAAATGAAGGTTGTAGAAATGGGGAGCAACGGAAGGCCGCTCTATCTCCATGAAGATTCCGTGCTGGATGCAGACACAGAAGTTTTTCTGGAGCGTCAATTGGAGAGTAAGAAGTATTCGGTCGTCCGAGTAAAGTTGCATACGGGAAGGCAACACCAAATTCGTATACATATGGAGCATGCGGGTTATCCTTTAGCGGGTGATAAACTTTATGGTGCTGCGGAGTCTGTGTTTTTCGATAATCTTTACCATAAGAAGACGGGAATTCTAGTAGAGCCGGGAGTGTGCTTAGACCGCCATGCATTGCATGCAGCAAAGCTTTCTTTTCCACATCCAAGAACCAGTACACCAATGGAGTTTTCTACCGATCTACCAGAAGATCTGGAGAAGTTCTTAGAGGGAGTGGGCGGACCTAAGTCTGAGAATTGATGCAAATCGCTGTAATTTTTATGCAATGTATTAGTTTTTCACAACTGTGAAAAATTTAGCTTCCATTTTGTGAACTTTTCTTGTAAAACTCGTGGCCAAGGAATACTCCTTTCGCATCCGCAGGAGATACGCCCAAAAGTTGTGGGTCAGAGCCTAGGCAACCCCCTCTTGGTTGGA
>JAAHTH010000577.1_pt1 | contig 34355 bp, 36 predicted proteins | sample 6116091 | NCBI WGS metagenome assembly JAAHTH01 (sample SAMN13939990, study PRJNA603662) | sponge metagenome | isolation source: marine sponge | host: Mycale hentscheli | place: New Zealand | collected 2006
CTTCCCGGTGCCTTCGCCAGCAGTCAATCCTTACAACAAAGACGAGATTGAATATCAAGAGCCGGGGTTCGACTATGCCCCACAATATCCGGGTACTTTTAACTACAACCAATCAGGGATTCAATATAACGAACCTAATTTCACGTATGTAAAACGAGACGTGACAATATCTGCTGACACGATTGGGTGTTCAGCGGATTTGTCGCCTGTCTTTACTTACGTTTATACACCTAAACGTCCGGGTGGCGTAGGTTATAGCTCAGGTTATGACTACAACAAAACTGGGTTCGATTACAACGAACGTGACACCTCGGTACCAGACAACCGTGTCTTGGTGGATTACAGCCAGTCGGGTGTTGGTTATTCTCAGCCTGCTGATACTGGGTTTATTGCTACGGTCATTGCGACGCCAGCCACAATCGGTGTTACGACAACGTTCTCGGCAGGCGTATCGGTCCCGGCAACGGTTACTCCGTCTACGGTCGCCTGTCCGGCAGTAATTGTACCTTCAGTTATTGCTAACTCAATCAGCGTACACGGCGGCATAGCTGCTCCAGCTACTCTCCCCACACCCACCGTCTCAGCGGTCGTTACACCGGCTACGGTGGCGACTCAGGCAACATTCCCCGGCCACTCGCTTTACATCACTGTTGATGCGACACCGGGAGTCATCGCAGCTACATCAACGATGCCTTCGGAAACACCGAGCGCTAATTACACAGCAGTTGTAGATACTATTGCTGTGACTACAGGTATTGGCGCAGAACAAATGTATCGGTTAGTAAATATACCTGAAGAAAATATTGTGCCATCAGTTGGTTTACCTGAAGACACTACTCCTGCTGGGTATGCGCTTATGCGTCATTTCCAACCGGGTCCACGGGGAGATAACATATTTATTGTTAACGGGATAACTGTGCAATCTTATTTACCGAGTGACTGGGGAACAGTCACAAGGTGGATATATGGAGGGCATGAAAGTCCTAGAGATTTAACAGAGTCAGAACAAAGTGTGTTAGTAACAGCAGGATATTCGTTCAGAGTAGGACCAGAATAATGCCAATTTATGTTTACCGTTGTCTTGATTGTGGGTTGTCACATGATATCCATCATGGTTTTGACGAAACTTACGATGAGCCATGCGAAGCTTGCGCTGGGACAGTTCGGAAATACTTTGGTGAAGTGCATATAGCTGCATCTGCTACACCTACAAGGGGAGTACATGACGGTAAAGAAATTAATTGGGCTGCTACTAAAGCTAAAGAGCAATCTAAAACAGAAGACATGGCAGCTTATAAACGTCTTAGGTCTGAAGGGATACAACCTAAAGGCATCGACGGTTCTGCGCATATGGAAAAACACGCAGGTACTAAATGGGAAGCGCAAGCAGGAACAGTATTAACGGGGAACAAGAGTGATATTAAACGTAAAGAACGTGCTTTAAATGACGTTCTTGGGAGTACCTAATGACAACGGCACAAGGTTGGATTGACGATACAAGAGACATGCTTTTGTCAGGGTATGTAGAAGAGCTACTTCTTTTAGCTTCTAACATATCTAGTACAACTGGGACTGCTATTGAAATAACTGGTGCAGGCGATTCAGGCATAGTGCCCGGAGTAATTATAGAAATCAATATGGAAGCTATGTATGTTACTGCTGTCGCTGGTTCAACAGTAAACGTTATTCGTGGTTACGGCGGATCAACTGCAACAACTCATACAGCTAGCGACATTTGTAGAGTGTCTCCAAAGTTTCCTACATACAGAATCTTTGATGCACTTAACAATGATCTGCGTGATTTAACGTCACCAGACAATGGCATCTTTGAAATGAAAAGTTTGCAAAGCATTACTTACAATGCAGCTAAACAAGGCTACGACTTAACTGGGTTAACCAGTGAAGAAGTCCAATCAATTTATTCTATTACTTACGCTGATCCTGTATCGGTAGAAGCAAGAGAACCAAACATACGTAAATGGGATTTAAAACGAGATAGAGCTACTGGTTCTTTTGCTAGTGGCATGGCACTTGTCTTATACCAAGACGCATTCCCCGGCAAAAAATTAAACGTGAGTTATAAATCACCATTGACATTGCTTACATCTACATTAAGCACTAAAGCTTCTACAGGTTTAGTAAACACAGCATACGATTTGCCTCCGCTTGGCGCTGCTGTAGCTTTATTAGTAAGTACACCTGTACGTCGAGAGTTTATTGACGCACAAGGAAGCTCACGACGAGCAGAAGAAGTACCACCGGGGGCTATATCAGCATCAATAAGAGATTTATTTGCACGGAGAGACAATCGAATAGCTGCTGAAGCACAACGTTTGCACGCTATGTACCCACCACAAAGGTCATAACGTGGCGTTTAACTCTGAACTTCTCCCAATAGAACTAAACGGTGTGTCGTATGCAGTAGATACAGAACTGTACCGACGTACAACAGTTCCTGTTTCTCGTCAACAACGAGACAACAGTAGAGAAGCAGGAGAAAACACCCTCGATACAACTGGCGCATGGGTTAGATCTCAAACAGACTGGTCCTATGGAGCAGGCCAACTTTATTTAGATAAAGAAGATTCAGACAGACGACGCTTTTATTCTTCACAAGGCGTAGATGTTTGGACTAGAGGACAAATCACGTTACTCCCTATAACAGAAGACGCAGCTTCTTCATTAACTTTAGGGACAGAAGATCTTACAACTAAACGTTTTGTAGCTACTGATAAAACTGAATACATTTATCTTGTATCAGACTCAAACATTTTTTACAGCAGTGATGACGGAACAACTTGGACAACATTCAGTGTCACTAACAATGTGACAAGCATTACATCTGATGGAACATCTGTTTACATTGGACGAGATACAACTAACACACCGCTCAAAGCAACTCTTGGCAGCAGCGTAACCTCGGCATATGGTTCTTTAACACCAGACATTTTAAGTGTTGTAGCTGGCCGCATGATTGGTGCAGACGCAAACTCAATTTTTGAACTAGATAGCTCAGGTGCGAAAGTAAGTTCCTCGTTAGACTTTTCGTTTTCGTTAACATCAACAACATGGGTAGATATAACTGCTGCATCAAACGGCATTTACGCAGCAGCAAACGCTGATAACACAGGGTCTTTGTACTACATAGGGGCTAGCAACACAAACGGTACATTGGTTTCCCCTACAGTTGCAGGCTCGCTACCACGTAATGAATCTATTAACGCAATTATTTCTTACGCAGGATTAATTGGGTTAGCAACAAGCGCTGGTTTTAGATTAGCTTTAATAGATCAAACCTCAGGTGCTTTAACTTTAGGGCCAGCTATAGATACGGGCGGAGAAGCCTACTCGTTAGAAGCTGACGGCAAATTTATGTGGTTTGGAACTGACAACGCACAAGTATATCGTGTTGATCTTTCTCGTTTCACAGAAATACTTGTACCCGCATACGCTTCAGACCTACAAATGTCAGGGTCAGTAGCAGCAGGAGACAAAGTAACTTCTATAACTCGGTTAAACAATTCTAGTAATCCTAAATTGTTTCTTGCTGTAAACAAAAACGCAGGAGCAGGTGCTCTTTTTAGAGAAAGTTATACCGGAGTAAAAGTAGCGTCAGGAGAATTAATAGTTGGCGAATGCATGTGGTCAACTGTTGTGCCAAAACTTTTACGATCAGGTGTAATTGATCTTGACCGTTCACAATACGAAAGATCTCCAACTGCGTACCGAAAAACAAATACTGACTACACAGATGAGAATACGACTTATACCCTTGGCCCTGAAACTACAACTGCCGCAGGAAAGATAAGATTAAAAGCAGTCAATAGAGAAAACACTGCTGCTTATATACCTAACCAAACAGGAACACTTACTACTGGTAACTCAGAAACATTTGTGTTTCCAACAGACGAGTTAACCGCAGTTTCTTATGACTTAACCGTAGAACTAGAACGAGCAGCCTCCCCTACTACGTCATCACCTATATGCCATGACTGGCAAATGACAGCTGTCGCTGTTCCTCGACGCATAGATGAAATTATTCTTCCTGTCTTTTTAAAACGAGAAGTAAGAACAGCACGTGGGTCAGGCATCAACCAAACTCTTGTAGCAAAAACAACTTTTGATTCTCTTAGATCTTTAATGGAAAGCGGTCAAGCAATTAATTATAAAGAAGGAGACCGCATAGAAACAGTAACTATAGAAAGATTAGAGATGCAACCAGAACGCCTATCCGACGACGGAGGTTGGTGGGAAGGTACTCTATTAATTAGGTTATTAACTGTACCTAGTTAGCGATGGGGAATGGCTAAAGTTCTTTTCTTTGACATTGAGACAGCACCTAACTTGTCTTACGTGTGGGGTCAATGGCAGCAAGACGTTATACGTCACGACCGAGAATGGTACATGATTTGTTTCTCATACAAATGGGAAGATCAAAAGAAAACTCATGTCGTATCGTTAACCGACTTTGAACTTTATAAAAAAGATCCTGAAAATGATTCCGAAGTAAGCAAAAAACTTTGGGAATTATTAGACGAAGCAGACATAGTTATCGGACATAACTCAGACGCATTCGATATTAAAAAAGCTAACGCACGATTTGTTTACCATAACCTAGGTCCAACAAGTCACTACCAATCTGTTGACACACTTAAATTAGCTCGACGTTTTTTTAAATTTAATAGCAACAAACTCGGACACTTAGGTGAACACCTTGGGCTTGGCAATAAAGAAACAACCGGAGGGTTCGAAACATGGCAGGGCTGTATGAAAGGCGACGCTAAAGCATGGGCAGTAATGAAAAAATATGCCAAACAAGATGTCGATTTACTTGTCGATGTCTATGAACGTTTGCGTCCGTGGGCTACAACTCATCCAAACAGAAATGTCATCGACCAAACTACGTTCGCTTGTCCAACGTGTGGCGGCAACCAGTTGCATAAGCGTGGTGTTAGACGGACACGCACACTGACCTACCAACAGTACCAATGTTACCGTTGCAAATCGTACTGTCGTGAACGTCTTGCTCAACAAAATGATCGGCCTGAAGTAGTTTAAAGATTGTATCTAGCAGGCAATTTATGTTCTGGCTGTTCTAACCATTCTGCATAACGTTTCTTACAAATTTTACAACGACACTTACCAAGCAAATAAGTAGCAATATATCCATGCTTAACAAAATCCTTGCGCTGCCAAACAGTGTGCCCAAGGCTGTCGATTCTCATTAGTAATCTTCAGGGTTAGACGCTTCATCCTTAAAAATGTCGGCCATGCGAAGAGCTTCTTCTTTAGTTCGATACCACTCACGCATATGACTGTCACAAATCACTGCGTATCCGGGCAAACTAAGACCTGCTCCGAGTCGTGCAACTACTTTTTGGACTTTTACTTCCATCGCTTTTCTCCAATCACGATGTCCGTAATTTATTTTACCACGCAAAGTAGCAGGCAGGGTGCCTCAGAGAAAAAGGAGAGGAAACTCCAAGGCACCCTGACCTTATTCTAAGGACCGGCGTAACTCTTGAAGCCGTATTATGTTCTCTTCTTTACTTAAAGATTCTTGCATAATCTCATCTAACTTTGCACGAGTAGTTTCGCTATCAGCAACACTAGCCATTGAACTTGGCTTTTGCGCCCCCGCTTTCTCGTCAGCGCAGCGCCTTAGCGCTGTCTCGAAAGCTGTGTCAGTGAATGCCCACGTAATTGTTAGTGCTTCGTAACACTCATCTAATGTCCAACCTGCGACTTGTGCAGTCTCAACCAGTTTACGAATCCGTTCTGGTTTAACGCCGAAAGGTTTACGTTTAAGTTCCTTCCACCATTGGTTCAACATGGCTGACGGACTCAGCCACACTACCTCTCCCACGCATTCTCTCCTTAATTAGTTGCGCAAATGTGTGCATTTCCATAACAACGTATGCACCACCTGTTCCGAAGTTACGTCGTTTAACTAACGCAGCAGCAAACTTAGTGTCAGCATTAACACGTTCTTGTTCAGTTTCTTTCATAATTTGAGACAAAGATGAGAGGGCATCCTTCCTGTTTTTGCATTCAAATACAAATTCAGGTAGGTCGTGACACCGGATATCCCCTACATCTTTAGTCCCAGTTAAAGGCAACCGCATGAACTCATGCTTTGTATAACCTTCAAGATACCTAACACACTCAGTTTCCCAAGCAGTCCCCTTCTGTTTTGCTTTACTCATCGGCATCAGTCTGACGAGGCAAATAAATTTCGCCGTCGTGTTCAACCATCTCTAAGTAATTATTAACAGAAGTCTGTAAGACATACGATTGTGCTTGCATTAATTTGTTGTTGTCATCGAGCATCCCTGCTGGGTGATTCTCGAATGCTTCAACCATTTTTAAAGAATGCAATTCTAATCGATCAGCAAAGTCAGAAGGTACAACTACTGTAAGTATTCGTAAACTCTCTGATAAAACGGGGACCATAATACTTTCTTCTTCCATCAAAAAGGTTCCTGATCGTCAGCGAATGCGGCTTGGACAGTTTCTACTGCCTCTTTCGCAACACTATCACGACCAGAATTTTTGGGATACCAGCGCCAAGATGGGCCGCCTTCGTCTGCGTAGAGACATAACTTAGTACGCTTCTCGCCTTCTTTACTTTCCCAACTGTCTTGTTTCATGCGACCGATAAACATAACTCGGCTACCTTTAGGTATCTCAGCTATGCGTTCAGCTAAATCACCGAAACATTTAACGTCGTACCAATCTGTTTCTTTACTGTCATCACGGCCACGTGTAACAGCTACCGGCACAGTGACAAACGCATTGCCTGATTGGGCGTAACGCAACGTCAAATCTGAACCAACATTACCTGCAATAGAGATGTTACTCATCTATTTCTTCCTCTCGTTTACTAAGAATATTTGCGAGAACATAGTTCCCATCATGTTTATGCCAGAGATGCAGACCTAAGCCCAACCTCATTGCACATCTTTTAATACCGTCAGACGCACAGGCTTTTAACCGTGCTCCATCCGTTTTCCAATTGTTCGGATTCTCGCACTCACCAACCTCTTGTATCGAGGTAGTTCGTCCGTCAACATCAACAGTAAGAGTACAAAGGCAACCAGTAACAGTACCGTCAGCATCCCTAACAACATCATTAATATGAAAATCATATGCTCCTAATATCCCTAACAAAAATTGAGTAACAATTCCGTGTGGAACATAAGCCGCAGAAAATTTACCGGGTTTAGTTTCAATAAATTTATCTGGAAATGGTACTGCTAATTTACTTAACTGACTCATCAGTCTCCTTTATAACTAAATCAATAATGTCTAATATGTTTACGTCACCATGCTGTTCGCAGATGTCATAGTGAGGACAGTAATCACATTCCCACGGGACATCTTCTCCCCACGATGACTTCAACCCTTCAGGTATTACACCCGTAGTCAAATAGTTTGTAGCCATACGAGCATGTTGTTCTAAGAAATAAGTAGTAGCTACCAAGATAGACGTACCACTTTCATCGAACGAATCATGTATGTCGTACAACCACTCAACCATGTCACCAGCACGAGCGCTGTCTTTCCAACGACCCGGCGTAGCATCACTACACATGTAAACCAAATGTATTTTTGTTACACCTAACGCCAAAGCATAAGCACACGCTTGAAACAAGTGCTCTTCTTTAGGCCCTTCGTTCCGTGCTTTACGAAACCCGTAGTTCCGCATCGTTTTAATTTCTAAAACAGTTCCTTCACGGCGACTTGGGTTACTATGCGATGCATAATAAACACCATCAGCATGACCAGAAGTTAAACAATCAGGGATACTGACCTCAACTTCACACTCAAAGTTAGGCACTCGTTCTTTAAACGCTACTTGAATATGCTCATGCATAGTGTTGCCTATTTCTCTAGCAACAAACCCATTGACTGCATTAGGTCCTGCATCTATACGAGGAACTCCCATGCCGTCGAACACTTGTTTACGTTCGCATGTTGTGATGTTAGATATCCGAAGAAAAGAACCATCTGCTGTAGATTTATTTTCTGGATGACGTATGTATTCTTCCAGCACGCTTAACGCTGGACCCTTTTCGTACTGCATTGTGCTCCCTTTCAGGCTCCAGTTTATCAGTTCCCTCGGGCTTCATCAATGCGGCGATCCCAATAAGCTGACTCAGCAGCCTCTCTAGCTTCGAGCATTTCTTCGTACTCATCTTCACTCAAATCAGCATAAGGATCGTCGGGTGGATCGTCACTAAGATACATTGTTTCTCTCCAATTGTTGTTTACGTTTTTCAGCAGATTTCAAATTGTAATGAGCTTGACCGTCATCAGTGACCCAACAACACTCATCGCCAATCCAAATCTCCCAAATACCATTAACCTTTTTCATTACTCTCTCCAATACTCGTAGTAATAAGTAGCAGTCGTACGCCACACATATTGCGGACCAGCATGACGTTCCTTACGTTTAGACAACCGAGTCTCTTGACGTTGACAACCATCACACACAACAGGCTCAATCAAACCAGCCTTCTGTGCTCGTTTCATCAACGGACCTAAGAGTCGAGCGTTATCTAACTTGACATTCATTTCCTCTAACACAGCATGAACATCGTCAGTAGTCCAAGAGTTATGCGGTGCTGTTGAACGACACACTTTAGCTATCGCATGTTTAGCAGCAACCTTTTGGGATGGACGAGCAGCCGTAGCTACCCGTGCCATCCCAATATCACGTTGCTGCCTACCCTCATTCTCCGACATAGCTACGTGCCATATTCAATATGGCTTTAGCTACAGCATTAATAAAGTCATCATCATTAGGGTCTAACACTGAACTGCCCTCCATGTGTTGCTCTACGTAATAACCAATATCATTTTCTATTGTGTTAGTGACAATGTGTTCTACTTCACCACTGTCTCGGATCACATCAGCAGCAATATCACCAACGATGTCACAAAAAGTTCCATCATCAGCTAGCTCCCGTGTATCTATATTTACTGTTATTTCTAAACCCATGTCGGGTCTCCTTTATTTTGAGATCTAATGAGATGAGGTGGCACAAGGAGGGTAGTACCACCCCATCTCAACGCTTTTAGTTAGCTACCAGAATCTTGGCAGCTTTCTCAGTCATAGGTAGCTTGCCGAACATAACGTTGGCTTGATGCCTACGAGTACGTTCAAGGCTGCTCTTCACACCTTTGACTGCTTTATCTTTCTGCTCCCATGCTTGAACAGCCATGAGTGCACCCCATCTAGTGTTACGCACACCAGCTATATCATTATCAGTATGGAACCTATTATTAATATCTTTCTTAGTGTTAGTCCAACGAGTTAACTGGTTGTAATAACCCTGAGGAGTTAATGAAAGATTCAGGTTGATAGGTCGAGTACCAATAAGAGTCTCAACTAACTGATTCCATTCTTCATCAACAAACTCTTGATTAGCCATACGTTCAATAGTGTTAGCGTAATCTTGTTGACGTTCATAGCCTTCACACAAAGCTTCAACAGCTTCCTGCATCATGGCTTGTGGATTACCCATCTTCTTAAACTTAAAGACAGCTTCCTTATCTAAGATGTTCCACTTAAATGTATTCGCACACACAGTCGCAAACGCAGATTGAGTAGCTATAAGCGGAACCACACGGTCATGTCCGTTACCAATATTAAATACTGATTCAACTGTGGACCAACCCGGAATCACTATGTCATCTTTAAACTTTAAAGACACATAAGCAACTGCACCATTGTCATAGGTACCAACTGATTCAATAGTTTCTACAAGTCCAGTATCAATAAGCAATGCAGTTAAGTCATCAATCATAAATCGATGCTGAACTATTTGATAACGGTTACTTACTTCAGCATAAGCAAACGGATAGTGAACCATCTTCAACACATTTCTGTTGTCAAGTATCACTCCCACTTCATCATGCTCAATATGTATTGGATGTCGTTCCACTTCACACCAGTCGAATGCGTTACGTGCATCTTCCCAAGTGATATGTCCAACATTCCCTAACTGATGCCAAGGCGTTTCCCTGTAACGGGCATGCAAAGCATCTAATTCTGTCATCCGATGTGACATGTATTGCTCCTTTATTAATGAGATCTTCGGGAGAGAGGCTTCGCTAGGGAACGACTGCCCCTCTCCCTTTCTTGCGACCCTTCAGTATATTATACCAGCAACAAACACAATAACTCCTTTGAGCCAGTGTTCATGCGGGATTAAGCTTCCAAAAGGTCACGTTCTATATCAGCAATCAATTCCATAGCACGATCATCACCAACATCATGCAAATAAGAAATCAATTTCAATACCCAATCATGTTTCATTATGTAACAAACCATTACATCTCCCTTGCACGCAAGATTTGTTCACGAGTAAAAGCATCAGCATAAACAATCGGAGTATCACGACTAGTAGATTTCTTACGATCACTAGCAATCTTACGTTGATCCTCACGCAACGCAGCAGCATGTGTACGCCACGCCTCACGACAACCAGCACACCGACACCCATTACCGTACCAATTAGCAGACGGTTTCCCCTTACATTTAGAACGCATCACCCTCACCATCCAACAAATGCATAGCCTGAGAATACACACGATCTTTATAAGACTGCTCTTGCTCATTCATCATGTCATCAATGTCGTCATCAATACGATTACGCCACTGTTGCAACTCAGTAATAATAGTCCAGAACGCAGAATGCCCAAGCTCCTCAGCCGCAGTCATACGATGGTCATCATGGCTATCATTCCACGACACAGCAGCATCCATCAACTCACTAATTCTGTTAGTCATACCCTGACTCACAGCCTCCGCAGTTAACAGAGGTCGTCTAATACAATCGTCAATCACGATTACTCCCTTAATTTATTTTGATTCTATTTGAATGGATTGTTAGCTTACCTGAACCCGTTGACGGGAGAGGGCGCTCGCCCGAGACTGTCAACGGGTGGGTTTGTGGCCGCAACTTTTACAGTAGGGCAAAAAGAAAGGCAGCCAGAGACCGAAGTCCCTGACTGCCAATTCTCTAGCTGAACGTCACAGGTCCTGTCTTCTTCTTAGACCAACGCTTGCCAGCATTCTCTTCACGTTGCAATCGCCACGCAGCAGAGTCATTAACCGCTTGCTGAGACTGACCGATGATCTGATAACCCTCGGCAGCCACGGCATTAACGGCGTCCATCATCTCAGGTATGATAGCGATCTCATCCGCCGACACCGGTATGCGGTGCACTTGGTACAGATCATAACGACCGACGGCTGGACGCTTAGGTGGTGCATACTTTGATCGCCTCTGCGGTGGTAGTTGAGGACCAAACAACGCCACAACCACATCGACACCCGGCACAACACGCCACTCCTCAGTGGAGTAAGACTCGCCGTCGGACGGTGCAATGACCTCGCCTGTGTCCTCGTCAACCGGAGGCACGTTAACCCCTGCGTTGGCCTCATAACCAACCCACAATTGGTAACCTACCTGAGGCACATCGGCTGTCTTACCACGACCCGGTTTAAGATCCAAGAACATCTCAACCATAGGGTACGTCCAGTTCTCATCAAGTATGAGGCCATCGCCACCACTCTCACTCCAAGGCTTACGCTCGTCGTAATCCTCGGGGATGTCGAACGGATTGATAACACCATACATCTTGCTCCTGTAAACGTCAGCCAACAACATTGCGTGGGCATCCTCTAACTCAGGACCATCGTCAGTCTCGCTAACAAGATGCATAAGGGACTTGTCGGTACCCGTTATACCTTCCATGTCCTCGACGGCGATGAACCATTCCAAAGGCCAAGCAGACGATCCATGACGACGAGCGCCGGTGACTTCCGACAAGTAGTTCTGCCTAAAGTTCTCCGCCACGATGGTGTCGTGATAGTTCTGCGGTAAGTTACCAATCTCACTGGGATTGAACGCAGGTCGGTAACGATCACCTCGCAGTGAAGTAAATGTATTTGCTAAGTTAATTCGATCAGCCATGCTGACCCTCCTTTACGTTGGGACCGGTTAGCCCCCATGACCCACTCACACACGGTGAGTAGGTCAAAGTGTCAACCGAAATACTCGCTAAGTGCCCCGTTAATAACGTCGGGGTTAGCGTCTATCAATTCCTGTCGAGTGTCATGTGGAAGTGCGAAGAACCAATCCACGGGCACCACAAGTTTGTTAATCCACTTATGTTCCCACTCTTGTGTCCACTCGGGGCACTTAGGCACTGGCACCACCTCCCGACAGTTCCGCTAGGTTTTTATTGTCTACTGACCAGTGAACAACCCTGTCTACTATCAGTAAATCCAAGGCCCAAGACCATTGGTCCTGCTGACGTTCACTACCGACACGATGCAAAGGCACCGAACTCCATTTAACATTGGACATAGCGTCCCTCCTATTCTGTAACACCCTTAACCGATCAACACGCTGAACTACACGTTGACTCCACTCGTCACCGTCTAAGTCACAAGGAGAGCGACGATCGCTTCCGTCGCTCCCAAAGTTTGAATCCAAACTTTTTAAAGTTTGGCCGCCGGAGGCAGAAATTTCTTTAGACATTGAAGACCTCCTGGCCTTCGCACTCGGATCTATGTCCGCAAACAAGACGATCCTCGAAATGCAGTTCGTTTAAGAAGCCAACTCTCCAGTAAACACGATTAGTCCTAGGCTTAAAACACCAAGCAACCTCATCTAGTTCAGGGTGCCCGCCAATCGCTTCAAGCTTCCAGTCAAGAAACTTAGGAGCTACACAAACTCCATGAAGCAACTCTCCTAACTCGTCAACTTCAAGCAAGACTCTCTCCCCCCACTCTTCCCACTTCACTCCACTTCTAAACTCAGTCATAACTCCCTTTCTTTCGCCCACTCCCTTAGCGGGCCTACAGCCCTCGAAACGGAAATTCAAGTGCTTGTCAAGTACCCGCAGCCCGCCGGGTTTTATGTTACGAAAGCGCCACACCTTCGTAACATAAAAGCAATCTCTCATGCAGGGAGCGCACACACACAAACAGAGATTGCACGAGCGGGTCCGAAGGAGGTACTTTACTAGTGCTTGAACCCGTAGGGCGCGCACATCCGAGCATCGACTCGTTCTCTCATAGCTATTCTTGGCCCCCTAAACAGGGCCATGGGAGAATAGCGATCTCTTTCATGTCGATGTACGAACGAGGATGAAGCGTTTTCGTAAGCTCCAAAAGGCCCGCAGCATTCCGAGGTAATCCTCGACCTCTTTCCCCGGGCTTGGGAAAGATGCAGGATTGCCGGTCACGCCTAAACGTGCTGCGCACTTGCTCTCCAATGAGCGCATTGGTGATCGTACACGGATCACTCCGTGTCCCCTCGGGAGAGCCGCCGGAGGCAAACACACACACCAACAACCCACCAACACCCACTAACACACACACCAACACACCCACACTCACACAAACTATTTAATCTATAGAGACCACCCACCCCCACCTCCAAAACATTTAGTCTCACCGGGATGCCAACAACGAGTGGTTTTGTGTGGTTTCTTTGGGGGGATGTGCCGAGGCTACCCCTTGTTTGCACGTGTTATACGTTGTTTTGGTGTGTTTGGTTCAACTGTTTGGTTTGTGTGTGGTTTATACCTTGGTTCCTCCGAGTGTTGAGGCCTCTCTCGCCTTGACTGAGCCGTGCTGTGCTAGTCGCTCTGTGCCCCCCAAGGGCCGTCGTGTCTGGACACAGAGTCGGAAGCCCCTCTAACGGGCGATCAAACCGTCGTTAGCGGCTGGGTAGGGTTGTACTGTATCATTGCCTTGGTGGGGGTGGATACTTTTTAAAGGATTTATTTATGACTATTGAGGATGTCGCTGAAAGGGCTGATGTTTGGTCGGAATCAATTAAAAGAATTATTAAAGCTATTTCCGCTGCCGGTGTTGCTCTGGCTGGCGCTGTTATGGCCCTTTTGGCGTTGTGGCCTTCTAACGATGTAGAGCCTGCGCCTGATGTGTTGACTGGGACAGGTTATAGTCCTCAGTGTTCACAACTTTATAATACTATAGAACACACTTGGACTGAACAGCAGTGGACTGTGTGGGAAAAACTTAAAAGAGATTTGGATTGTTGATGGCTAAAGCTAAGAAAGATCCTCGGTTAAAGCGTGCTGGGGTTAGTGGTTTTAATAAACCTAAGCGAACTCCGGGTCATGCAACTAAATCGCATGTTGTTGTCGCTAAACAGGGTGACAAAATTAAAACTATTCGTTTTGGAGAGCAGGGCGCTAAAACTGCTGGCAAAGCTAAAAAAGGTGAGTCAAAAGCAACAAAACAAAAGCGTGCCAGCTTTAAAGCTCGTCATGGGAAAAACATAGCTAAGGGGAAAATGTCTGCCGCTTATTGGGCAAACAAAGAAAAATGGTGAGTCGTGGTTATTTACGGTTGCGACTGTGAAGGGGAAGAATGTATATGCCATTTTTTTCATTACGACTGCGCTTGCGAGTTTTGTCCAGACTGCGCTGACGACTGTTTTTGTTTTGAATACTCAGAATTAATTGATGAACCGATGGAACCACGTACACTTATGGAAATATTTGAAGAACATCCAGAACTTATGGGAGAACAACCACCTTTAGATCCGTTTGAAGACGATGAAGTTCTTGAATGCGGATTAGAAAATCCAGAGATTTGTGACACTTGCCAATAAGGGGCGACTATGCCGTCAGGCAAAGCAATAACAATAGAAAAATGGGCGGACTATCAAGCACTGCGCCGTCAAGGAAAATCACTTTATGCCGCAGCAAAAGAATGCGACATTTCTTACCATTCTTGCCGAGCCGCAGAAGGCGACAAAGCTCCACGAAATTACATCGCCGCCGAAGAAGCTTTAGGCCAAACAGCACAACTACAGGTCCCTCAGTATGATGACCTTTGTCCCGAGGCGCAGGCTGCTTACGATAATATCGAAGTCTTTGCCAAAAGGTATTTTGGGATTATTTTACAACCATGGCAGATTGAAGCAACTGAACGGATCATGGGTCTCCTCGAAACAGAATACGAGGAATACGCTGTAATTAATGCGCCTCCGGGTACAGGAAAATCTACATTTTTCGCTAAAGTATTGCCTGCATGGGCAACTGTGCGTAATCGTGCTATTCGTGGCATGATCGGGTCTTCTACGCAACGTTTAGCTGAATGGTATTGCCGCAGGTTGCGTGCCGAATTTGATCGAGCGCACCCTGTAAAAGCTGAGTTAAATGATGTTCGACTTAACTTAGCGGTTGACGCTGAAGCTACGTTGCAAGAAGACTTCGGTATGTTTAAACCAGATTCTTCTGAAATATGGCGCGCCGAAGCTTTTACTGTGTTACAAAAGGATGACACACCGTTAAGCCAAAAAGAACCCACATGGTCAGCTTTCGGAATGGACTCTGGTTTTCTTGGAGGCCGTTTTGATTTGGTCATATGGGATGACGTATACGACCCACGCAAAATGCGTTCCGCAGAAGCACGGGAAGATATGCGTCGTTGGTGGGACGAGGTGGCAGAAACCCGACTAGAACCCGGCGGTTTGCTGGTTCTACAGGGACAACGCATGTCAGCGGACGATATTTACCGTTATGCGTTAGATAAAGTGGCACCCCCTGAAGACTATGAACTAGAGGAATTTGATCCAGAAGATGCTCCCGACGAATGGCGTAAATACACGCACCTTAAATATCAAGCGCATTATGAAGAACTATGCGACGGCAATCCTGAAAACCACAAGCCCAGTGGGGAACCTTGGCCCGGAGGATGTTTACTATACCCACGACGCCTGCCGTGGCGACGATTACGCCACATTAAGGCGCAAACTCCTGACAGATTTGAGGTCTTGTACCAGCAATCGGACATAAATCCAGCCAATGTTTTAGTTGATCCGTTGTGGGTATCAGGTGGTGAAGGCGCAGAAGGCGTGCATCATCCCGGTTGTTGGGACAATGATAGAGATCTTTGGGAGTTACCAAACAATGTAGGTGGAGAAATGTTTGTTGTAGCTACAGCAGATCCTTCACCGTCACGGTATTGGGCTATCCAATGTTGGGCATATAACCCAGCTACTCAATTTCGTTATCTTTTAGAGTCGTATAGACGTAAAATGGATGCACCATCCTTTTTGGATTGGAGCCATGAACAGCAAGAATTTACTGGTGTAGCTGAAGAATGGTGGCAAATTAGTAACAACTTGGGCCACCCGATAACACATTGGATAGTTGAAGCTAACGCTGCTCAAAAGTTTATGCTCCAATACGATCACTTTCGACGCTGGGCGGCTTTAAGAAATGTTCAACTTGTTCCGCATTACACGCATTCTAAGAATAAGGGCGACCCCAAATACGGAGTGCAAATGCTCGCTCCAATATGGCGTGTTGGCCGAGTGCGTTTGCCGGGTAAGCAGAACACAGAAGCTCGCCCCCATTCGTTACTTTTGGTCAACGAAGTAACTCGATGGAACGCTGAAGGTACCGGTGCCCGAACAGACGACTGTGTTATGGCACAATGGTTTCTCGAACATAATTTAGAGAAACTTTATATGCCGACTATAGTTAACAATCGACAATGGCGTCCATCGTGGTTGACAGGTGATGCCGATCTTTTGGCGAGGTAAGCGTGAAATCTGTAGATGAAATTATTGCTATATACACTGCACGATCTCGTACTAACGATAATGCAAAAACAAAAATGCGGGAATTGCGTGACTACTATAGCGGGGACGTTGTAATCCCTTTACCTGAATTAGATAGTGATGAACGATCTGCTGTAGCTAACTTACTTGGACAAGGGTTAGATCAAACAGCTATGCGTATAGCTTCTACTAGCCCTGACATTGTTTGTCCGCCAGTAGATACACGAACTAAACGTGCAAGAGAAAACGCTGACATACGACGTAAAGCTTTATTTGGTTGGTGGGAAAACAGCCGGATGGATTTACAGCTTTCTAAACGGGCACGTCATTTAATTGGTTACGCTACTACTTGCACACATTTACGATTTGACCGAAAGACTAATGCTCCGACATGGCATGTCCGTGATCCTTTAACTACTTACCCAGCAACAATGCTAGGTGTAGACGATATGCGACCACGTGACGTTATTTTTGCGTACGAACGGCAACTCGGATGGTTACGCAACATGTATCCAGAAGCTGCATACCAGTTTGGTGGAGATGGCGTAGCTACGGAAGACACCACAATTGAATTAATTGAATACGTTGACGACGAAGAACAAGTATTAGTAGGTATGCGTACAGTTATCGCAGAGTCTTTACCGTTCATGTCATCGCTAAACCGTGAAGAAGCAAAAACAATTGTTGTAGAACTAGAACGTATACCAAACCCGTTAGGCCAAACACCTGTTGTTTGTGCTCAACGAATTAGTTTGGATAATGCGCAAGGCCAGTTTGACGGCATTTTAGGTATGTACCAAATGCAAGCACGTCTAATGGCATTAGAAGTTATAGCTGTGCAAAAAGGTATTTTCCCTGACACGTATTTAATAGGCCGAGCAGGAGAAACACCACAAATCGTAAACCCAGCCGACGGTTTAACCGGCGAAGTCGGTGTAGTCAGAGGCGGCGATTTACGGGACATACAAACACAACCCGGTTACATGACAAACCCAGCTATAGATAGGCTTGAAAGAGCGCAACGTTTAACAGCAGGTATACCTTCAGAGTTCGGTGGCGAATCAACATCAAATATTCGTACAGGCCGACGAGGCGAAGCTGTACTATCCGCAGTAGTTGACTTCACTGTTCAAGAAGCACAACGAATTATGGCTCGTTCTTTACAAGAAGAAAACCGTATAGCCGTAGATTTATGTAAAACATATGCAGGTGGACGTAAACGCAGTTTCTATGTAAGCACTAAAAACGCTAAAGGCGCTGTCGATTACATACCAAACGAAAACTTTGACAGCAACGAAAACATTGTTACTTACTCACATCCGGGTGCAGATATAAACAATCTTGTTATAGGCGGCGGACAACGTGTTGGTATGGGCACTATGTCAAAACGTTCGTTTATGGCTATCGACCCATTAGTTGAAGATCCAGAGTTTGAACACGACACGGTAATAACCGAACAATTAGAACAAGCGCTTCTTGCGTCAGTACAACAGCAAGCTTCGCAAGGTGCTATACCTGCTGGAGATTTAGCCAGAATTATGGAACTAGTTAAAAACGACCAAATGGAATTAGCTGAAGCTGTTGAAAAAGTTCAACGTGAAGCCCAAGAACGTCAAGCACAAGAAGTTCCAATGAACGCTCCAGAAGCACAACCCGGGTTAGCTTTACCGGGTATGGGCGCAGAAGCAGGCATGGCTCCACCACCTGAAGATGTTGCACCGCAGTCGATCCAAGACTTAGTGGCGGCACTCTAATGCCACGTAAAGGTAAAGGCTCAAAAACACAGTCAGTCCAAACAGAATCAGGCCAAACATACGGTGATTCCACAATGCAGGAACAAGCACAAGCAGTTGTGCCATTGCCACAAAATGTTGAAACTGAGTTAAGACAACCAAGACCACGTTCTAATGCGCAACCCGGTGCTATGGGTGACCCGTTTAGAAATACAGAATTACCAGATCAACCTTTAACTACAGGTCTCAACTATACGCAAGCTGCTGGCCCTCCTTTAGAACCAAGCCGTGCTACTCAGTTACCAAAGTTTTTGTTTGTAATGAATGCTTTAGCAAACAGCCCTTACGCAGATGACAGTATGAAAGAAGTTGTACGTCGCATGGAACAGTTCGTCCCGCCTAACCCTAAAGCACAATGAGTTTTGGTAGCAGGGTTTTTTCTATATTTAGGAATATCCCTGACGTTGGCATACAAGGCGTTGATTTTCTTCTTGACGGTGTTGTTTCTGCCACAGACGAAGAGTTTGGTTTTGTAGAAGGCTGGATTAATTCTTGGGAAGACAACGTTCTTGGTAAACCTTCAGGGACTGGTACCGGTGAACGAAGTCTTGTCGGTGCAACATTAGGACCGCAAGGTTTTGTTGGAGCAACAGTAGACGCAATACCTGAACGTGCACGAAAAAAAATGGGTGCAGACCAATGGAATCTTTTACTTAACGGACTTGATTTTACGTGGACCTATGGCGTTGCACGACCTGTTGCGACACTAGCTACTATCGCTAATTTAAATGGGTTAAGTTTAGAGCAATCAAAATATTTAAGTTTTATAAGAAACGGTGAGTTAGATCCTCGTATAGCTAGCGCAAACGGTTGGTTGCCGTTTAACCATAGAACGTTTGATCCAACAACATGGCGTAATGCGTGGAATTTGACGCAGCACAGATCTCCGGGTCAAGCTATGACTCTTGCGTTAAGCAACGTAAATATTTATGACCCAATAGAATTACAAGAATTTAAAGAATCAAATTACTATTACATATCGTCTGGCGTTCTTGATGTTGGTTTAGCTCTTGCTGTTGACCCAACCTATGTAGGAGCAAAAGCAGCACGGTTGCGTGTTTTAAATAAACGAGGCCAGAATCTTTACGACGAATCAGGTGGTTCAATTACAAATCTTGGGCCAACTGTAGAACAAGGAATTATACGACCCGGTTTGTTTGGTGAACGTCCTTACATGGAACCGTTTATTGAAACAATGCGACCTGACGCAAGACGAGATTCAATTATTTTGCGTACACCAAGTCGAGAACCTGTTCGTATTGGTGGCGAAAAATTACATAACTGGATTTCAGAAAATGAATCTCCTGCGTTAACACGTCTTTTAGGTGGCAGTGTCACAGATATGTTGACAATTCCGGGTGGCAGACAAGTTGGTTCTGCTGGTAGAACCCGTGACCAACTATTTTTTGACAGGTATTCGTATACCCCTAAATGGTTAGACAATCAACCTACAACTCTTGATGAAACATTAACTAGTTACGTTGGCGAAGCTTCACGTATAAAAAATCTTTTTGATAAAGAAATGGAAACCAATTTAAAAAGTGGAGACATTCCTTTACACGTTATAGCAACAGGAGAAGGTTCTCTTGACCCTAAATGGGGTGTCGAAACTTTTATACCTATCGCACAAGTATCACCTGAAACTATAGGCACAGGTCGCTGGGATCTTTTAAGCGAAGAAACTCGTGCTTTATCGGTTCAAACTAATCGACAGTTAAATGACTTTCTTGACAATTTAGGTGCTGAACGTTTCGACTCTTTAAGAGAACAAGAAACTCTTTTTGACGCTGGGAGTTTACGGTATTTACCTGACGAAGTTATTAGTGTAATGAACCAGTACGAACCATTGCGAGAAATAGCTGAAAGTGTTAGTGGTGTTAGAGAGTTTACTGTTGTAGATCTTGTAAAGACTTTAGATGGACTTTACGAATCTGTATTTGGTAGTGAAGGTTTTTTCGACGTGTTGCTATCCCCAGATTTTGGTGGCACACCGTTAAGCGCACGAGGACAAATAGTATTTGATGAAATACGAAATGCAGAATTAGGAGCCTCGCCAGATCTTGGAATGTATGGTCGAGACCTTGACAACATTGTTGTAAGAAACGAAGACTTTCTTCCTAAGTTAAGCCAAACAATTATTTCTCATAGAGAACTTTCCAGACTTAACGTCAATCTTTCGTTAGATCAAATGATCGACGTAGCTATAAAAAGCGATCATTCTAGGCGTTGGGAAGTTAACGCTATATGGAATAAGTTGCATCCTCAAAACAAACGAGCAGACGTACAAGCTACAACGATAAAAGAATTAATTGACCGTTTAGATATGTTGTTCCCAAATCTTGGGTTTGATCGGTATCTTAATAAAGATTGGTTGAACAACGTAATAAGCGATAGAGATGACTTTGTAACTCAACGTGATAGATCTGACTTTGGTGATGACTGGGTAGAAGTAGAAGCCAGAGGTGAACAGTGGGCAATAGAAACTGAACAAGCTATAGAAACAGCAGAGTTTCTTAGCGGTCATCAAAATAAGTTGTATGACGTAAACAGTATTGAATATCAAGAAATGCTTGGCTACGTTGAATCGTTGCAATCGTACTTAGATAACTTATTGCGTAACCAAATAGATGATGTTGCATCTAATTCTGCTTTAGCCGGTACCGCTGAAGATCCTTTCTTACGTGGCGTAGCTACTACGGGTTCTGCGGAAGATGCGCAATTCAGAAATATGGAAGTTGAATTTAATGAGTTACGTCAATCATTAGACACGTATTTAACTGACTGGGTACGAAGTGTTACCCCGACAAATCTTGTAGATAACCAACGTTCTTATTTAACTGAAAGCAACAAAGTACGTCAATATATTGATTTAGATAAATCAGATCAAACCCAAGATTTTAAAGATGCTTTTATAGATGCGCATTATCAAGGGGAACGTTGGCATGGAACGTCAGCAAACTACACAACAGAAAAATTTTTAGATCGTTTAACTTTAAGTTTGTTTAAAGATATGCAAACGTGGGGACCGTTTTATAAAGCATTGCCTAAAGAACAATTGTGGCAACGAGCACAAATATATGCACGTGTAGCAAACGGTGCCCCAGTAGATAGTGCTTCATGGTTGCCTTACTACAATTTAATTAGATTAGAAAAAGGAAACCCTGCTGTAAAAGCTGCGATGGCAGAACAAGCTAAAGACTTTTCGTATCTGTGGTCTTTGATGCGTGATATAGAAGCTCCTGTAGATACGCCAAAAGTAATGACTCGGATAGCAGATCCATTAGAAGGTCAAGACATTTTTGTGCGTGACCCTGAGATCACGGCAAAAGCACGAGACGAAGGTTACGACGTTGGTGTCGATCCGACTGAAGATATCTCGCTACCAGAAACCACTATTGGTAGAAACAATCATTTAGGAAAAGTTTCTGTTCACTGGCATTTTCGTGAAATTATGCACGCTAGAGAAAATGTTACTGCTTTAGAAAAATTGCTTAGACGAGATACACCAACAAAATTAGAAACAGATCTTCCGGGTATCACAGATTTTGAACGACAAAATGCTGAACGTTTGTTATTAGTACTAAAATCTAAAGAAGCAGCGCACGCTCTTTACATAAAACATTATTTGTTTAGTCCACAAGCTTTACAAAAAATGGCTGAAGTCCAAGGCAAACGAGTAATCGAAGATCTGATGAACGAGATTCGGATGATCGAAGATTACTTTGGTGAACCGTATTTTGAGACTGACACTCCTGCTTGGGAATGGCAAAACATGGATGCCGAAATCCCAGTAGAAGCATTAGAAGAAGCTGGTTACATAATCGAAGAATACGAAAACAGTCGTTTCGATTTACAATCTGCTAAAGAAATGGGATTCACTGAACTACAAGATTTGTTCCCTGTACCACCACCAGCAAGAAATTTTGTTCGACAAGACGCTAACGACATTTTAGATCTTGGTGGGTTTACAAACGATTCTCCTTACATGGAGTTGATAGACCGCATTTCACAAATGGACAGATTCCCATGGCAAGCTGTTCTTGGGTTAGACGACGCTTTAGTAGGCATGTTAATAAAAACCTATGACCGCATCCCAATTACGGGATGGGATCAAGACACACTTCTTTCAGTAATGCAAAGCAAAACATCGCCACTTGATGATGCAATCCCAGAAATGCTTTCTTCTACTGAAGCTCACGCATTAGTAGCAGATCAAATAATGGAATCAGCGATGGCTCCATTAAATCCATCTTTAGCTAAATCTTTGCCACCTGCGCCTACAACACAAACAGGTGTCGCTGTTAAAACTTTGTTTAGTAAAACAGGGCCAATGTCAGGTGCAATGAACAGTAGATTTGTTCGATTGTTTTCAGAAAGAATACCTCACGGTGTAATAAACATTAACGACCGAAGCACTATTGCTAACCAAATAGATGTCATGTTGCGTGAACTAGAACGCATTGATTTGTTAGTGCCACCGGGAATGGTAAAAAGAGATAGAAAAAATGCGCTTGCTAACGCAACAGCTAAATCTCCTCGACGTTTAAACAACGGCGAAAAATTCACGCTTTTAGATTTAGCAATTATGTCGTACAAAGGTACTAGCGACGTTGCTTTGTCTCCACCTCGTGACCGTGTTGAAGCACAACAACGAGTCGATGATTTGCAAATTGAACTTTTAAATTCGTTTGGAGAAGATTTAGCACAAAAGATTGATGCAGTTAATGAAGCAGCATTGAACGGTGCCGTTAACGCAGTCACACCTCACGAAATATTTATGGGTGTCAAATGGGATTCTCCAGATGTTGCAGCAGCCATGAAAGGAATATTGCGTGGCGATCTTGATGCTGCAAAACGATTACTAGAAGAAGCGGCAGAACGAACAGAACGTCGTTTTGGCAACAGCGATTTTACAGATGTTGTTATTCCAGAGTTAGGTGGCGCTACTTATATTCGTAAACCAATGTCTCCTTCTCAGATGCGTCAAACATTAGTGATGCCACGCTGGGATAAATTTGAACGTTTGTTCCAAGTTTTGCAAGGTGACATAAAAACTATTATTGGACCTAACGGTGAAAATCTTGATGTTTCTGTTAGCGCTAGAAAAGCGTTAGTTAGAGCTACTCGTCGTGAAGTAACAACAATGTGGAAACGACATACGTTGCTAACACCACGTTGGCAAATGGTAGTTAACACAGATTCGCAATTAAGAAACATTGCACAACTTGGTGCTGCTATGGCGTTAGGTCGTCTTGGTGCATCGTTTGACGAGTTACGTGTTCGTTGGCTGCGTAAAGCTGGTGTAGATATTAATGCTGTAGTTGCTAATGCGTTTGACGAAAAATTAGAGTTGTTTAGTAACGATTGGGTAGGAAGAGTAAATGAATATGAAGGTCGTCACAAGGCAGGCGTAAAAGGTTTTGAAGAACCTTTAGAAAAATTTGTTGCTAACGTAATCGGGGAAGAATACGCAAACAAACGTGCGAATGTACGCACAAGCTTGATGACGGGTGCAGGTTTGTTTTTTGCTGGGCCTTTTGGCGCTGCTGCTTCTGCTGCTCTTTACACAACTTACACACGGAATACTTTAAATAAACTTGCTCGGCGTCAATTAGCTGATACTTACGGCGTAGCTTTACGTGCCGAAGCATTAGATATGGTTGAACGTGCTAATAGGTTAGATATAAGCAATTTTGTTAAAGCTTATTATCCTGACATTGACGAGTACTTAATTAAAACTGACGTAGAACGATACCAAGAATTATCGATAGATGAACGGCAAGCGCTTTACCATAATTGGTTAAATGAAGCTGGGTCAACAGAAGCTGATATATACAGGCAACTGTTACAAAATGAAAACTTACTTGACGCTGAAGATGTAGCAAGAAGATTAAATTTTCAATTAGGTAACGAACTAACTCGTGGCCGTAGGCCGGGTTTAACAGATCCTCGGACCGCTTCGACAGACGATATTTTAAATAGAGTTGAAGACTTAGCAGACGAACAAATTGGTTTTTATGACATTGAACAAACCAATGTTTATAAAAACAGTTCAAGGCTTACACAAATTATTTTAAGAAGAGAATGGGAAGAGCTATTCCCTAACGCTCAACTTCCAGAAGCACAAACTGTACCGCTTAAAAATATTTTTTCTCCAGACAGAGAAGCGCAATTTGTTAAAGAGTCAACAGTTGTAAATATATTAGACACAAATGGTTCGTTGCAAAATCTTGCAGAACAATTACAAACTAAAATTAAAGACCGCAATGAAGCAGCAAGACTTATAGCTGCACGAGCAGAACTTGTTAACGATTACCAAACAAAAATTGTTGGTGACATACGACAAGAAAGCACGTCTGGCCGAAATCTTGATCTTGAACGTGGCGTTTCAATGTTGGATGAAGCTGCTGAAAGATTAAATGAATGGGGTTACGGGTCAACACAAGTTGGTTCTACACGTGTAGATAATGCTTTTGGCAACACTCCACAACAACAAGAAATATGGCGTCGTGCTATTTCAGCTAATCCAATGGCAAGAGCACAACTTGATGCTGAAGCTGACATACAAAGAAAGTATGAAAAATTCCAAGGCTCACATCAATACGACATTCTTAACCACTACGAAGAAAACAACTTTAGCCAAGCGTACAATGACTTTTTAGCACGTCACGTAATTCCACAAACATTAGATAAAACTAATTTGTCTCAACAAATGTGGGCAGAAGTATTTAAACAACAAAGAATTACTAGTTACGATCCTGAAAAAATTGTTGATTGGATGCGGAAAAACCAAGTCGAACAATTACTTCCTGAAGACTGGCATTCCTATGATGGTTTGTACCATTTAGCTGTCAAATTAGGTTACGAAGCTAACAGCATTTTACCTAGTTCTTTAAGCGTGTTTAACCAAGCACGAGAACGACTTATCAAAGGCAACCTTATTGAATGGAACGTTGACGTAGCTCCTGCTATTAAAGAACTTGTTGCTCGTCAAGATTTGTTTTGGGAAAAATATAAAGAAGCAAACGCAAAATATAGAACACGAAATCAAACTAATAACAATTTAGATGTCGATGATTTTATAGCTGCCGAAGATTTTTATTACAGGTGGGATGCGAATGCTTCTAAAAAAGGTCCAAGCACCATGGACATTATTAAAACTACATGGGTTGAAACAATCCAACAAAACCCAAATACTCCAATAAATGTTCTTATAGCTCGTGCTACAGACAAAGACATGGTTTCTCAAATACGAAAAGCTAGTGCTGCTAACGAACAATTTAGTGCTAGCGGTGTAGGAGATTTTGGTAAAGTTGTAACAGATTCATCGTTTATTGATGCGACACAAAGCAAACGAATTATTGATCGTTACAAAGGATTCCTTGACGGCATCTTTGAAAACTTAACGATGGTCGAAGATGTGTTATCAAGAGGCACTCTTTACGAAAGCATTTACACACGAGAAATTTTTGAAAACCTTCAGCTTTATCGCATTGATGAAATCGATGGGCCTAACTATCGCATTAGTCCTGCCGCTTTAAAAAATGTAGTAAACCGAACACGAGCAAACGCACTGCAACAAACAAAAGATGTTCTTTACGACTTAGCTAATAGATCAAAATTCGAAGAACTAGTTGGCGAAATTTCTCCGTTCTTCGGAGCGTGGCAAGAAGTAACAACACGTTGGTTTGGTATAGCAGCAGAAAACCCAGTGTTCGTATTCAGAATGTTAAAGCTTTGGACCACGGTTACAGCAGAAGACGAAAACGGGCAAAGCATTTTGATGGTTCAATTGCCTGATGTTTTTGATACAGAAATAGACACTAAGTTCTTTGGCGATCAAAAATTGTTTGGCGCTATATCAATTGCATCAGTAATGCCAATTGATCTTAATTTGCGTTCAGCATCTTTAGTCGGTGGTTTTGCAGGCACAGGTCCAATAGTCACATTCATGGTTGGCGAAGCTGTTATGCAGGTTCCCGAACTTTATGAAACCTTAGACTTTTTGTTCCCTTATGGTTTAGCTGAAGGCGGCAATGCGTTAGAACGACTAGCTGCTTCGTACATTCCTTCATGGCCTAAGAGTTTTGCTGCTGTTGCAGGATTAGAAACAGATAAGCGCACAGCAACAGCGGTACGTGTAATGCAAGATTTGCTTGCAGAAAACTACATAAACGGGACACAGCTACCTAACACAGAAGAAGCTGGCAAAGAATTAATGGACGAAGTAGAACGTCGCACAAAATATATTTACATGATGAGAATGTTGCGATCTGTTGCTATCCCAGTTTCTTACCAACAACAATCTCCATACTGGCCCATACTCGAAGAGTTCTGGCGGGTAGAAAAAGAATTTGGAAATGAAGTAGCTGATTATTGGTTACTAGAAAACCATCCAGAACTGTGGTCTGCAACAGCCAGACGCACACTTGCCGACGGTGTAATTAGTGGTTCTATAGAAGGTCAACGTTTTTACGAAGAACACAAAGCTATGGCTACCGAATACCCAGAGTTAGGACCATTTATAACTGGGGAAACTGGGGCTATGGATATTCAGTTTGCGTACAACAGAGCAGTTGCGCAAATAGAACGACAAGACGGTAGACGTAATACTTTAGAACCTGAGGATTTTTTGCATGAAGCAGGTTCTAATTTAGGTTGGCGTGAATACAGGGTATTCCGCAATGCAATAACAAATGAATTAAACAAACGAATGAAAGCTGGTGGCTCAGGCAGTTTAAATGCCCAAGCTAATTTTGATTTGTGGAAACAACGACGAACATTTGTTACAGATTTGTCGCAAAAAAATCCAATGTGGGCAGTGGAGTTCAACAAAATTGGTGACCCAATTACACAACGCAAAATTCTACAAGGGTTTAGATTAATTGTTAACGATGAAGCGTTTGCTTATCGTCCAGAAGTTCCGTTGCTTCAACGGTATTTGCAATTGCATGATGGAATAGGTTTCCAATTACAGCAACGTGCTGAGATAACAAACAACCGTTCGTATTTGCGTCTTTCATTTAGCCAAAACCAAGATCTAGCACGTCAATGGGAACTAGGTGTGTTGCAACTTTTGACATTCCCAGACTTTGGAAATGTGTACGACAGATATTTTAGTAATATTGAAAGTGTAAATACTTCTAATCTTCCTGCGTATGCACCTGCAACATTAAGGACAGGTAACTAATGGTTCTCTCTAACCTTCCAAAAGCTGCGACTGGTGCAATAACAGCTTTAGATAAAGCAAAAGCTGTTATAGACGATCCGTCTAACTTATCTATTGATAATCCTTTAATGAGTGACGGTTCTGATACAGAAGATTTGTCGCAAATAGAACAAGCAACTGATCCACAATCTTCAGGACAAGAACCTTTAGCGCCAATAGCTATTCAAGAATTTTTAGAAGCGCAAGTTGCTGATGGGACTATGAGTCCAGAAGAAGCCCAACAAAGATTAATGGGCTATATGGCTCCTGCACAACGTCCGACTAACACTGCATTATTAACTGACATTGAAATGGTTAACCAACCCGGTGGTGGCGACATTGTTTCTACTGGGTTTGATCCATTAGGCCGTAGCGGTTTAATGACTTTAGATGGGTATGTGCCTTCAGGAACAATTGGTTTAAGAGACGAAGCGTACTTTAATGTTTTTACACCCGGCTTTAGTTTAGAAAGCGATGAACTACTTATTGGCACTGCTTCAAAAATAGATCAAGACATGGTTGATAAAGGTTTTGAGTTTCGACGTATGGTCGATGAAGACAGACCGTTCACTATTAATGACGGTTTAAATCTTTGGGATTCACAACCAGAAAAAGCTAAACGTTTAATAGCGGAAAGTCTTGTTCCTTCGATGATGCAAGACCCGGCGTTGCGAGCATTTATGTTGCGTAACCCCGAAGTAATATACGAACGTGATTCTATTTTTCTTGCCTTAACATATATTGCGAACGACGCAGCGCAACAAGCACAATTTTTAAAAGACAGCCCAATGAGTACAGGCTACGAAACTCTTGATTTAATTCCTGCGTTAACAGAAGCAGAACTTCAATTTGAAGACCCAAATCAATCTGGTCAATTTGGTAACAACAGACAAAGTATGTCAATGAAAGAATTGACAAATGTTTTGTTTGATCAAGCTGTGGCTATGGGTTCTATAAAAACTGTGACAAAAGAATACAGTGACAAAGTTGCTGGAGATATTTATAAAAGTCTTACAGGGCGTGCGCCTGATGATGCTTTTTTTGTTCTTAATGATTTATGGACTCGTGAAGGTCAAATGGAAAAAGCAGCAGCAGGTCAAGGATCATTGACAGGCGCTGAGTATGCAGCAATGTATGAAAGCAATATCAGAAAAGAATACAGTGACGAAATTATGCAATCACGAACTCGGACTTCACGTGATTCTTTGTTTAGAGCATTAGGTATTGGATAATGGCTGTTGTCACGTCACAAGAAATACTAGAAATAGTTTCTAATATTGACGGAGTATACGACAACGAAATTATGGAGCTTGTTGCTTTAGCTATAGTTGAAGCTGAAAATGATCAAAGTGCTGAAAACTATGATTTTGATGATGAGCACTTTGAGGCGACTGGGGAAACTAGAGGACTTAAAGATCCGAAAAAGGTAGATAGATCTTACGGGTTGTGGCAAATTAACTTTCTTCCTGCCTATGGCGCAGGGAGAGCAGCCACCATTAATAGATTAATGGGCGAAAACATTTTAAAAACTGAGAGAATTCAAGGGGAAGATGTAGTTACCCGAGAATCGCTCCAAGAATTCTTTAATGCAGATGTCAGTAAAGAAGAGTTGTTTAGACGCAATGTTATTGCTCTTTCTTCTATGTGGAGTCCGGGTTCAGGGTTTGGCCCGTGGGCTACACACCCTGATTACGCTAGCCCAATTAGCGACACCACTAGAAAAAACTATGAAGCTGCTTTAAAAATAGCTGAAGAAACGTTTGGTTGGGAAGATTGGAATCCTTCGCCTGAATATATAAAACTAGAAGAAGAACTTTTAAAATCTCAAACTACCGATGAAAAAAACCGTATTAGATCTTTAATGGGTGATGAATACAACCGTATTAGACCTCCTGATCCTAGAGAAAATCGTCCTTTAATAAACCGTGAAACTACTCCTGAGTATTATCCAGATCGAGAAGTTTATCTTGATATGCACGGGACAGGCAAAGGCATACCTATACAACTAGCAAGTGGAAGATCAAACATGGTTGACGACCCTGAAGGCTTAAACCCTCCTGAATATAAAGACAAAGTAATGGCTGGTATATGGGGTTGGGTTAGTAACAACGACACTTTAACTATTGATGGCGTTCATATTATTGACATTATTAACGACCCAGAACAATACGGGGCGTTAGAACCGGGTACCGCTGAATACGATGATTGGGTATTTAAGTTACTTGCACAAACAGAGTATTACCGAGACAATTGGGAAGGTCGTGCTCAACGTGATGCAGAGTGGTACACCGAAGCTCAACATGATGCGTGGTCTGAAAGACGACGTAGCTTAGTAGAAACAGAATTTGATTTAATAAAAGGGTTTATTGAAGAATCTCAACTTGATTGGACAGACGATCAAGTTTTGCAAGCAGCTAAATTTGCATGGTTAAGTGGTTGGGATGAAAACGATATACGAGAGTTTTTAATATCAGGGGAGATAGGCGATCAAACGTTTGGTGGCCCGTTACTTGATTTTGGGGCTGGGGCAACACCCGGCACTTTGCAAAATATTGGTCGTCAAGAAATTCAAGAAACATATAATGATTATTTTGTAACACCGACTGACAAAGATTTAGCTAATTGGGCGCAACAAATGTTTTTGTCTGATGACAGTGGAGCTACTGAATTAGAACAGTTACAAGATATGTTGCGTGAACAAGCTGCTGATTTATACCCCGGTCATGCTGATCGTATCCTTGCAGGACGTACACCGTTGTCGATTTTAAACTCTTACGACACAGTGTTTACGGCTGTTATGGGATATAAACCTCAGTGGCAAGGGTCGCATATGGAGATGGGTGTTGATGTTTTGAGTCGTAAAGATACAGCAACAGGGTTTGCTAAATATTTACGGGGTACACAAGAATACGACAGAACTCCAAACGCTGTTAATAAAGGATTTAGCATGATAACTGATTTGAATCGGTTAATGACAGGAGTCAGTTAATGGCTTTTATAGACCCAGAATTTTTTGAAGGTAGTAATTTACAAGAAGAAATTCAAAATAGACGTAGGCGTATGGGTATAGGGGCAGGCGACCGAGGCACTTTAATGCCAAAGCCATTGCCGTCTCCCCCTAGATCTACTCCTGCTCCATCAACAACTACTGCACCAACGCCAAAAAAACCAATTCTGCCCGAAGAAGCACCCGGCAGAATGGACGAGATGCCAGTACCAATTCGTTTCCTCCAACCAGATAGTGGCATGTCAGAATATGTTGACTATCAAAAAAATTTAACAAACATGAGTTCTCGGGCAACCATAGAGAGCTATTTAGGTTTGTATGGTTTAAAAAACTTAGGGGATTTTGTTCAACAAAACATTATTGATGGCATTAATGCTGAAGGCATAATGACTCAGCTTCGATACGGACGATCTGATGTGCCTCAGTATTTAGAAGACGGTTCACGAAACCTTTTGTATGTTGCTCCTGAAGTTAGAGCAGTGTACGACGACAGGTTTCCTGCTATGGCGCTTCGCAGAGCAGCAGAAAAAACTGCTATTACAGAAGCAGACTACATAGAAACAGAACGTGGCTATTTTCAAATAGCGCAAGCAGCAGGTTTGCCAGTTAATTTTCTTGAATCATCAGTGAATGGGCAAACAGGTATAACACGTTTAATTGCTGCTGATGTTTCTTTGTCTGAATGGCGCACACGTGTAACAAGTGCAGAAGAAGCATCTCGTTTTTCTAATGAACCTGTCCGAGCAATACTTGTTGAAGAGTACGGATTTACTCCGGGTGACATTACTGCTGCATTTTTAGACCCAGCATCAGCTATAAGCATCGTTGAAGCTAGAAGAAATCTTGGTGCGGCTGGTTTAATGGCTCAATCAGGCAGCGTTTTAGGTAGCGACCAAAGGTTTAGTAAAGAATTATCTGATGCTTTGCAAGGGATGGATGTTCAAAAACGAGAAATTGCGTCACGGATATCTCCTGTAGCTGCTTTGTCAGATAACATTTTTAGTTCTGAAGGTGTTACTGGCACACAATTAGGCGAAGCAACGTTTGGAACAAACGTGAATAGCGAAGCCGTAGTGCGTCGAGAAAGAGAACGACGGTCTAGGCAGTTCGCTGGGCAAACAAATCTACTTGCTTCAGGCGAAGGTTTTACTGGTATAGGAACTACCAGTACTTGACATAAACAATAATTAGATTTAATCTAATAGGCGTTGGCCCCAGATGGGTGAGCTAACAAAACCCCCTCCGCCCAAGGTTCCACCGCTACGGGTGCGTAAAGATAGGTGAGTGACATATGACAGATTCCGACTCCACTGGTTACAGTGATGCAGGTTCTGACAGTTCAACTGAATCGAAACCAAATTGGCGACGTGAATTAGAAAATCGTTTGAAAGATGCTGAAACTAGAGCGTCAGCAGCGGAACAACGAGCTTCTTCTTATGAACGTCAAGATACTTTCCGTTCTGCGGGAATTGATCTTAACGATCCACGTGCTAAGTATTTTGTTAAAGGTTACGAAGGTGAACTCGATGCTGAAGCTATTCGCATTGAGGCTGAAGCAGCAGGTTTTATTACTGGTGACGCACCACCGATTAGCCAATCAGTTCCTAACGAAACGTTAATAGCTGAACAACGAATACAAGCAGCCGGTGAAGGTGGAGATCCAGTGTCACCTATAGACTTCGAAGCCCGTATTAAAGCAACAAAAAATCCAGATGAGTTGCGTGCTTTAATGGAAGGCGAAGGCGTTCTTTGGGGAGCGGCTCAGTAATTTGTAACACCTAGCTAACGGAGTCCTTACCTATAAGGATTTAGTTGCTATGGCAACACCTACAGTAACAACTGCTACACTTGGCGATTCAGTAAAAACTGCGTTCGATCAAGTTGCGTTTTTCGCTTTGCGTTCGCAACCAATGTTTGAAATGATCGCTGATGTTAGATCAACAGCCCAAAGCCACAATGGTTCGGGTGTCCAATTCACGTTCTACGCTGACATGGCGCAATCGACTTCAGCACTTACTGAAGCTACTGATGTAACTGCTGTTGCATTAACAGATAGCGCAGTAACTGTAACTCTTGCTGAGTACGGTAACGCTGTTATCACTAGCGCTAAAGTTCGTGGAACCTCATTCCTAAACGTAGACGCTGATGCAGCCAACATTGTTGGTTACAACATGGCTGATTCACTAGACAAAATTGTTTCCGACGTAGTAAACGCTGGCACCAATGTAAGTTATAGTGGCGGCGCTGCAAACCGTGGAGCACTTACCACAGGCGATGAATACACTGCTGCTGATGGCCGTAAAGCCGTTGCACAGCTTCGTAGTCGTAACGCTCCGGGTTGGGAAAACAACAACTACATGGGAATCATTCACCCAGATGTGTCCTACGATCTTCGTAGCGATACAACGGTGACTGACGTTATTCAGTACCAAGTACAACAGGACGGCGCAGCTATTCGTGCAGGTTCAATCGGTACCTTTAACGGCATCATGTACATTGAAAACCCTCGTGCAGGCCTAATAGCCGACGGTGGTTCTTCAAACTTTGATGCGTACCAGACACTGATTTGCGGACGACAGGGCGCTGCTAAAGCGTTCTCACGTGCATCAGGATTTGGGCCAGAGCCAAGCATTGTTGTCGGTCCTGTGACTGACACCCTGCGTCGGTTCAACCCAATTGGCTGGTACCACCTCGTTGGTTACGGCATCTTCCGTGAAGATTGCCTGCAACGTGTGGAAAGCATCTCCAGCATTGGCGCTAACTCCTAGTTAACGTCAACGAAGCGTGGGGGGCCGGGTTTTTTCCCCTTTTCCCGGTCCCCCACCCTCCTCTGCTATCATTTAAATCATGCCTAAAGTTAACGGAAAGAAATATCCATATACTGCTAAAGGAAAAGCTGCTGCTGCGGCTGCAAGGAAAAAGAAAAAGAATGCAAAAACTAAGCGGTGACGTAACAATTAGGCCAAAGCCGATCCAAGGAACAGGTACTACTAATGGCTAGTGGTCTTTACGTTGAGACTTTTGAAGCTGCGTTTAAGAACGATCTTGCACTTGACATGGACAATGACACGTTTAAGTGCATGTTGGTCAATGCTTCTTATACCCCGAACTTTGAAACTCACACAAACAAAACAGATGTAACAAACGAAATTTCGGGTACTGGATACACAGCCGGTGGCGAAACTCTTACGAGTGTTGCTATGACAAGTAGTTCTGACGGAACGGGCACAATCAAATGGGACGCAGCCGACGTGTCGTGGACTGCTTCTACATTGACAGCAGTACGAGCCGGAGTTATCTACGATGACACGGTAACGGATGAACGTTTAATTGCGTACATAGATTTTGGGGGAGATTTCAGCACAACGTCAGGTACATTCCAAATACAGTGGAATGCGTCTGGTATTTTTACCCTTGATCTGGTTCCATAGGAGCAATAATGCCTTCATCAAATTATCCAACTTCGTTAGATACAACTGCAACGCAAGTAACTCCGGGTTCTACTACCGATTTAGATGCGTCAGGTTTTGAGCACGATCAAGTACATGGTGCTGCTTCTACTGCTTTGATTGCTGTAGAAACAAAACTAGGTATTAGTGCTTCGCCTGCTGCTTCAGCGTCAAGTAACGCTGTGCTTACCCATACAGGCAGTGGTACTACATCATGGTCGAACACGATTACTGGTTCAACAATTGCTGGCACCACTCTTTCAGGTGCTGTAGTTG
>JAAHTH010000290.1_pt3 | contig 34350 bp, 38 predicted proteins | sample 6116091 | NCBI WGS metagenome assembly JAAHTH01 (sample SAMN13939990, study PRJNA603662) | sponge metagenome | isolation source: marine sponge | host: Mycale hentscheli | place: New Zealand | collected 2006
ACCTGTGACTTTATCAATTACTTCTTTTTCTTGTACAGCTTCTACTTTTTGTAAATTACCGTATATTTGACTGTACTTATTTGCTAAGCCTTTTACAGCCAAGCCCATTTGGTAATCTCTAAATTCAGTTCTTGATATACCCTTAACACCATCAGTATCTATCTCTTTAGCCTTATCGTCATTGATCTTACTTTCATCTCCTTCCGTGAACTCTTTCCATTCTGCGTCACTTACTTCTGTTATAGACCAAGGCGCACTTAAAGATTCATCTTCACTAATTAAACCTGATTGACGCATTGTAGCGTATGTTTGGAAAAAGCTTGAAGCATTACTATTTATGTCATCTTTAATAGTTTTATATAAATCACTATTTTTGTCCGATGCAGCAGCCATTATTCCTTCACTCTTTACTGTCACCCTAGTTTTCCATGTACCATCTTTTTGATCTTTAAATTCAATTTTTTCTTTATAATTATCAAATAGATTTTCTCTTTTTTTAGTAGTATAAGTAGTATTAGCCCAATTACCTATAGCGTTTTCAGATTTTATTTGATAATAGCTTAAATCTCTACCATTCTTTTTAAACGCCGCGTTTGATGCAGTTATATTTCTTGTTAATTTATCATTATTTGCATTAGTATAAGAAAATTGTACCGTTCCGTTTTTTAACGTTTCAAGTTTTATGTCTGTGGCTTTATTGTTTCCAAGATTTTGAGCATCATCTATTTGGTTTTGCGCTAGAAAATTAGCATCATCACTTAAAGTCCCAATAGTATTTGCGCCAGATAAGTTAATATTTGCAGCGGATTTAGACCATATGTCTTGATTAGTTGTACTTCTATTACTATATGTAGCTATATCTGTTATATGTGTATTATCTTGCAGTTTGGTTTGATTAGCGTCTTTCTTTAACTGAATATTACCACCAGATCCGTATGCATTAATAACTTTATCACTTTGAGCAGCAGCAGCAGTACTACCCCATGTTTCAATAGCAGCATTAAAATCTGTGTTAGCATTAGTTGCAGCGTCAGCTACAGTTTTCTCTAAGGAATAAGAATCTTCTAAAGCTTTAGCTTCTGCTGCTTCATCTTTCTTTTTCTTTTCAGCTATTCTAACTCCCATAGCTTTCATAGAACCTGATAGCCCTGCGCTAAGAGATGTTATTGATTGTACTACTTGACCAGGTAAAGTACTTAATTTGTATTGAGGTAAATTGGGTTGTGCCATATACTTTTATTTAAATTTCCATTTATTCAAACGCTCCCGCACCAGCTGCTGAGCCCATGACATTTGCTGAACCTGAAACACCAGCTAAAAAAGATGCTGACGCACCGTCTCTGTATGCTTGTTGTTGGTTTCTTAAAAAATCCGCTTCAGTTTGAAGTCTATTTATATCAAACACTTCTCTTTCTTCTTGTATAGCAAATGCTCTTTCTTCTGCTTGTAAAGCGCTTTGATCTAGAGCTATACGCTGCTGTTGTAGTTGAGCTGCTCCTTGAGCTTGCAGCTTTTGATTAGCTGCCTCTTGTTTTTGTATGTCAGCAGATATACTTCTTTTAGATTCAGAAGCTGCTCTAGCTAAAGCTGTTGCTGAAGCTGAACCACCTGAAGACGTCATGCCTTCCACCATATTTGCTAAAGCTAAATCGGTTTGTTCCATTTGTATTTTAGCTGATTCTGTTGCTACTCCAAGATTTGCGTATTGATTTGTTAATTGAGACTTTAAAGCTCTAATATCGTCAGCTGTGTTTATTACGTCTTGTCTTCCAGATATAGCGTCTTCAACTGCTTGTGCTGACTGACTTACGTCTGTTTCCATATCGTTAGCTTTGCCTTGCATAACTATCCCGCCTACTATACCTGCAACTGCTGGCGCTGCTACTGCTGCTACTAATTGCCACATAATTTTATTTTAAGATGATTGTATAAATTTTGAACCTACTGACCATAATTCTTTAGCTCCTCCTGGATCAGTTGTTTCGTCTGTTTGCATTAAAACATTCAATGTATATCCTTTTAAGCCAGAAGAAGTATTGCTAAATAATACTTGGCCGTTTTGTACTAATGATGAGTTTTTTATGTTAGCTACATATAAGTTTTCTTTTCTATTGAAGCCAGCTCGCATAGGATAACCGCTAATAGGATCTGTATAAAGTCCTTCGTTATAACTATATATCACACCTGATCCGTCATTATTTACTTCATTTGGAGCAATATCTACACTAGTAGTGTCAGTAGCCATTGTTCTAACATACCAACCATTATTACCTTCGTAATTTAATGTTTGAAATACTTTCTTCATAGAAGGAGAAGCATTTATAACAAACTGTATGGAACTTGAGTTTCTTTGATTATAAAATGTATTGTAGTTTTGATCAAGAGTATTTCTATAATGTAAATATAAAGAATGATCAATTGTAGAATAGTAATTACCTTTTAAACTAAACATAAATGAAGGTTTGTAAGTAAAAAAGCTTACCCAACCTTTCACAGACTCATCAAAAGACAATGTAGCATAATCAGTACTACTATTTATATAAGTAGGAGTAGGCTGTAATGAAATCGTATAATATCTACTATGATTGTCCCAACCACCTAATATTCTAGATTTATAATTATAACTAAAAAATCCTAAATCAGGGGGTATTATAGAACTTGTTACCGTTAAGTCATATCTACCGCTAGGACTGCCTAATTTAGGTTCTAAAGAAACAACAGTCGTGTTTAAATCTATTATATCACCAGGACTACTTCCAGATAGTTCGTATACTTTACTACCTATTAATACATCGCAGGGATCTATGTCTCGTACTTCAAAAGTGGACACTGGTGTTAATGGCGGTTCAAAAGAAGTAAACTCAATAAACTTATCTCTAATATTATTGTCTAGCGTAGTTAAAGTATCTCTAAAATAATCTTTCATGCCATATTCAGATATTTCAGTTAAACCGTCTCTAGACAGTCTCATTACAGTCGCTCTAATAGGATCTACAAAGTATTTTCTAAAACCAAATTGAGCAAAAGACTCAGGGTTTTTACCTATACCATATCTACCTAAATAAGGAACTACTTGACCAATAACTAAATTCTGTGTACTCACAGGTTGCCCTTGACCTTCTGCTGAGTATATAGCGTCTTTATCTATTAAAGCTTGACTTACTTTGTCTTCTTGAAATATAGTTAAGTTTGTTTCTTCAGCAAATAGCTTTTGTATACTACCATAAGATGGATCTAGCGATTTTGTTATTGGTTCACCAACTGAAAATACATTAGTTTGGTTAATATCAGTTCTTGAATTGTAAATGCCCGAGTATATAAGCGAAGCTTGTCTAGTGTCTTGATCTGGTGATTCTTCATTTAAATAAGCTCTAACACCTTGTGAAACCATTGAGTTATTAAACCCACCTTTAATTCTAGCTTCTTCAATATAAAAATTACTTTCAGCTATACTACTAGGTCCTGGCGCAGCTGCAATAGGAAAATTAGGTTGACCAAATGGATTCCATGGTAAACCAGGCCAAGTTGGCGATGATGAAGTAGGTAATGTTCTATTTCTTTCAGCTTTTTTCATCATGAAAGAATTGTAGTATTTTACATCTATTATAGCTGCCATAATTATAACTTTATTCTAATCTTAATTCAATCGTAATCGTTGGAGAAGCTGGTGCTAAACCGCTTCCAGATCTATCAACCGCTTGTAGTATTAATTCAAATGTTACAAAATTAACAAGTTGTGCGGTGTTAACGCCAATGGTGTAAGACTCAATTTGCGCTTGTCCAAATAGATTTTCCCCAGTTACTTCATCAACTTCAGCATCTGCGTAGAAGCGAAGTCCAGCACTGTCTATCATGCATGTTCGTGAGATTATTGTGTTGTTACCATTGTAGCTAGCTTGAAGAGAGAATTCATTAGGTACAATAGAAAATAAACTATTTTTATAATCCGCAAATTTCTTAATTTGCCACGACTCTGGAACTCCTGAAGTTATATAACCTACAGGCCATTGAGTTACAGTTTGACCACCTACACCAGGCTGTGGATCTGGAATTGGTGCGTTTTCACCGTCAGTGCATATAGCACTTATTAATTCCCATTGTATTTCTTCACCCTGCAATATAACATCTCCACTACCATTAATACATTGAAAACCATTTAGATTTGGATCCATAGAATTTTTTGGGAAAATTCTTCTTTGAAATCTTGATATAACAAAGGATTGTGTTGGACTATCATAAAATCCAGTGTAAGTAGGTCTTACATTAGTTATAGATTCACCTAAATACGTTTGATTTATGGTGGTGTTTCCATCAGACAGGGCTAACGTAAAATCAAATGTAGTTAAAGAACTATCTTGACCAACATAAGATGCCCAATTAGATTTTGTTTGAACTGAAAAACCTCCATTACCGTCGTCTGCTAAAGTAAATTCTGACGTTCTATTATTTTGCTGACCATCTAAAACGCTTATTAAAGAACCGGTGACATTAGGTGATGTTATAGAATTATTAGCGTTATCGATTAATGTTACGGTACTACTTACAGTGTTAACACCAGTCTCAGCTTCAGTTAAATTAAAATTAAACGGGGATATTCTAACAGGGAACGTAGCTGGTAAGCCACTAGCTACTGCATTGTTTAATTCATTGACTAAGCCAGAACTAGTTGTCTCATAATATATATCTAACAATGATTCAAAAGGCTGAGTTTCTGCTACAGATAAATAAGGAGTAAAACCATGTTGTTCTGAAACACCAATACCTGTTGATGTACTCAATATACCTATTAATGGATTGTTGCTAGCATTATATACAACTCCTGGAGGTCCAAAAGTAAAAGTGTCTCCTAAATTTACAGTTGCAGGTGTATTAAACAAAACATTTGCGCCTGATCCATTAGCATAATAAGTCTTAATATATACTCCGTCAGTAGATGTTATTTCTGGTACTCCTCCAGAATCAACAGAAGTAACTGACATTCCTGGATAAACATTTTCATTAAAAGTAGAAAGATTGTAAGGACCAACGCCTACACCAAGAGGTGCAACTACTTCTGCTTGTATTCTATTTAAGCTTACACCTAAATCAGATAATTCAGATATTTGCGTAACTTTTTCTATGTCAGTTCCAGGATAAAATTGGACACTAGACCAGTCAGGATTTTCAACATTTGAAACTCTTAAAGATAAGTTAACATTTGAATTATAGTTAGTTTGACTTGGTCCTACTTCTCTTAAATCTTTAGGAACTTTATTTATATTGTCAGAAAATAAACTAACTGTTGCCTCTATAGAACTATCAGCGCCGTCTTTATTTATAGTACCATTTACAATGCCAGGTAAATACACATTGTAATAATCTTGTTCTGTTTGTTTTACTACAATTTTATAACTATACCAACCAGTTAGATTTGGTTTTATTAAGGGATTATAAACGAAAGTAGCAGATGTTGTGCCTCCAGTTATTGTAATAACATCTCCTATAGCATAACCAGTTCCACTATTGTTAATAGTAACTTCAGTTAAGTAACCTGCTCCACAATTACAATTTACAATGTCAACAGTTAAACCAGTTCCTATACCAGTTGTAGTTGTAGCTACATTAGTAGCATTAGCGTATCCTCCGCCAGGAAATAAATCAGATACAGGATTTGCCTCTAAACTAGTAAATAAGCCAGGGTATCCTACTTGTCCGGTTGTTTCTGGTATTTGAGAATTAAATTTTACTTGTAATGCGTCGCCTGGCCATGAATCGTTTGATAAAGATATGATATCATTTTCAGAAAAACCTAATGTTTTAAAACCGTGATATATTGTAGATCCGCTAAATGTTACAGTTGAAGTTGAAATCTCTGAGTCTAATGAAGAAAGTATAACATCTGAAGTTCTACCATATCTATCCACTAAGACAACACCTACTTGATAATTTCTGTTTTGCTTTAATGTATGGTTTTGATATTCTTTTCTAACAGCGTCGTCATCTATGTCTCTTTTCTGGTTAGCAGCTACTTCATAATTTAAAGTTCTAACAGATGTATATCCATCTACATAGTTACCATATACTACTCTATTTCCAGTAATTTCTTGAGTAAGAGCTTTTATTGGTACTCTATCACTAACTCTAGTTATTTCACTTTCTGGCAGTGTTCTTGAAGGTCTACGTGATTGATAAGAATAAGAAAGTACACTAGCGTCTAATGATTCAAACTTATCTAATGATATCGTGTCAAGTACTTTTAATACATTTTCATTGTCATCTTTATAGATTATTTCTATTGACTCTATATGCATTTCAGAGTTTAAGCTACTAAAGTTTTCTGTATTATTTAAAAACGAAGGACAAGGTATTAATAATTCTATATCTGTAACTTTGTTTTGAAAAAACTCTACGTCTGTATCTTCATAAGCTTTCACAGTGTCTAATATGTCTTGTGAGGATCCGTCTGGGTTTTTATGTTCTTTACTTAAGAAATACCCATCTTGTTGAGGTATAAAGCAAGCTTGTGTGAATGGAGATATTAGTGAATATTCGTTGTCATCAAACTTAAATCTATATGCAAACCTTACAAACTTATCTTTTAAATATTGGCAATCACCAGGCCAAAAAGCGTTGTAATCGGGATTAAGACCTAACTCTATTATTGACACGTTAGCAACAGTATCTGTTGCGCTTCCATTTGGCCAGGTTAATGTTATATCACCACCAGAGGTACCACTCGTACTTTGCACTTTACATAAATAAGGTGTACCATCACTACTAGTTAATTTTGCTAAAGCTCCGGTCCAATCTATGTCATTTAGATCTAAGTTTGTATTTTCACCCGCGCTCACGCTGAATGCAACGCCTTTAGTTAACGTGCCAGTAACAGCAGCTGGAAATGAATTATAAACTGGAAGAAACTCAGTGCAAGTGTCTTTCATGGTTGTTTGAGACTCAACTGTTATTGTTATTTCTGCTTCACCAATTCTAGGAGCTATTTCAATAACATCACCATCTTCATATCCAAAACCTTGATTAAATATTTCTATACCTGTTAATTGCCCAATGGTTGGACCAATAGATACTGCGCTAGTTATTTTAACAGTCAAACCTGTTCCCGATCCTCCAGCCGTAGGAACTACTTCATTTAAATAATTATTATAAGAACTATCTCCAATTCCACCTGGATTACTTATAGAATAATCTACTATATAATCCCTTAATAAAGATATAGGTTCAAAAGGATAATATTTAGCAACGTTTATTTGATCATCATTAGTATAATAAGATGGATTAGGTAATCTACCAGGATTAGCTTTATTTATGTTTATTTTCCTAGGTTGATTACGGTTGTCTGTCCAAAACAAAAGATCTTCTAAAAGATTTATATTTTCAATATAATGCGTAAGCGAGAAGTTTAAAAACTTACCTTCAACAAGTTTTACTTTTTCCTCGTTTTCTGTATTATATTTCCATATGTTACATATAGCCTCATCAGGAGGATAAGAACTTAATCTATCTGTAGATGTGTCTATAAAGTTAGTTAAAAATAAATATATATTTTTACCTTGTTCATCAACAAAGTAACCAAGTATTTCAACATTACAATCCTCTATGTTTAAGTCAGTCTCTATTATATTGCCTAATACCGTTTGTAACGTTCCTACGTCCGAACCTTCAGATTGACTTACGGATACATTAATAGCTTCTCTATATTCACCATTAGGTAGAAGTCTAGCGTCCAAATCTCTATTCATTTTGGACTTTATAAAAGTGTTTTTACTTTCAGCCATGTTTAATGTTTAAGCCATTTAGATTTCCCTCTCATTACTTGTATAAACTCATCTAGTTTAATATTGCTTAATCTTATTTTAGCATTTCTAAGAGCTGCGTATCTATCTTTTTTATATCTTTGCACTATATATTCTGGTACATTTCTTCTTACTGAAGTTAAACTATATAATATGTGTTTATACATAGCTTCTTCAGCCATTTTAGGAACTTTAGTGTCTTCATCATATCCTAAACCATCTGATATATATTCTAATACTATAATTTTTTGAGCTAAATCGCTACTAAAAGAAAACATACCTGTTCTTTCATTTATAGTATACCATCCATTTGCTTGTGCATATTGTTGTTGTTGACCATATAGTCTCCCGTAAGAATCTAATGTAGGATAATATCCCCAATAATCTCCCCAAGGATACTGTTGCCAGTTTTGCTCAAAGTTCCATTGTTGAGTTTTCCATCTTTCTTCTGTTATAGACGAGTTAGCTTCTAAATTATCTTCGCTATTGTCTTGTATAGGAATACCACTTGTATCTTGAATTGGCAGTTCCGTAGGATTAGTAGTTAATGTAGTTGGATATATAATTCTTCTAACACCGCCTTGATCAATCCATGATAAGCGTACATAGTTTACATAGTCTTGTGGTATCGGTACGGATAAACTAGGTGGGATAGTTAATTCTTGAGACTTAACACTTCTTAGCGTATCGTATGAAAACTCTTGCAAACCTCTTTTAGCATGAAACAGTACATCACTTCTTCTAACTCTTGTTAGTACATTGTCAGGTCCTACATATGCTGCTAAAAAGTTGTTTATAATATCACTTAATGGCACATATTCATAACTGCCATAATTTGATTGCACGGCAAAATCCTTTAACTGGCACATCATAAAACCACCACTATAATATCCTAATGTTAATACTCTAGTTCCATCAGCATCTATAATTTTTAAAGTACCATCATCTACTAATACAGGTGGTGTTCCAAAACTTGATATGTAGTATAGTTCAAAATTAGAAGTAGAATTACCTATTGTACCATTTGGCGCAAGTCTACTTTGTAATTTAGTATTAAAATCGTTAAATACAAAATCATTTTGACCTGGTGACCCTGTCGATACTGCCACTATATGTTGACCAGAGTAATATTGCGCGTTAGTTTCTTTTATTAGTCCCATTTATCAAGATTTTTCATTTACTTCTTCTTGTTGTATCTTTTGTGATGCTATTTGCACTATCTGTGGATCTCTTATAACTACACCAGCGTAAAATAATATATTAACAACTAATTCAGTATATTCACTATTATCTAATTCAAAATCTACAGATCCAGTAGATGGTACAACTATACCTGACGTTCCGGCAGGTGCATAATTAAATTCTCCTAAAGTACCAACTGTATAGGCCCAAACAGGATCCTCTGGTTTTTTGAGATAACTTATTTCTATAGGGGTTTGACCCGATGTTGTAGCTAACTGTGGAGTTGTTTTTATTTTATTCTCCTCATATAGATATACAGGGTATTCTTTGGTGGGAGCTGCTAAAGTAGATCTTCTTAGCAAGTTGAACTCGTGTCTAGTAACTGATTGAGCTTCTATGTAATCGTTGTTATATGAAACAGCAGCAGTTAGTGGAGTCCACGTTGTATAGGTTTGAGATGGCCTATATGTCACTTCGTTTAATCTGTAAAGATTTGTTGGTATTTCAAAGTAATCACCACTTACATTATAAGTAGGAAAAATGGATGTTCTGAAATACTCTATTTTCTTTTCTATTTCGGCTAGTCTATCAGCGTAGTCTACTTCGGTTTGTGGGACTCTAGCTTGTTGAGTAAGATCTTGAAAGTATCTTTCAAATATTTCTCTTTGTACTTGAGTTCCTATTTTGTTAAACTCAAACGGTGTCATATATCCTCTTTGTTCTTTATTTAGGATTGTTAACACTGTTTGGTATACGCTGTTTACGTCTACTGCCATTATAAATATTTTAAAAAAGAGGTCGCCAATCGCGACCCCTAATGATTATAATCACTTATTATTTAAGTTTTTTCTGTATTGATTTGTAAACTTCTAACCCTTCATCAGTCTGAAACCACGCAGCCATAGCTGAATACGCGTTTTCTTCAAATGGTACTGTCATAAGCTTACGACCATTGCTAGCCCAACTAAACGTTCTTTGATCTTCGCTTAATTTTATTATTCTAGATTCTGCAGCTAATATAGCTACATTTCTTAATTGAATTTTTTCATCATTGGCTAATTCTAAGAACAAAGCAGGATTATTTCTAGCTAATAGTAATATATCTCTTTTTATTTCTTTAGAACTCATCTTAGCCACCTTAGAACCAATCTCAACTCTTAGTATTGCTTCCGCATGGTCTATTTCTAACTCTCTAGCTATTATCATTGCATCTACTTCTAGCTCTAGCGTATCAACGCTGGATTCTGCTAGTATCTCTGGTCTGTATTCAGCATACTCTCTATCTCTTTTTGGGTGATATAAAGATAAAAGTTTCTGTAAGTTCTGTTGTTCTTTTGGAACAAACAAACGACCTGATTCAAAAACAATATGACCTAACGTTGCTGTTCCTTTTTGTTCATCAACGAAAGGGCTAGACATGTTAGTAGCATATCTTAATTCTCTTTGAGATCCATTTGACTCGTCGAAAAAAAGCAAAGGAGATCTTAATGAGTGTTTTGAATTTAACCTTAATGTTAGTGGTTTTTTGTTTAATAATGTATAAAGACGATCTTTTATTTCCCAAGATCCATCTATACTAGATTTTTGTTTTGACATAATATAATATAATAGTTAATAAAAAGCTAGAGTGCCGAAGCACCCTAGCATAATTTTGATGTTATTAAGTAGTAAACAACATAAAGTTGTTAGCCGCTTGAGTAACTAAACATCTCTCAGATAGGAAGTGAACTTCCATAGCATCCAAAGATGATGTATAAGCTCCACCAACTGAACCAGTAACCCATGACTTCATTCTACGATCATCAGCTTCAGAAGCTCTATATCTTACGTGTAAGAAAGGTCTTCTAATATTTGATCCTAGCATTTGGTCATAAACTGTAGATGTTCCAGCAGGTACTAATACACCTTCGATATCTGGTGCTAAACCTCTAGTTGAAGCATCGTTTAGATATTTCCAGTCAGTCTTATAGAAATCATAAGAACCTCTTCTAAATCCATCAAAACCGAAGTTTAATGCCATTTCAGAATCGTTCTCAAATAAACCATAAGAAGCACCGCCTGAAAAACCTGCGTTTACTTCTGCTATCATGTTATCAATAGATAAAGCTAAAGATCTATTACAGAAAATCATATTTTCTTCAATAGCACCTTCAAAATCTAATTGAGCCAAGATAGTATCGAAGTCAGATAAAGCAGCTGATCCGTTACCAGTTCCTGCAAAATTTTGGTACTCATGACCTCTATCTTTAATAGCAGCGAATAAACCTTCTGTACCTTTGTCATCTGTAAAGTTACTATTTAAACCTAAAGCATTAGCAGCAGATCCAGCAGCAGCAAGCTCACCTTCAACAATTGCCATTTCTAAGTAATCTTCAAATCTTAATCTTGTTTCAGATTCAGACTTTAAGTACCATAGATATCCAGAAGTACCATCTTCAGTAGCAACTTCAACCCAACCAATTTGAGCAGCATCAGATCCATTGATCTCAAACTTATCTCTAATAATAATTGGAGAATTAGAATACTGTGTAAAATCTGGCTCAATAGAAGCTAATCCATCAGTGTCAGATCCTTTTTGCCAAGCAGCACCGTAAACAAATACAGCAACGGCTGATCCAGTACCACCTGAAGAACCACCTTCTCCTTGGAATACACCAGCAGGAGCACCACTAGTAGTTAGTAAACCTGAAGCAGTATAAGGAGCTACAGAAATTTCACAAGTTCTAGGAACACCAGCACCACCACCTGCATAAGCACCTGGAGCTGCGGTAACAATTACCTTCATTGATTCTCCAACACCAGCACCAGTTGTACCGTTTCCGTAAACAACTAATGTTTGATTAATTTTAATCGCACATTGTTTGCTACCTACGACACCACCAGAAGCTGTAACGTCTGGGTCAATAGTAATTCTAATTGTAGAACCATCAACAACTTCTGCAGTTTCATAAGAAACGTGCAATCTATTTTGTTCTGACCAAACAACCTGATCTGAAGTCATTGGCATTTCTGCACCTACCATTCTCAAGAAACCAGAAATAGTTCTGTTCCCGTATCTTTCTACCTCTTGCTCATAGAGCTCAGGTAGATATTGTTGAGCAAAATCGTTATCACCTTCTGTAAAAGAAAGATAATTACTAGATAATGCCATTCGCTTTTGAGCGGGCTCTAAGTTAGGAGCCAATCCCGGAATTAATCCCATGTTTTCTAAATTTTAATTTTATGTTCGTTTTTTAAATTTTAATTTAGAGGAGTCCGCGCCAGTAATAGCTTTAACTTTTAAACCATTAATATAAACATCGCCAGAAGCTGTTGCTCTAGGCTTGCCATCTTGGATATTTTTGGACTTAGCCATAATATCTTTTGTAGCATCAGCTTTGCCTTGTTCATAGAAATGAGATACTAAGTTATCAGAATTACCTGCTGCATAAATAGCCTTGTGATAACCAGCGTAATCTTTCACACTACCATCATCATTCAAGAACTTCTTAAATACGGATTGTAAATTTGTTTGTTGATCTGCGGTTTGGCTTGGGTCATTTAATTTATAATTAAACTTTTTTTCTCCAACGTCGAATTTAAATCCATTAAATTCATTTTTGAAAAAATTATGAGTTTTATCTTTAAACGTCCCATGCATTTTTGTTTGCCTATCTTGGCTCTCTCTATATGTATTTACAAAATCTAAAGCAGCTTGGTATTCTTCATTAGGAGCATTATTATTAGTCTTCAACTTGATTTCCTTATAATACTCTTGTTTTGATTTTTCAAGCTCACTTTTGGCTTTTGCAATTTCTTCTTTATATGCTAGTTGTTTTTTCTTTACAGTTCTAGCATCTTCCTCTTCTTCATTCCAAGAAAAACTATCTTCTAATATGAATTCTATTTCTTCTTGATTTAAATGAGGTTTAGTCTTTTTATAATATTCTCTTAATACTTGATTATCATTTAAAGAATTGTAATCTTTATTTAGATTAATATAATCTTCTATAGAACCTCCAGTATTATTCATAAACTTAACTAAGTCTTGTAAATTTTCTGGAACTTGTATTTGAGGTTTTACTTCTTCTTTAGTTTGTAATACAGGTTGTGCTGTCTCTACTATTTCCTCTATTGCGTGTTCTTCTATCGCTTCAACTTCTTCGGTAGGTTGTTGTTCTTCGTGTGCTTGTCCCACATCTTGCAATTCCACTTTGGTTTCTTCCGTTGTTTCTTTGCTTTGCTCATCAGACTGTAGCACAACTTTCGTTGTTTCTGACTCTTGAACGGCATCTTTTTTTTCTTCTTGTAAATCTACTTTTACTGTGTTTTGTTTTTCTACTAATTTTTTAGGTCTTCCAGGTTTTTTCTTCACCTTGAACTCGCCTTCTTGTTTTACTTGTTCTGACATAATATAATATAATAATTAATAATTAAGTAGGCATAAAGTCACCTGCTGTTAAAGGCGTTTGACCCATACCACTTCCTTTTTCAAAATCTACTGGTGCACTATCGTTATTTCTTTGTGCTATCATTTGACTTTGTTGTGTTCCTTGTATTCTTGTTCTTTGATCTTTTCTTTGCTCGATCATGTCTTCTTTATCCTTGTCTTTTTGTATCTTAGCTTGTTCTATTTGCATAGCGAAACCATGATTAACTTCAGCCATTTTTATTTGATGATTTAGTTCAATTTGCATTTTTTGAATTTCCAATTCTGTTTTTACTTTTTCTAATTGAGACTGGGTTTCTACTAATGCTTGTTGTTTTTGAACTTCAGACATTGCTTCTTGCTCTCTCGCTTGCGCTTGAGCTTGTGCTTGAGATTGAGCTAATTGCTCTTGCATTTTTTGATCTGCTTGAGCTTTCTTTTTTCTTCTAAATTTAAGAAACTGATTAGCTAACTTTAAGTTTTTAACTTCTCTTATATCAATAGCATCTTCTAAATATATTTGATTATTCTTTAACGCTATTTGTATATTCTGCTCAAGCATCGCTTTTTCTTCCTCGTCTGGTTCTAAGTTTATAAATATACCGAAATCATGTATATTTATTTTAGATAATTCCTCTAGCGTAGCTGTGTTGTATTCAGATATACTATTCATTAAAGCTTGCTTAGTTGTTGGAAAAGCCAATGAATCAGCAACGCGTAGAGATATGTTTTCGCATGTTCTAACAGTTAAATACAAACTACCTTGTAGTATATGCCTTGTAGCTGTATTACTATTTGCAGCAGCTAGTTTTTGTAAGCCAACCAATGAATCTTTATCAGGTGTACTAGCATCTCTTGCTTCATTAAGCCCGGTTACATCTCTTATCATTTGTAGATAATAGTTGTAAGTTTGAATAAGACTTTGTATTTTACCCATACCACTAGAACTACTTAGTTCTTGTATAGGAACTTTACCCCTGTTAGCATCACCTTCTTGTGTAAGGCTTCTACCTACAACACTACCAGTTTGGAAATACATGTTCAAAGCTTCTCTTGGATTGTAATTTGTTCCATTACCAAGATCTACCTCAGCTAAACCATCAACATCTAAATACACACCATCAGGCACTATTCTAGACATTACTTGTTGTAGCTTTAAATGTGTAAGCTGAATCATATCAGCAAATCCAGTAACTCTATTAACTAAAGAATCAATACGACCTTTATATATACGCGGAGCACATATATTGTAGTTCATATTTACTTTTACAGTATCTGAAATTGGTCTAGTCATGTTTTCTGCTAAATTCCATTTTAGCATCATCTCATGACCTAGTATTTTAGCACCACTATATAATACTTCTATTGATCTATATTCTTTCTTAAAATTAGGATTATCTGGAGCTTCTAAAAACGTGTCTTGTTTTTCTAGTATTTTTTCTAAACCAGTACTAGTCTCTTTTAGTTTAAATACTTGGTTTGTGAAAGTTTTATATTCAAAATATAATACTTGTATAATATTATCGTCTCTTCTACCGTTCCAGTTTCTAGTATAGTTTTGATTTCCTGGATATTTTTGTATTTCTTCTAATTCCTTAGGAGTTAAGTATGGAAATTCTTTTTTAAGTTCTGATAGACTAATACCTTTTACTTCTCCTACATACCACATATCCTCGAAATTAGGATCTTCAGTGTATGACCAAATTAAGTTAGCTGGATCAACGTAATCTACAGTTACACCTTCAGATCTATTCCAGTTAGTTTTTACAGCACCAATACCTAAAACTGTTAAATCATAATTAACTCTCTGTCTAGTTAGCTCGTATTTGTTATAATCTAAAACTTGATTTATGACTTCCTCTTCTGCTACTTCTACACTTTGTTTAAAATCCATTTGCATATGTACAGCCAGTTCTTCTTTATCTTGTGGAGCTGATGATGGATCGCTACTGTTGAAAGCGTTTACACCTAAGGTTTTTTGTAAGTTATTTAAAAATTCCTTAGCATTTATGTCAGTTAATAAACCTTGAGCATATTCAGTTCTTTGTTTATTTGAAACTGGATCTTGAGCATAAGCGTTAACATCATAAGTTCTTTGACTAATTCCATTTACAACTATATCGACAAACTTAGATAGTATGGGCACAGGTTTCCAATCTAAATTTAAGTATGATAAATCTCCATCAATAGCTAGTTCATCTTTATATTTTTGGATTGGCTGTTCACCTCTAGCATATAATCTAAGCATATGGAAGTTTTGGTAGTTCTCGTGGAATTGATCTCTACCTCTCCCTGCCCAGAACCAATCTCCTTCAATAGCTCTACCTACTTGAAGACCATACTCCCACGTTGCTTTCTCTGCATCTGGTACTACCTGGTCCGGAAAAGCGCTTTGTGAATTAGTATAAACTTTCATTTGTATCTTTTATTTTTGATGTTAAACCGCTATTGTCGTAATTAGTCATATTTAAACTTATTTTTTTAACTGATGTTTGGCTATTAGGTGCATACTTATTTTTATTACAAGCCATAACAGCTAAGCCAGAACTAATAGAGGCATCATGTTTAGTTCTATTATTTATATTAAATTTAGCCCAATCTTCTAGTGTTTTTTGAAAATACATACTACCGTATGAGTCTCCAAATAATCCAACGTGTTGTTCTATATAATATTCTATTGCAGCAGCGTGAGCTTGCTTAATATCCTCGCTAGTATTAGGTATGCCTCCTATTTCTCTTTCTGCTGGTGATAATTTATTCCATATTTTGTCAGGTCGATTCATGCTAAAACCTCTATATCCTCTACGTCTTATATAATACAATAATCTTGGTTTATTGTTTTCAGCAAGTATTGGCATGCCATAAAATACTAAAGCCATAAGTACATCCTCAAAAAATATATCAGCTGTCTGTGGTCTAGCTATATACTCTAGAAAAAAATGATTAGGTGGTGCATCTTCCATTGAAAACTTAGTTAAACCATGAAGTGATCCTTTTGACCCTTTGCCATCAACTGTTCCAGATATATCATAACTATCACAACCAAAAGCTCCAACGTGTTCATTGCCAGGATGCTTAACACCATTTTTTATAATCACTCTATTTTGAAGATTTTTAGGTGGAACCCAAGAAATTAAAAATCTACCGTCTTTATTAGGGTAAAATATTACTTTAGTATCTTTAAGTCCATTTTCCCACATAAAGCTACCTCTTGTAACTCCTTCTGTTCTTACCACTTCTTGATTATAATCTATTTGTTCGTATATTTTAGTTAAGTTAAATATACTATTTTTAGTCTCATCTCTAAAAGCGTGTTGTTCTGTACGTGGAAATTGCCTATAGTATTCATTTAAACTATCGCTATCGCTTTTTAGTCCTTCAACTTCATTTTCCCAATGCTCTATAACTCCGATTGTAATTGGAGTATTATCAATTCCGAATACTTTATTCTTTGGCGTAGTGAATACAGGTGATCCAAAAGTATCCATGAATCCTTCGTAGTTCCACTCCATAGGTATGAATAAGTTATAGAGTCCAGAGCTTGTTTGTCCATTTCTATTTCTTTTTGTAACGTCTGAATTGTAGTATAGTTTTTTGAAGTTTTCTCCACCTTTATCTAAAGCGTTTGAAGTTGAGCCCATCATACATTTTCCTACTATTCTTGATCCTAGTCTTAATGTAGTTTTTGTAACTCTCCAGTTGTTTAATATGTTATCAGGTCTCTCCCACTTACCACTTTCATCATGAGCTAATATCTTTAGCTTCTCACCATCATAAGAGTTGTCTCCTGTGTTTTTCCAATCTATTGTTGTATCTAATCCTTGCAGTTCCTTAAGCTTAACGTTATCATCTAGTTTACGTCTAGTAAGTTTTGAAGCTGGGACTCTATATGCCAGTTCGGTCTTAGGACGATCCATACCATCCTGGATCGGCTTGAAGAAAAACGGATAGTTAACGGATATCGGGACAACTTTATCTGTGAACATTTTTTTAGCATCCGCTCCAGATTTTGAAAGGATACCGAATCTGGAGTCGCTAGATATTGTTGCTTGGTTAACAAGTTCAGCTGATGACATAAAGGAGAAACCAGACCGTCTGTTTTTAAGGTAACACATTCCATAACACCTATCATCTGCTTTACATGCTTCCCAAAATATAAAGAAGAGTCTATTTGCTTCTCTATAGTCTGGAGCCCCAACGTCGATTTTTGACCATTGCAAATACATGTAGTGAGTACCAGTAATGTAAGTAGGGTTACCATTATTGTAAAACCAATATCCTTCATCTCTTTTTTTAAATTCATTATCAATGTAATCGTACCATTTCTCTTTAAAATCAACTGGATAATCATCCCAATCAAATCTGCTTTTTATTTTAGCTAACTCTTTTGGGTATTCTTGTTTTTCCCAGTATTGCTCCGCTTTATTTTCGCTTCGTTTAAATGGTTTAGTTGACGCTGGTAATCCAATGCGTAAGTTTTGTATTTCAATAATCTCTCCAATAGTTCCATCTTTACTTATACAAACAATATCTAAGTCTTCCACGTAACCATATTTCCATTTACGCTTAGGCATTTTTACTTTAGAAAAGTCAGTAACAACTTTAACTAAGTTTTGATCACTGCTCATCTACTTCTCCCTTCTGCAAATTTAAATACTCTTTCTTTTTTTTCTTCCTTTGGCTTGTCACTTAATATAGCTTCTTCCTCTTCTATTCGTTGTAGTATTTCAAATGCATCCATAATACAAAGCTTTTTTGTAGCAGCTGCATTTTTTAATCTGTCTGCTGACACGTCGTCTTCCGTATTAGTTATGATTTTTTCTTCAGCTACTTTTATTAATTCATTAACTGCCTTTCGCCCAGCTTGGATTATATTCTTTCTCGCTTGTTTGCTGTCCATGGTTTATTAATATATCATTAGATTTCATACAATATAAAAGTTCGTTGTTTATTAAAAACTCAAACTCTCTTTTGTTTTTATAATTAACTATATCACCCTCATTCACCTTAAGTTGTTTTAGTTCTTTATTACTATAAACCAAAACACCATAATTCTTTTTTCTAATCTCAGCATCAAACGTATTGTCGCTTTGCAATGGCTTCACAAAACATCTGTTATTGAAAGATTTCCAACCATCGTCGTAATGCATGAATACTTGATCTAGAGCAACAAAATACTTATCATCCATAAAATAGGACTTAGAGTTTTTTTCATTGCCTCTAATGTCATAAAAACGTCTGAAAACATTGTGATGTACAAGTAGTAAATCGCCTGGAGATACATCTGTCTTTAGGTTTAACGGAGTTGATAGTACTTCTGCTATTACATTCACAAATTTGTGATTTTCAATATTAGAATTTAATATCAACTCGTTACTACCTATTTTTATTTTATTAGAATATCTATCACCTACTGGTTTAACTATAAATTCATATGGAGCTTTCATGAGTAACTTAAATCATACTCAACCGCTATAGCCATATTACGATTAAACTTTTTCCAAGGTAATACTTCATTATTTTTAGTTATAAAAATAGAGTACTCACCTTGAGATTCACTCATCAATATATCGCATATTTTATGCCCACCATAAACTTCTTGACCTATAGAATAATGCATTGCGTCATTTTTATAATCAGATCCAATACTAATTTTTCTAATTATACTAGACATTATACAGCTGCTAATGTGGTTTCTTCTTCTATTTTTGTATAAGTACCACTTTCAAGATTTATGTTAACAGCACCGTACTCTTTTTCTAAGACTGCTTTATAGTCTTCTATCTCTTTATTTAAACCTGCAACCTCATGAAGCAAGCCATGCTTATTAGTTTCAATAATACCTATTTGACTTAATATATTATTTAACTTAGTTTGTTGTTCTTGTACTGTTTTTAATTGTTCTTCTTTAATTTTCATTTTATTAAATTTAATTATATTTTATTTATTCTTCAGGTCCTGGATCTGGTTGCGTCCAAGCCGAAGTTGATAGCAAGGCTAAAGCTTCTTCGTGATTCAGTGTATCAATTGGTACAACTGTACCATTTGTAATAAAACTAGGAGTCACTTGATAAGAAAGCATGGCTTGTGTATTAGCTATATTCCTTCTCATTGTTTGCGAACTCGTAGTGTTTATCTGACTGAAATCGATTAACCTAGTCTGCGTATCTATATCTATCACTATATATGTCGTCATTTTTACTTATTTAAGGTACATTTGTTGATCGGCCTGAATCTGCTGGGTTAGTTACATCATCCGCATAATCAGCCATATTAATACTGTATGAGTTGTTGGTGCTACTTTTCATATCACCTTTTAAATCTGCTATTGTTAAGTTAGTACCAGTTCCGTTAGATTCTGAACCAGGTGCGCTACCTATTATATTTTCTTGAATTAAGTTATTTCCATCAGCATCAACACCTCCTATAACATCTCTAGCTACTAAAGATGATCCATCATAATAAGTGTAATTTTCATCTAAAGGCCACCAATATTTCGGTTTAATTCTAAAGTTATTTAAGTCTTGTGTAACACCATTGTTGTATAGATTTATAATATCATCTTGCGTAAGTATTGAATCAAACAAAGCTACATTAGACATTAAGCCATTATAATTAAAACCAGCATTATTTGGTAATCTACCAAAAGCAGATGTAGATTGATTAGCAGAAATCCAAGAAGTAGGACTTCCAATAGTTTGCTCTATTCCGTTAATATATATTTTTTGATCTGTACCACTTGGAGAGGCGCTTGGTAAAGTAGCGGTAAAACAAAAATGATACCATTCGTTGTTGTTTAATGAAAGACCTTGAACTGATTTCGCTGTGTTAGTGTTTTGACCATTAGTATACGTTAATTCAGTTGCATTTTTCCACCATATAACTATATTAGTAACAGTAGTTCCTGTAGCCCAAACAAAAGGTGTACCTGCAATATTTCCAAAACTATCTTTACGCATCCACATGCTAATAGTGTATGCTTGACCAGAAGTCCAAGTAGTTGCTGGTAAATCCATGTAATCTGTACCCGCATCCCATTCAATACTATAACTACTAAACGGCTGTTTTCTAGTTAAATTACTTTGAACTAAATTAGTGGTGTTCATACCTACTGAAGTACCAGTATTACTATTAGTAGAATCATCTGGTATGCTCCATGCAGAACCTGTCCAAGTAGCTGTTTGATTTAGTTTCCACCAAGCTTTAAGATTAGCAGCTTGAGGTTGCGTACCTGTCATTAGTGGTTGGCCGTTGTTATAAAGAGTTGTAACATTAGGTTGAGATAATTCAGTATCCCATATTTGTGTATTACTGATTTCACCATCCCAAAATGTATTCACTGTATTTCCACGGCCTATTATATTTGTATTAGGTGTAGCACCAAAAGATCCAGCACTTACTAAAGATTGAGGAACTCCATTAATATATAAACTATAACTTGAAATTGCCGTTCTGTCTACACCATCATAAACTAAACAAATATGTTTCCAAACTCCTAATAAATCTGCTGATATGTTTCCTGCAGTTTTAGCTGTTAAAAAGTTACTACTACTGCCAAACCATACACCATAATATGAAGCATCATAATTAGAAAATCCCATTATAAATCCTGTTGATTGGTCTGTTTTTAATCTTATAATTGCTGGAAAACTAATATCATAAGATTCTAATTTACACCAAGCAGAAAAAGAAAAAGTTGAAGTTGAATCAAATAATGTAGAACCTACAATATCAATAGTTTGTGAAGATGATTGTTCAAAATCAAAAACACTATCTGCTCCAACTGAAATGTTAGGGTAACCAGCGTTTGCTGTAGGATTTGAATTATCACCTAGTGGCCAATATGCTATAGGTTCTGCACCTGATATAGCCATTGGGTTATTTAAGTTATACAAATATGTTCTTTGATCGCTTGACAAAGCGTAATTAAAAACACAACCTTGACTAATTAGACCTGAAAAAGTTCCACTTGAAAGATCCCATTTTTTACCTATGTAAAAATCAGCATTAGTAGCTATTTTTCTACTTAAACTAGTAGCTGAATTTACTTGTTGATTATTAATATAGTAATATGCGTTATTATTTACCGTGTCATAAACTACACAATGATGTTGCCATTCTCCTTTACCTAGTTCTTCATTGCTTGTTATTAAAGAGCTGTTAACAAAGTTATTACCAGATCCGTCTCCAACAAAAAAACGCCATTTTCTATCAACTTTGTGATAATAAAAAAGTGCTCCATTATTTCCTGAAGTGTAATTACCATAGAAAGTTTGATAATTACTAGTATTATAATCAAAATCAGGTTTTATCCATATTGAATAACTAGTGTTATAGGTTACTGAAGCAGTTCCAAATAAATCAGCCATTGGCCCACAATCTATGCCGGCAGTTCCAGCTGTATCAATACTATAATTGCTTAGTCTATCTTTGTTAGCGTTTTTTGGCTGTCTCCACGTTGGAGCTATATAATTCGTTCCCATAATTAATCTCCCATTCTATACCACGCATAAGGCGCTCCAGTTGATAATGTGTCTAACTTAGCTGTTTTACCAGGATTGTCATTTGTAGAATCATATATAAGTTTTATATCGTCTACAGATAACGCTCTACTAAAAATGCCTACTTCGTCTATAAAAATGTCAGTCGAAGAAGTATTTAACGGTGCATCTCTATACGCGTTTATTAAACCATTAGCGCTAAGGTTTGATCCGCTAGCTTGTAAAGATTCTGGTCCAGAAACAGAAGAGCTTGTATTTTGTTGTCCATTCACATATATTTTCATTCTGTCCAAAGCTGAAGCAGTTCCATCCCAAACATAGACAGCGTGGTACCATACATTTGTTGAAACTGGACCATCGCTTGTTGTCAACGTGGTTTCTGTAGAAGAACTATCTCGTAAAGAGAACCTAGGATTTGCCCCACTTGCTTGTGCAGTGTATGTTCCCGCAAGATTTTTTCCTGACCCAACTAAATAATAATTTACACTTATTGAGCTAGTTTGAAACCAAAGAGAAATAGAAAGCCCACTGTTAGTGTTTGCTTCAGATATTATTCCACTCGTAAAGTTAGGTATTTTTATATGCGTGTTAGAAGAAGCATCAAACTTAAAAGAATAAGTATTGTCGATTAAATCAACAGTAGGCCCACCGCCTCCTCCGCTTCTTTGGTCTTGTCTATCAATTGATAGTGAATTACTTATTGATATACCAAACGCCATGTTAAGATCTTGGTGGTTGTACTCTCATTAATATAGAATCGTTTTCCGCATTTTCATATACACTATATCCAAATCTTACTTGCGAAGTGTCTGTCTCTGTTAATAATTGTGAAGGATAGTCATTAGCTAGATATAATGTAGAACCTACAGCTAATGATTCGGCTGGTGAAGAATAAGGAATATTAGGCTGCAATGTCATATTCCAACCAGCATCGTTAGTTACAGTATCGCTGTAGAAATAAAATCTAATCCATCTATGACCAGTGTCTAAAACAGTAGGAAAACCTGGCGCACCTAATAAAATAGCTCTTGGTGTGTTTTCTGGAAGTATTGGACCAGGAGATGAACCAGCACTATTCCAACTAGCATTTTCGAAAAAGTAAGAACTATATGGCGGAGTGTCGTCGTTAGATCTTTGTCCCCAAGGAATATTATAATTTGTAAACTCTATGTTGTCGTTTGATACTTGAATACCTAATCTATCATAAAGCCTAGTACTTGAATGCTCAAAACCAAAATCGTTAATAGTCATTTTAGTTGTATATCCAGCACCAGCGTCAAATGTTATTTGATAATTTTGGTTATCACTATATGGTCCACCCTCACCGTTATCTACAAATGTAGTATCATTAGTTAATCCAAAATACGCTCCATCATTTTCTTCTGTTAAAGCAACTGTTTGTGAACTAGGATTATAAGTTGTAGTTCTTCTTGCTGTAGCAAAACCGTTAACCAGTACTTTACCTGTATTGCCATCGCTTATGTTTTCTAAACATATACCTAAGGCTATCTGTTGTGTAGGTAATGCACCAGCCGTTATAGCTGTAGCTGTTCCACTTGCATAATTCCATATCACTGGTTGACCATTAAGTAAATTTCCAGTAGCCCTAATAGTTACAGCTGCTCCGTATTGTAGCTGCGACGATTGTGTCAAGTCTGCTTTAATAACAGATGTTATATTTGAATAATTTAAATCAACACCTCCGGCTGGAACAGCATCTATTATTTGTTGACCAGTTATGCATTTAGCACTGAAGTTTCCTCCACCATTGTCTTGATTAATGGGAAGCATATCTGTAGCAGCTAAATTACCAGCTTTAACATCTAAGTCTTGTATAGCTTTTGTTTCGCTAGGTGTTTTTACGTATATTGAACTCATTAAGTTTTATTTTAAGATTCGTATAAATGACAGCATATTCTATAGCTACTAGCAGATTCTTCAGTGCTGTAATTTTCATCATTAATCATATCTTCTAGACTTTGAGTACTAGGTGGTGAAGTGCTTATAGGCACTGGCTGACCTAATCCTAGAAAACCATCAACAACAGGAACTTGTTTTCCTAAAAAAGATAAATTACTACCACTACATCTTATAAGTATTACATAATCAGTTCCAGCATTTATCTCTAAAAATAAACCATCACTAGGTGTTATTACTATTTCATTTATACCAGTGACCAATGTTCCAGATATACCACCACCTACTAAATTTGCTGTTGCTGGGTTTTTTAAAGTACCTTGATAAATATCTATTCTAACAACTGGTCCACCGCTTGGAATAGCGCTACTGCTAACAAATACTTTTGCTCTATTACATACAAATGTAGAGCTAGCTACTGCTTGAACCATTGATCCAAAGTCTGCCGCTAAAACTTGTTCACCTCCATATATTTCAAAAGGAGACCAACCTGTATCTCTTCTTCCGCTACCGTCAATATATCCAGTTACTCTACCCTGATCGTCAATAGCTAATCGCTCTGGATAATTTATGTTTGCACCAACTACTACGTTTGGCAAGTCTACGCTTAAAGTTCCAGTTCCAGTAATAGGACCGCCACTAGCAGTTATAGTTGCACCTGGAGAGTCTATATCTACACTTGTAACTGTACCGTTTCCTTTGTTGTTGAAAGTGTTCCAATCAGCGGTACTTAACCAACCATCTGAACCAGCACCTGATTTAGTCATACTTATTGTAGTGGTAGGTGGTGTTGTAGATGTTGTAACTAATGGAGTATTAACGTTAATAGTAGTAAAACCTTGTGTTATACTTGTAGAAATATCTATCGCTCCAGCACTTGGCGTTACCGTAATACCGCTAGATCCTGTTAACTGAACAGTTCCAGATGCACCACCTGGTGATGCAGTCAATGTTATAGTATCTGAAGAATTATTACTTAATGCATATGTAGTGTCCGTATCTGTCCACGGAACTTCTACGTAAGCTTGATTGCTTCCGTCTAATACTACAGGATAGTTTTGTAAGTTTGGAGTGTAACCTATAGCGATACCACCTAAAGAACCTGAACCAGCTACATCTAGTGAGTACGCAAATGAACTTAACGATAAGCCAGTGCCAGCCGTGTACGGTAATGCGTTTGCAACATCCACCATCGTAAAGCGTATGTTACTGCCTCCAGCATTATAACCTACTAAGTGTTGTGTAGCGGATATAAAACTTGGGACTGTTGTAGAAAAATCTGAAAACTTTGTTGCCATTTTATTGTGTTTCCAACTGATCACCTGCTTCTGAAACTATAAGATCTTCAGAAGGGGTGTTAGTTGTTTCTGTTATTAAATTTTGAGAAGGTGGTGGCGGAACAAACGAGCCTCTTCTAAAAGGTTTTGGAATAAAAAAAGGTAAACCTGTAAACATTAATACAATGCTACTAGTTCACCTGGGTTAGCTACTCCTACTGCTTGTACTACTTTAACTACTAATATAGGCAGAAAAGTTCCTGCTGGTATATTAGAAAATGTAGTAGTAGTTTTAGGATATGCAGCATCATCTCCTTCTAGTACAACTTCTAAAGTTGTTATTGCTACACCAGCATATAGACAAACGCCTCTTGCTGGTTCTTCAATATTAGGTATATTATCTGTATATAAAGCTGCTGGACTACCTTGAATCATATCAAAAGCTGCATGAGCAAACAACCTTGGATTAGCAGCCATATTACCATTTAATTTTCTTTTAGGTAAACCGGGAACGTATGTGTTACTTGACATTTTTAAATTTTATTTTTTTATTTTTGTTATTTTTTCAGCGCCTCTAGATCCAAAGTACGCTACATATACTGTAATTAGTAAAGCTTCTAATAATGAAACCCAACCATCTTTTATTTCTAATAGTATTGTTGAATCTAGTACTATAAATATTGTCATTGATAAAGTAAGAAATATAAGAGTCATTGGTCTTGTATTTTTACTTAACCAAGAATCACTTTTCATATCACTGCTCCATCTATCAGAGATGTTGTTCATCTCAGCTATGTCTTGGTCTAAAAGTTTTAATGCAGTTTCTTTGTCTTTAGGGTTAATAGTATTATCACTTGATATGAGATTTTTTACTATACCTAATCCTCCTTGATTTGGTAAAAACTCGCCTACAGTATCTAAAATTGTAGGAGCCTTCTCTTTTAAGAAAACTCCTACTTTAGTTTCTTTAAACTTTTTTTTCTTTTTCAATTAAGATCTTGTTATAATTTCTTTCCCACCTTTAAAACTGTATGCCTTTTCTGATGGACTATATTTCTCAGTTGCTCTAAACTGGCCTTGTTTACTTTTTATATTATATGCTGTTTCTAAAAGTTTTGCTTTTATAGTTCCAGATTGAGCGGTTCTTTCTTTGCCTTTTGGATTAACGTACGTTACACTTCCTTGAACTCTTTCTTTTACTGGTTTCATAGTTCCTCCAGAACCACGACTAAGAAAACGAGCATTTCCGCCTTGATGATCTCCAGCATGAACATAGTTGGTTTTAGTATGAGGTCTTACTGTTGTAAGAGACATTGTTTTATTATTGTCTAAAGTTGTAGTAGCAGTTCTAGTATTAAAAGTCTCTTTTTCATCTCCACCAGTTTGTTTTGCTCCTGCTTCTTTCATTTGCGCTTTTGGTTTACTAGCATCTATAGCTCTGCCGTCTTCAGTTAGGTAATCTGATTGTTGAGGAAAATAATCTCCCATTTTTCTATGTACAGCTTTTTTACCCATAGAGTTTCTATCTCCATACATGCCGTTTTTATAAACTGCTTTTTCTTTCATTTTTTCTTTTTTAATGGTATTTCTTTTTTATATGCTTCTTTTTCCCAAGGTAATTTAGCATCACCTTCTTTTAAGTTATTTCTGGAGTATTTTTTACCTTTCCAGTAAATGTATTTATCGTCATAATTTAAATCACCTCGACGCATTTGATCTACATGAATCATCTCATGACTTATAGTGTTTGTTAACTGTTCAGGGTCTGATATGTTTTTATTAATTATTATATTACCACAATTAGTAGTAACACCATTAATACCTAAACCTTCATCGTCACCATTTCTAAAGACAGATGTCCAGTCAATATTGAGAGGAGATTTCATTTTAAAACCCATTATCCAATAAGCTTGTCTATAACTCTATTACTAAATCTATTTAGTTTTTCTTGCCTAGCAGCACATCCGCAATCAGTCCCTGTAGCTTTACTAACAGCTTGCACTGCTTGGTGAACACCAGTTGCCTTCATTACGTTATGCACTTTATCTCCTAAGTTTCTCATCACTCAGATTTAAAAGCTAGTAATACTTCTCTAAGTGAATAACCAAATGCTACGCCAGCGTACATTGGGTGTGATTCTAATAATAACATAGCACCACATGCTCCAGCTAAAACAGCTTTGGATAGTGGATGATTTATAATTGCTTTTGCTTTTTCCATAATTAACTATTTGCGTGATACGCTCCTAAAATACTTTCGCAATGTTCTTTGCTTTTGCATTTTTTAAAGATACCACCTTTTTTATTGTTTAGTATAACCCATTGTCCTTTTTTTCTCACTATGCATCCTTTTCCGCCTTCAGATTTAGAACAACCTTTGCCATTTTGTTTAAATGGAGTTTTTCTCATATAAGCCATTACTTCATATGTTTATGAATGCAATGTGGTTGCTTACTATTCATGTAACCGTACTGTGACGCTTTTTTAATATCATAAGCAATATCCTTTTTAGAGCCTTTTCCGGTTTTTAAATCGTGTTGAGCGTTTTCTGCGTAATGTTCTCCTGGTGATTGTTTCATATTTTTTTTTTACAAATGTTTATATTCTTCTGTTGCGTCAAAACTTGGACATGCTTTATTAGCGAAATCCCTATGACCGTGTATAACTGCTTCAGGATACATTGCTTTAAGTGTTCTTAGCACCGCTAGCAAACTATCTTTCTGACAATCGTATCTAGTATCTTTCGGGGTCTTACCATCTGCTTCTACGCCTCCGCAATAACAAATACCAATACTGTTTCTATTCTGCCCTTTAGAATGAGCCCCGATTTTAGCTATATCTCTACCCTTATGTATCTCTCCATATAAGTCTATGTAGAAATGATAACCTATATCGCTCCAACCTCTACCGTCTACGTGCCAACTACGGATTGTATCTACCGTATAGTTTTCACCTTCTCTGGTAGCAGAGCAGTGTACAATAATTTTATTTATTTGTCTCATGCGTCTATACGCCTTTTATCTGCACCATACATATTACCTTTGCCGTCAGTAAAATAAACAGTTTTACCCCCAACAGTCATATTTGTAGGAGTAGGTTTTAATTCTTTTGATTTTTTATTTTCAACAGCAATTTTAAACCTTTTTGCATCTTCTTCACTAAGGGGCGTGTAATCCTCTTTAGTTTCTACAGTTTTCTTGTCTACGAAAGTACTAGCATTTGCCATAGGTACTTCTTGTGGAGGGTTCTTAATCTGCTTCAAAGCAAATTCCATTCTTTGTAAATCTTTTCTACTCTTCATTTTTATTTTTTTTCATAGCCCACCATTTGTTAACAGTGTAACCAATAGTAACTAATAATAAAGTAATTTTTAATACGGGCTCTAACCAATCTAAACTTGCAATTGTGAAAGAAGTTATATTAAAACAATATAACTTTAAATCATCGATGCCCATTTTAAGATCTATTCGCGTTTAACACGGCATTACCTTTGTATTGAAGTTTTTCAATTTTAAATCCAGCTTTTTGATTGGTTAATTTTCTACCACTCATACTTACTGTATTGTTATCTATTTCTAAGCCAGTTAAAACTTTACCAGCTGATTCTTGATTTTCTTTATAGTTATATCCTGTAGGCATAATTTTATTTTTTATATCCGCAATTTTTTCTGTATATAGGATTATTTTTCATTTGTGCTGTCGCTGGGTCATATCCCATTTTTGTTACTGTTGAATCTGGAAGTGCTCTTAGTCCATCACCTTCTGCGCCTTTTGGTATAGATTTTTGCTGCATTGGCATTGTTTGCATTTCAAGACCAGTAACTGAGTTAGGGTCTGGTGGAACCATTGACGGTGGTTGTGGTGTTATATACGATCCTGTTTGAAATTCAACAGGTACGTTAGGATTGTTAGGATTGACTATATTAGTTTGTCCTGCGTACATTGGTCGCGATCCTATCATTTGATACATTGCTTTATTATCCATGGCTTTTAAAATTATCTGTATTGACGTAGTCAATAGCTTTTTTTGTTACTTTATATATATATCTATCGTTATTTTCAAACTTCTTAGTAGGCATGTTTTCTTCACCTAGCATAATGCGGTACATACGTGCGATTAGCTGTTTACACTTTACGGATACTTTGTATATGTTATATTTTTGGGTTGTGCGGTTTCTTTCTCTCCACACATAAATCCACCCTTCTTTTAACAACCTGTTCCAGCGTCTATTGTCCCAGCTATAGGAGTACGTACCTTTTTTAAAATCGTCTTTAGTAAAGAAATCTATAGTATCAAGATATATTAAAAGCTCAAGGTCTGCATCTTTAAGATTACATGTCTTACAAGCCCATTTACGTATTATTCGATAATGTTTTAATAAACCCATTTCTTTTAGGTCTGTTGACTTTATTTTCATAACACTACAACTACATCTTGCTCTTTAATAACTATATATTGTTTTTCTTTTATTTCTATTTTAGTACCAGCATGTCTATCATAGTATATAGTATTGTTATCACTTATATTTTGCACATCTGGTCCAAGAGATATTATGTCAGCTTGTCTGTATCTAATATCTTCTCTTTGTTTATCTGTTAGTATTAAACCTCCACTAGTTTTTTTATTATTTTCTTTTGTTGGATTAATAACTATATATTTACCTATTGCCTTCATGCTCTAATGTTATTAATTACACAATCAGTAGACATTATAGTAGTAGCCACAGAAGCCGCATTTTTTAAGGCGCTTTTAGTTACAAGTAAAGGATCTATTATTCCGGCCTTTACCATATCTACCGTTTCTCCTGTAACCACGTCTAATCCTTTACCATACTCACTTGGAGCTTTACTTTGACTTATACCAGCGTTTTGCAATATAACTTCATAAGGTTTACGTATCGCACAATATAACACTTCTTCACCTATGTTTTTAGATGTTAAACTTTGCGAAGCATTATATAAGGCTATACCACCACCTGGTACTATACCTTGTTTTATAGCGGCTTTTGTAGCACATATAGCATCTTCAACTCTATCTTTCTTCTCTTTTAATTCAACCTCAGAGTTAGCACCAACTTTTACAATAGCGACTTTAGCTTTTAATTTAGCTAGTCTTTTTTCTAGTCTTATTATTGTATTTGGGTTTGATGTTTCTTCTATACTTTCTTGTATAGAATTAATAATATCTTCTATTTCCTTGTTGCTAGATAAATCAGTTTTTATAATTGTGTTCTCTCTAGTGCTTATAGCTTTGTCACATTCACCTAAGTGTTCAATGCTTATTAAATCCATATCATCACCTAGATCTTCATTTATCAAAGTAGCTCCAGTAATTGTACATAAGTCTTCTAATGTTTCTTTACGACTTATACCATATGAAGGTGCGTCTACCACGTTAACCTTTATATTGCCTTTCATTTTGTTCATGGCTAATGCGTTAACTACTTGCTGATCAATGTCTGCTATTATAAGTAAACTTTTTTTATGTTTTATTACGTGTTCTAATACTCCTTGTATTTTTCTTATATTTTCTATCTTTGACTCTACAACTAATACACATGGATTATCTAACTCACAAGAAATGTTTTCTTTATTGGTTACGAAGTGGTTGTTTTTAAGAGGTTGATCATACTCAACTCCTTCTACTAATTCAACTAAAGTATCTGGCTCAGGATTTGTTTCCATTATAACTACACCTGTTTCATCCACTAATCTAAATGCTTCACCTATAACTTTACCTAAGTGCTTATCATTATTTGCAGATATAGTTGCAACTTGATAAATCTTTTTACCACTAATGTTTTTCCTTTTCTTCTCAAGATATTTAATTACTTTCTCAACACCACTGTTAATACCATCTTTTATATTTCTTAAGCTGTCAGTCTCTTCGTGTTTATCAAACTCTTCTAATATTGCTTGAGCTAGTACCGTGGCTGTAGTTGTGCCATCGCCTGCATCTTTAACTGTACGTTGCGCAGCTTGTTTAATAAGCGTTGCGCCAATATTTTCTAATGGTTCACGCAGCGTTATACTGTTCGCTACTGTTACTCCATCTTTTGTTATTACTGGTTTACCGTTTTGGTCTTCTAGTATTACACATTTTCCGCTAGCGCCTAACGTAGAACTTACTGCGGTAGTAAGTTTGTTGACACCAGCTAGTACCTGGCTTCTAGCGCTGTCGCCAAAAGCCAGATCTTTAACTAGTTTTAGTTCTTCCATATTTGATTAAATTAAATTTGATTTGTTTTACTCGAATGTTTTGACTACTTTTGGTCCTTTTAAAAATTCAAGCTTTTTAGAATAGTGTTCTATAGAAGCATCTATAGCTTGTTCTGCTCCTTCTATTGTTTCTCTTCTAGTTACGTCTATCCAGTCTTCTTCTTCTGGATGCAAGTATTCGGTTTGTAAAAATCCATTTGGTAACTGAACAATTCTCCAATTGCTCTTTGTGGTTATATGTTTCCAAAGGTTGATCATTCTTTGATCTGGTCGTGTAGTAGAGGTAAAATCTCTACTGGTGTATAAAAACGTCATTTGTTTTGGTTTTATGTTTAACGTTGGTTGTTTATACTATCACCTTGATAGTGGGTTTTCTACATGTTTGTAGGATATTAATTGTCAGTATAGTAAGAAAATGTGAATGATATACTATCACCAAGATTTACATCACCAGAAGTTATCGTTTGTAGATTTAAATTACCACCTGCAGTGTCAGTGAATTTCTTGAAAAGAACTCCACCACCAGCACCAGACACTAATGCTCCAGCTGTAGGTACTACGGTAATATCTGTAAAGAAGCTTCCATTTATCATTATTGACCCTGGTATAGTATTGTTTGCAGGAAAATTATTTATATCATCTAATTGACCTCCACCAGGTAAAGCTAGTCTACAAGACAATGAGTTAGTAATAGTTACAGGCGCGCCAGGTATAGCGTCAACAAATACTTGACCAGTTACTAACCTACCATTTACTTGATAGTATCCTCTAGCAGATCCGCCAGCACCTATTGATGTTGCGCCAAAATATAATTCAGGAGCTAGAAAGCCAGATATTAATTCTGGTGCTGTATAACCTACGCAATTAATAAATAATTTATCTGGAGTAGAAGGATCTATAACTCTACCTACTATTTGTAGTTCTTGATTAATCGCGGTTCCAATAATGTTCTTTGGTCTTACAAACTGTAGAATCCCAGTATTATCTACATATATAGGATCGTTTGCTAAAGTACCGGGGCTAGGTATTATTGACCCAACACTAAACTCATGTACGCCGTGTATTACTATTTCACCTGTTCCAGGCCCAGGAGCTATACCACCTGCAGTAGACACTACACCAAATACCGGCATTTTTGTAGGATCACTAGCATCGGCTTCTTCTACGTTGATTATTCCACCAACATCACTTGTTATATAAACAGGTGCGCCTTCAGCAAGATTACCTGTTACTGTAGCTACTTTAACGTAAGTAGCTGGTGATTGTGATTTTAGTTCTAATTTGTTACCAGCATTTATTAATATAGATTTATCCTGGTTAGTGGTAGTTAATGTTATATCTTGACCAGAAGAAACTATGTTTACATTATTTCCTACACCTGAAGCCGTAATGTCTATATCACCACCGCTGTTTGTTATATCAATAGTTCCGCTAGTTGTATTGTCTATATTAATCCCAGTGTCTACGTTAACAACTAAATCATTATCACCTGCTAATGTTATTGTACCACCGCTGTTTTGATTACCTATAGTTATATTACCAGTTCCACCAAATTCTGGACCTATACTAATATTACCGGTTCCAGCTGATAAAATATCTACACCGCCATTAGATCCACCAAGCAAACTTAAATAATTTCCAGCATCATCTGTATTTAATCTTACTCCACCATCAGCTGTTATTGTAAGAGCTCCAGCTGCTTTTTTGTTAATATTTCCAGAATCTAGGCTTATATCACCATTACCGCTAAAATCTAAATCATTGTAAAGAGTGGTTACACCAACTATTTCCGCTGTATCGTTAAATAACACTCTTCCGTCTACATCTAGCAAACTTTGAATTATTACTTGCCCAGTAGTTTTGTTAAATGTCAATGTTTTTTGTGATGGAGCTGCTGTAGTTGTCTTGAACTCTATACCACCAACTACTTCTAAATGGTTAGCAAGAGTAGACTCTGTATTATATTGAAATTGTATAGTATTTACGCCAACACCTGGTAAGCCTCTGACGCCAAGCCGCACAGATTGTGTGCCTCCAGTTTGAGATAGCGTTAGATCACCGTCCCAACTCTCATTAAATGGTGTAGCTGTGGCTCCGTCGTTCAAGACGCGCTGTAAAGCTATAGCATTACCGCTGTTATTTATAACATAGTCAGCTATTGTGCTCATTGTAGCCGATTTTGTAGCATTAGCAGCACCCACACCGCCGCTTGAGTCGGTGATTACCACTGTATCACTACCTATTACTGGCGATTTTCCTGGATATGAATATATTATGGCCATTTTTTACTTATATTTGTGTTAATTTCTTTGTTATTGTTTCAATACGTCTATAATTCTACTTAATTACAGGTAAAAATAATAATTTACATACAAGAAGGGTGACATTTGCCTGTTATTCTAGGTACTTAGCTAGCTATTGTCACTATATATTAGAAATATAGAAGTAAAGTTCTATACCCCCAAAATTTTATTGTGTCTTCATATACAAAACCGATTTTTTATTTTAAGGCCCCATTGCTTTTTCACGATCATATTTTAACGTTTTGCGTTTTCGCGGGACATTATTGTCCCACCTTTATCATTTTTGTTTTTACATACTAGTTACGACTTATATGAGATAATATATTCGAATAACAACTTAATAATAATAACTAAAACAAATACATTATGAATAACTTAATTAACACTATCAAATCAAACTCAATCTCTATCTCTATGAATATCATATTCATATCTTACTTAACATTCTTATTATCAATCGCATTATAATAATTACATACTCAACACGACTCATTCAAGATAATATATACAACTAAACTAAACTAATAATAACTAAATAATCTAATAACTATGCAAAATTTAATAACTAAAAACAGATTCGTACTATCTAACTCTCTACTTGGCAAGTCAGCCATCATAACATTCACTAACAAGAAAGGTGAGTCTTTTACTTACGATCACGATCAAGTGTTCGCATGCAATGGCGATCGACTACTGGGAATGAATTGCTTCATCAAGTATGGTTCATACACTAACTCTAACAAGATTCCAAGTT
>JAAHTH010000575.1_pt2 | contig 34266 bp, 27 predicted proteins | sample 6116091 | NCBI WGS metagenome assembly JAAHTH01 (sample SAMN13939990, study PRJNA603662) | sponge metagenome | isolation source: marine sponge | host: Mycale hentscheli | place: New Zealand | collected 2006
GCGATGCCTAGGCATCGCAGGGGCTCGGGCTACGCCCTCGCCCGCAGGGCGGGGTCGGCACGGGGCAAGCCCGTGCCTCCCGTCGGCACGGGGCAAGCCCGTGCCTCCGACTGCGATGCCTAGGCATCGCAGGGGCTCGGGCTACGCCCTCGCCCGCAGGGCGGGGTAGTCGAGGGCGCAGCCCGAGAGCGAGACGAGGCTGGGCGCAGCCCAGACAAGGCGAGATGCAGCAGCGCCGCCCTAGGCGGCTCGGGGCGCAGCCCCGATGCGAGACGAGGCTGGGCGCAGCCCAGACGAGGCGAGGTGCAGCAGCGCCGCCGTAGGCGGCTCGGGGCGCAGCCCCGATGCGAGACGAGGCTGGGCGCAGCCCAGACGAGGCGAGGTGCAGCAGCGCCGCCGTAGGCGGCTCGGGGCGCAGCCCCGATGCAAGACGAGGCTGGGCGAAGCCCAGACGAGGCGACGCCAGCACCGCTGCCGGAGGCAGCAAGGTGCGGAGGCCTTCAAATTTCAGGGGGGGTGCCGTAAAAACGGGGGGCCGCCGGGGGCCGGCGGGCTAGAGTGTATGTTCCTTGCTGGAACCTTGGAACATATGACTTGAAAAAATCCCGGCCACCCCCTGACAGGAATTCACTTTATGCTCACTATGCTGTAACCTCTCTATTTTTTTGCTACTCAGCAATCTAGACTGCATGTATGGTAGATCTGCGTAAACAAGCGTCCGAAATCGTCCGAACTCCGTCCGAAGCTCCGTTACAAGCGTCCGAACTCCGCACGACCCGTCCGAAATCGACGACAAACAGCCCAGCATAGCGCAAAATATGGAATAAAAAAAACCCGCAGACACAAATAGTGCCGCGGGTTACGCATCGTATTAAAAAAACGAAGTAGGTCGGGTTATTTTTCCTCGTCCTTCTCGTATCTCTTGTCGATGTTCTGCTTGTTCACACAAAATGCGCAAGCAATGTTGTTTCCTCTGTTAAATCTAGCAGCTAAGTTAGATTTTTTAGTGTGGAAGCTTGTCCCGCACTCGCATGTGACCTTAAAATAGTCTACAGTACGAGCATTATTAAAGACTTCGGCAGATACCCCGGTGATCGGTCCGATTTCAGCCTCGTATTCGGCTAATAGTTTCTTTTGTGGCATTGTAACCTCTATTCTGAATAGAAAAAAATATGAAAAGTGATTTTCGGATGTGGGAAATTTATTTTTTTTAAAATTTGCCCACACCCACAAGCTAATCAGATAGCAAAACAGAGAATGAAAGGAATTTTCCCTTAATCTTTCTCTTGGCTATCATCATATCGTAAACATCGGATATGTCAATGTTGTGAAAGCTACATATTGCGTATACTACTTCGATCACATCCGCGGCTTCTTCAATAATATTGTCTTTATCTAATTCTGATCTATCTAATTCTTCCGTCAATTCCAATGTCTCTTCAATAATCTTATTATTTAGAGCCCCGACCATTTGATCATAGTCATCAAGAATCGCTACCCTCCCTGAATTGTTCTTTAATATCTCTACAGCTATATTATCTCTAATTAATTTTGCCATTTGGAACTATTCCCATCCCTTCCATTAGTTGATTTCTGTTTACTTTGTAGTAAAAGTCAAATTCTTCGAAATGCATGAAGTGTTTGTTGAATCCGTCTTTAGGATCGTCCAATGAAATCTCTAAATACTTACTGTCTGACAGAATTCGTAGGACTACACCGTATGGTTTGTCTGTATTTCTGTGTAATATAGTAGAACCTACGTAAACACCGCGGCTAGACCAGTCAGAAATTGTTTCCAACCTCTCAAGATGATGAAAAGCTAGGTCAGGTGTTGGAAATTCAGCGCCGTCTGGGGTAGAATATTTGTAAGTGTAGAAAAAACAACCAGACGACTCGCATTTTGTAACTTTTCTGTTAACTGTTATGGACATTTTAGTTATACTCCTTGTCTGGCATCACTGTTTTTGGTAATTTGTAGGCTCGATAAGCTTCTGAGAGCTCAGATAAAGACTTACTGCCCTTCTTACCTGATTTTTTAGAGCCATTTTTGCCTTCTCCATCCCCCGCACCCTCTTTACCGCCCTTTCCACCTTCTTTTTCTAAGATGAAAGGCGCTCCTTTGGACATTCGAGCCCCTTCGGAGAGTGCTTTGTGCATATTTTGCGTGTAATCTACTTCAATGTACCTTTTTTCAGGCTCATCCTTCATAAGATCCTGCATAACTAGTCGAATCTTCTTCTTATCCTTACCTACCTCGTGGTGTATGACCTTAATCTTCTGGGAAGGAGCCAGTACGGGCCTCACTTGTCCTTTAAAAGCCTGAATAGATAGCAAGGCTAGTATGGATCCATAGATCATAGCGGCTACTACTATACATTTTGGAACAGTAGGGAGGTGCGAGAAGCCGATACCTATCGCTCCGGTGGCTAGTAAGCATAAAACCATTACAAAAACTTCTGCTTCTTGCATTTTTGTCTCCTTATAAGAACTTAGTTAGTAGATCTGTGTCCGTGATTACGTTAATAATGTTACCGTCCTTGTCAATTTCGAATTGGCATACAGGTAATTCCTCTCCTGAGGTGACTTCTACGTCTACCTCTAATACATTACGGAAGGGAGAGACCTGTTGAACCCTAACATTGCAGGGTGTTTTAAGATTTTCTGTCCTCACGTTGTATCCGTGAAGAGAAACCTGGTAGATTCCTGGGTATTTCTTGATAATATCCATAACTTCGTTAGCAATTTCCCGCGGCTTACCATCGACCATACCTGTTGTAGCGTTGACGTGATCGTTTTGCAGGATAAAAGGACCAATCTCACGGCATTTGTAACCGCAGATCTCGTGATCAATGCGCCTAATCCATACGTCAATGTCAGATTTAATGTCAGTCCACTCAGAAATTATCATAACTTCTGCTCTAGGAGGCGCTGTAGGTGTTTCTTGCTCTGCAGGATTGATCAAAGCAGCGCAATATACGAAGAATATGAACATAATAAAGAACATATTACAGAAAACATCAACCATAGGAAGCGCTAATTTATTCACTTTTCGCTCCTTTAATAAAATAAGCTACAAAAATCAAGGGAAGATTACAAAGCATAGCAGTAATCGTAGTAGAAAGCGCTGTTCTAAAGTAAGATAATACATTAGGAAAAGACTTCTCAATAGTTTCCGCGTTAAGAATCTCAGGCATCTGGTCTAAACTATAATAAATACCTAGAAAAGTACCCAAAAGCCCTAGTGAAAACAAAATGTTTTGCGCTATGGTGATCTTATTGAACTTATCATTACGGTATACAATGACAAAAGATTCAATATAAGCATATAAAGCAAACAGTCCGATAACATTACAAAGACCCGTAGGATCAGTAAGAGACATAGAGGAAAAGAAAGAGAAATTATACTCTAAACCCCCATAGAAAGCACCGAAGCACGAAAAGATTAAGACCCATTTTACTATGTTATTCATTAGAAGATTCCTTAGAGAAGTCATACGCTAGATCCTCATACTCTATATTACTATCTGGCATATTGTTATGATTGGTGTGTTTGAAATCGGGATCACAAGGACTCTCACCAGGTGGTGTGCTTACAGCGAACATTAAAAACTCCATAACAGGAACTCCATTGTGTTCTCTATCTGTTTCCTTATAAATATACATTCTAGCTAAATCAACAGATTCACCGTCTCTAGTGTTACGAAGAAGCATAAAATCCTCAGCATCCCATGAACTATGCCGAGGCCAGTACATTTTATCGTAATCTCCCCCTACAAGATAGACAGGGGTTGAGTTCTCTTCATTAGGCTCAAACGTATCTCCACCGTTTACCATATAGGTGGTGTAATCTAGTTTCTTGTATTCCCGAAAGCTCATGTCGTATTGTCCTTATTCTATCGTATTCGATTATCTTAGATTGGTGGAAAAAAAATGCAAAGCAAAAAAGCCTATGATTTAAGGCGGCGGTAGAGCGATCGGAAATGACGCTCTGGGTCGTCAGATATCTTAGCTATATCCTTTAGATTGATTTCAAGCATTGATTTAGCACGGTTGATCTTCTTCAAAATAGTACAGACCTTAGAGTATGTAGTGCCAAACTCGTCTAATCTGCTGTCTAGATTCTCGAAGTCTGAGAGAAAAACGTCGATCTTGTCTAGTTGATCTTGTCTCTTGTCTTTCTTACCGTCCTTAATTAAGGTAGACATCTTATTTACGAAGCGCTTGTTAGTGGCAACCGCTGTTGTTAGGCACGAGTCTATTGCTTCAAGCTCTTTATTTAGATAGTCTACCTTCTCTACAAGAACCGTAAACCTCTCCATGTCTTTGGAAGCCAGCGATTTGGTTATCTGCCTCTGTGCCTTATGCGCTTTATCTAGATCTTCTGCGATTTTGTATATAGGAAGGATGATATCTAACTTATCAGGGTAGCGTACTTTAATAAAAGTAATCTCTGCTGGTGTTGTTTTAGTTGCCATTCTTTAGCCTTTCTACTCTATCTAGCTCTCGCTCTGCTCTGTATTTGTCTGGGTTTCCATTTTCATCTAACCACCCGTAAGCATCGAGTGTGTTCATTTCTAAGTCACTGAACGTAGGTTCCATTGGGTGGTCAATGTTTGATAAGATTAGCAAAGCACAAGGATGGGCACAATCCCATGTGTCCTCTCCTGTTAGTGTTGATGTCTCTTCGTCTGATTCTTCTAAGCCGCCTTCTTCTACAAAGTCCTTAAAAGCTTTTTTGGTTTTCCAGACTTGTCCGTTGTATTCGAAGCCAGTCCCTTTAGATCTAGGGCTTAGCGTAAAAGAGCAACCGCATTCGGTATGTATCACATAGCCCTTGCGATCCGCATCGTCATCCATATATCCTTGTGTCTTTGTAATCTTCATTCTTTACCTTATTGTTTATTAATTCTAACCTCTGCCTCTTCTTTACGGCACTCACTTTCGCATTGAGTTCTAGGATCTAAATATTCGTACATGATCTCTCTTGTAATACTTATGCCATTTACCGCGGAGACCTTAACTGGAACGTTCCATTGTGACCAAGCCATCATGTCGGAAGATACAGGACATGCTTTTAGTTTGGTTAGGAGCGGTGTTTCGCCTTTATCTTGCGGCCACTGCATTACTTTAAAGTTAGAATCTACTGATACGTTGTTCATAAAAGCCTGAATAGGCCATTCTAGTCCCTCTGTTTCAAAGCCAAAGAAGTGAGGGTATGAGAGTTTTCTACCATCTGGAGCTTCTACATCAGAGTCCGTATAATAGAATACGAGATTTTCTAACATATAGTTCTTGAAAATTTCAAAATGTTCTGTATTTTTAGTGTAAGGCCATGCTGGTAGTTCGAATTCTGTTCTGAGATTATCTGCCAATGGTCTAAAACTGTACATTGTTATGTTCATAATATTATTATCCTTCGCAAGATGTGCATGTTAATTGTGTTTTATTAAATTCTTGAGTAGCCGAAATACTATATTGATAATATAGCGTCTTTACGCCTAACTCATGGGCTTTAAAGAATAAAGATGCCACGTCTCTAGCAGGAGCGTCTGGGTGGATAAAGAGATTAAGACTCTGGCCTTGGTCAATATACTTCTGTCGCTCAGCGGCTAGTACTACTAGGTCATGTTGGTTAACCTCATACGCTGTTTTAAATACGTCCTTTTGTTCTTCTGTCAGAAAATCTAAAGTAGACACTGAACCGTTGTTGTTTTCAATCTGCGCCCAAACCTCTTCAGTATTCTTACCTAACTCTTCTAGAAGTTCTGTTAGGTTAGGGTTTCTATACATCTCTGAAATATTTGCTAAGTCCTTTTCATGCGCATTGCTCTTGATTACCTCAATACCTGGAGATATCATTCCCATAATAAATGCGCTTGATTTGGTAGGAGCGATAGCTAGATTAGTGCTTGATCTTAATCCATACCCTTTCATAATCTCAGGCTCGCCCCACTCTTTTGCCATCCATTGAGATGCTCTAGTTGATTCTGCTTCTAGATGTTTGAAGATCTCTTGATTAAGAGCTCTTGCTCCGAAACTAGCAACAGACAATCGTCTCTTCTGCAACAAATCATGAAACCCAAGGACTCCCAAACCTACTGCTCGGTGTTCTTCTGCGAACTTAACAGACTTAGAAATACCGTCTATCTCTTTTCCTTTTGTAATATACTCTTCAACTACGCAGTCTAGAGCGATTCTGAAGTCAAAGATAAAGTCTGTATCTTTCCACTCGTCATAATGATTAAGGTTGGCAGAAGATAGAACGCATACAAACGTTTTTTCTTCGTCACAGTACTCTACAATCTCTGAGCAGATATTACTACTAAAGAGATGCATGTCCTTATCTTTGTAGACTTCCGGTTTTCCTTCGTTACAGTTGTCTTCAAAATATACGTAAGGCCAACCCTGCTCGCCTCTTCTGCGTAAGGTCTTCTTAATTACTTCTTGCTTCTTAGCATCACCTGCTTTGGCTTCTTCGATAAATCCTTTAGGAAAAGTAACCCCTGTAGTAATTCTTTGAATAGGGTTGCCTGGTGTTCCTAGATCTAGAAAGTCCATAATATCTTTGTGATCTGCAGAAAGGTAAGCAGTTAAGAAACCCCTACGCAATGACGATTGTGTTACTTTTTGAATGCCCTCTTCAAAGAGTTTGATCCAAGGGGTAACTCCCTCGCTTTTAAATCCAGTAGAGATAGGCTCTCCCATCCCTCTAATACTGGAGAAATTATAAGCAGTGCCTGCGCTATTTTTAGCGAGCATAGCCATCTCTTTTAGAGATGTAAAAATACCATCTACAGAGTCTGGGACCATAGAGAAATTGCAGGAGGCAGGAAGTGCTTTTTCCTTACCCATGTTAGATAGGACAGGGCTTGCGAAAGATACCCAGCCTCTTTCGCAATAAGAGTAGAACTTATCAGAGAAACCATCAATACCTGAGATGCGCTCAAATGTATCGCAAATGTCTCTTACTCGCTCTTCATATGTTTCGTTCTTACCTAAGTACGAGTCATTATGATGCATGAACTGACGTGAGTAGTCAGTAACCCAATTAAACTTATCCATAGTTAGTTTGCCCTTATGTTTTTTTTTGGTAGAATTCTGTAGATGGTTATATTAAAATATGTCGTCGTATGATTTGCCTTTGGCATAATCTGTAGGTCTCTGATCAAAGAAATCAAAATCTTTAGTGATAGTGCTGTACCTATCGAAATACTTAGTAGGTTTAATAAGGTCAGCATCAATATCATACTCCGGCTCATACCCGATTAAAGATAGAGAATGATTAAATCTTTTTCTTAGGAATTGAACGCAAGATTCTTTAGGTAAGAACTCTAGCTCTCCTCTTTCAAAGATCCAATCCAAGACTTCGACTTCTGCTTTATACGCCTTGCGAATAGCTCGTCTAATCTTTTGCTCCATCTCATCGTCGAACCATTCAGGGTTCTCCTTACTAATAATCTTTAAGAGCTCGGCTCCGAATTGAGCATGAACTTGCTCGTCTTTGCTAGTAGCCTCAATGATTTTAGAAAAGGTCTTTAGTTCGTTCTTGTACTTCCTAAATGATGTTAGGATTAAGAACTGAGAAAACAAAGCAACATTCTCAACAAGGACTGTGAATAGAATAAGAGACTTTGTAAACTCTTTATTAGATCTAGACCTAACGCCGTTAAGGTATTTAGTTAGATAGTCGATCCTCCCCTTCATACATGGGATATCTTCTACTTTTTTAAATTGATTATTAAGGCCTAGACGCTCTAAAAGCTCTGAGTAACAGAGAGCATGAACTACTTCGTTTCCGGAGAAAGCACCGCCGACCATTCCTACTTCAAACTTAGGAAATCTAGAATCAATGTGACCCCAAAAGCTTTTAACTTTATTTTCTACTACGTTAATGGCTAGCATAGATTTTTTAATGATCCCTCTTTCTAGAGTATTAAGTTCTAGTTTGAAGGTTCTAATATCTTTGTCAAAATCAAATTCATCTATTTCCCAAAAAGAGTGATGCATAATTTTTGCATAATCTACTAGTTCAGGATACTCGTAGGGTTTAATATTTTCCCTAGGTTCAAATATATCTTTTTTAGGCATCTTCAATACCTCGCAATACTCTTGCTTCCATTAGACCTTTACTATACTCTAGGAGTTCTAAACAGAAATCTTCAACTAAGTCTACGCTTAGAGCTACTTGCTCTACCTCTCCGTAAACATTTAAAACTTCAATATATAGACAGGCGATATCTTGCCCGTCTTGTGAGATAAGACCATGTTCGATATTTGGTACTTGATAGTTAATGAAGTGATCCTCTGCCTCCATCACTTCTTCAAAAATCTCTTGCTGTGTTCTAGCCATTTTATTATAATCCTACGTTAGTGGGTTTTGTGTTGAATCTTTAAGTTTTGTACGAGCTCTGCTGTATCCTCTGCAGTCAGGGTTCTTACATTGGTATCTCTGGTACACTCCTGCGTTAGTCATTGAGTATCCTCTCTTCATAAGCTTATCGTGTCCGCATTTCGGGCAGATAGGCTGATCGCTATCGACGTACATACCTAAGTTAACTGGCATACTCCATGGGCGTAATTTATTATAGACGCGCTCTAGCAATACAGTATCCTGCTTAGCATACTTAATCATGTTTCTCCATGCTGTCTTTTGAGCAGGAGTTGTATTACCAGCCATACAGTTAAACCACATGTCTAACTTTCCTTTATTGGCTGTCTTAGATCCTACACCTAAGAAACGACCTAGATCATCTAGTCTATTAGATGTGAATCCAAACTCTTTCCTAGCCATTTTGATTGTGTCAATCTTTCTCACAGGAGAGTAAGGTCCTAGGCCTAGTTGGATGAATCTAGCGTTTACTTTCTTAACATCAAACTTATCTGAGTTATGACCACAAACAATATCCGCTTCGTCCATTAGTTTCCAAAGGTCAGTCATAAGATCTTTGTCACACTTGATATCTTTCTTATAGTTTTTATAGTCTATAAGAGAGTTAACATAAGTTGTTTTTTGACCTAACCATTTATAAGAATAACAAAGGACATAAAAGTCTTCGATTAATCTTATTGAATCAGATTGCCAAGTTCTCCAAGTATAATTTAGGAGAGGGGTGGTTTCAATATCGAATAGCAATATCTTAGGGTTGTTCATTTGGATCTCTTTATAAATAATTTGTTTTGTTTATATTGTTATATACGGTCTGCTTTTTTCTTCGGTTCTTAACTTTATTAATTTTTGTTATCTAAATCATTGTTTAGCGATATAAAAACTACGTCTAAATAGAATAATGTATATTCTTTATTCTCAGTATTTATCTTAACACCTTGATATGGAGTGCTTCTTATTACAGAGGAACAAGAATTACTAAGTACATCATTATTTATTAGTATAAATTTAGTTTTTTGTTTTATATTGTAAATTATTAGATCTCTAATCAGTCTATCTCTAATATTTTCAGACCCTATACTCTCTATGATACACATATCATAATTAGGGTCTATATAATTTAAATATTCTATAAGGGTAATTGCTTCTTCGTGTAGTATTGTCTTATGAGTTTTACTTATCTCCTTAGATAACTCTTCTTCTAATTTCTCAGAAATAGCAGAGCGAATATCATGATATTCTAAGTATGAGACAATATCGCTTAGAGCTTTTCCTGTACAAAGATCTATTCCAAAAGACACGCCAGAAGTAATTTCTATTGAGTTCGAAAGACTTAGTAAGACCTGCTCCACATTTTTGTATTCGAGACTCCGCATAGATTATACCCCTTCGTCGATTACTTCATCAGTAACTAATACAGCGCCTAGTTTAGAGGCTCTTTTTGCTTTGTTATGAGTTAACACCCATCCTTTAGCAGTTTTAAATCCTTTAGATATATTTAGTTTATTAGCGATGTCATCAGCTTTAGGACCTTCTAATTCAAATAGGATTGAGAAAGAACCAGAGTTCAAAAGCGGACCTGCTTTAACTAATGTAATTGTTGTTTGCATTTTATTTCCTCTAATATTATTATAGTGATATTTCTTGATTTAGGTCGTAAGTTTCTGTTACTGAATATTTGGAAGCGTTTGTTTGATAAAGATCCAGTAAATCCTCTACAATCTTAGATTGCTCATCAGAAGAGCAAGAAGGTATCTCAAACGTCGCTTTTAAAACAATAAGTGTTATGTAATAGGAAGGTCTATTAGCCGAAGGAGAGCCCACTAGAAAGCCGTCATTTCTATACTGATCCTCTAACTCTGCTTCAATAGGAATTAGAAGATTCTCGTAGCTAAACTTTGGCTTAAAAGAAGAATCTATCTTGTCTATTATTACAGAAAAGTAATCGTCAGTATTAAAATGCAATCTCGCATATCTAGGGTATTGAATTGTTAATTGTAGCATTTTTTATCCTATTAAACTTGCTTTCAAAAACTCTTATCCTCTACTTATATTATATACAATGTCTTATGAAAAGTCAAGGTATGGAACGTTTTTACTTGCGTTTTTTAGTATTTTTATACCAGACAGCTAGATAAAATAAAATAGTTTTATGTGAGAAAAACCGATAAATAAAAACAAAAGAGTAAAAAGTGTACTTGACTATTGGGTGGACATGGTATATAATAAAGATAAAACGGGTGAGAGAGGGATGGAGCATAGGAGAAAAGGAGCGAGTTAACCTAATCCTAAAAACAAACTAATCTAACCACCACCTAGAAACTCAAACCCACCTAGAAACTCAAAGAAAGGAGCAAAGAAGCAGCAGGTGGTAAGGATCTCTCTTAGGTTAGAGTCTCTAGGTAAGGCTAAGAAGTTTAGTTTTTAGTTTGTTAGGTTTAAGTCTTAGGGTAGTTCTAGTTCAATCACCCCTAGATCCAACGTTGGCAATATATACTAATTTATTTAGGTAAGCAAATTTTTACAAAGTGTCTAATTTAATATTCCCTACGATAAACGTATTAATTTGATTTATTTTACAAACTGTATATAATGTATGTAGAGAGGTAATTAAATGACTATTAGCAATGACATGTTAAATAAGAAATGTAGGAAATGCAAAATAGGAAGATACAGAGAGTGGTCTTTCTGGTGTGATAGAGGAGATGAGCCATTAAAATGCAGTAAGTGTGGTCACAAGAAGAAACGATGGACAGAAGAAAAAAATAAGAAAAAGTAACTCTTTGCTACCTTGGCAGATCGGTTATGCACTTGGTTTGTACCCAAGCTAGAGGGGTTCGACTCCCTTAGGTAGCTTTTTAAATAATAATATTATAATAGGTATTAGATAACAAAATAGAAGGCAGGATATATAAATGAACTTTTTTGAAAGATTCGCAAAGATAACAGGAAAAGACCTTCCGGCTCCTGAGTCCTTGACATTAGAACAGAAATGTGCCCTAACACATCAGCTTAGATTATCTGGAGAGTCGATGATCGCCATCGCCGATTACTTAGGGGTAACAAGGCAGACAGCATATAACTACTATAACAAAGCCAAAAACGAAAGGCTTATGGAGTTAGAGAACAAGACGTATCTAGATTACTTCGTAGATAGGCTCCATGAATTAGAGGCCCAAAGAGATCGGTACAGAATCATTATAGAAGATATTGTATCTAACGGAGATGGTCCTGAAGAGATAGATCCTGAGACAGGACGCATCATCCCTAAGACTTCTCACATGAGAAACATCAATGAGCTAGGACGCCTTGTGATGAGTTATGACAAGCTTATTCTAGATATGGAGTTCGCAGTAGGGTTAATCCCTAAAAACGACCCAGAGAGCATTTACGGGAAGCTATCAGACCGTAACCCAGATAATGACCGAGAGAATAAAGAAATGATAGATATGTCAGATGAAGAGCTCTCTACTAAGCTACTAAATACGCTAGTAGGTAGTAGGGCTAAACTAGGTGGAAGTGTTCTAAAGACAATCAAAGATGAGAAAGTAATCTAGATGAGTAACTTAGAAGAAGAGTTAAGTCCCGAGTTCGTCTCTAATTTTGAAGAGATGATTACTAATATGGACAAGAAGCAAAAGATTTCTATGATTAAAAAAATAGAGATCAGAGATAAGATGATAGAGTTTGCAAACAATCACCATCATTCAGCAAACGGTGAGCAGCTAAGATTCGATAATGATTCGTTCCCACACATCAGAGAACTATACGAAGAAGGAGCTCTCCACCAGCAGGTAACGCTAATGGCTGGTACTCAGATCGGAAAGACCGACTGGTTAATTGTTTATATCTTAGCAGCTACGTACTGCGGGTTAAACGTGTTTTACGTTCTACCTAAAGACGATATGAGAGATACATACGTGACTGAAAAAGTCCTTATGAGAATTAAGCTATCTCCTTTTTATCAAGATATTTTAAAGGATTCGTCATCTAAATCTAAAGATCTTATTAACTTCGGTAAGGGCACTATTAAATTTGTAGGAGCTAACTCTTCTGCAAACTTTGCTTCTTTCTCCGCGGACATAGTAGTAGTCGATGAGACCGATGAAATAGCAATACCCAAACACATCGGGCTATCTATTGGACGTATGACTCAGTCCATCCACAAGTTTGTAAGGTACGTTTCAAACCCAACAGGAGTAAACGGCTTTATATCTAAAGAATACGAGAAGACAGACAAAAGAGTTAGAATGTTTCCTTGTGATAAATGCGGGACGTTATCTGAGTTAGACTGGTACGAGTCTATGGTAAAGCTACTCAAAGACTCTGACGGAAACACCGTAGGGCACGTCCTAAGGGACAAAGATTGGACTGCCTTAAGTACCTCAGACATACAGATCAAATGTCCGTGTAAGAATGAAAAAGGAGATAGTATCTGCGATGGTAATTTATGTAGATTCTCAGAGGACGCAGCATGGGTCGCTACTACTAAGTCTAATAAGGTAGGCTACAAGATGCCTACATTCGTGTCTCCGAACGTTTCTATGCGAGAACTGTATGATAAGTACCTAGATGGTTTAGAGTCCCCATCGGCCATGGAGAGCTTCTACACAACATGTCTAGCAGAGCCTTATAGTTCATCAGGTAATAAAGTATCAGAAGACGTATTAGAAAGGTGTACTGAGTATGATCCTGATTTTAGTTTCGTACTAAAAGAAGATCAAGCTTATGCTGAAGAATATATAGACAAACCATGTGTTATGGGTGTAGACACAGCAGATGATCACTGGGATATAACAATATCTCATCAAGAAAGAAAAGGAGATCCAAACTTACATAGGTTGGTTTTTATCGGTAAAATGAGCCCTAGAGACGGTCTTTATTTTCTTCATGAACTAGTAGATAGGTATAACGTAGTATGTACAGTCATAGATCATGGACCCCAAACGCTCCAAGCCAGAGCGTTTCAAAATGAAGCTAAGTGTACTGTTTGGAGATGTGTATTTAACAGTAAGGCAGGTAGTTCCACGCAATATAAACATGCAGATGGTACTATAATAATCAATAGAAGAGAGATGTTAGATAAATCATACGCAGTATTGAAGACAGGAAGATTGATCATACCATATAATTACACTGAAATATTAGAAGGAACATACGTAAAAGAGATAACAGCATTATCTAGAATAACAGAGCAGAATAACAAAGGAGTATTTGTACCCAAATGGGTCGGCCCTTCCGAGAACCACCTGAGACTTTCAGACGGATATAGGAATGCGGCAGCAGAGACGTTGTCATCGTCGATACTCACAGCATCTAACAACATTTATATTAGCAAATAATAGAAGGATAAAACCATGCAAGAAGAAAAAAAAGTAAAAATAGATTTACCCTTACCTGAAGGCGTTACATTAGAAGAAGGGGCTGTATCTAAAGTATACATCAGCAAAGACTCAGAGAGCGACGCATATGTACCCTCAGCCACGGAAGAGCTTATGCTGTCTATCATGTCTAAGTCTTCTGTAACAGAAGGGGATGTAGAAGAATCGTACAAGAAAATTCTATCAAAATCTTTCGAAGGCTCTAAGCAGAGTCAGGCAGACATTAACGGCACATTTACACTGGATGCTAATTTTAAGAAGAGAATACAACAACCTCCTTATGATCCAGAAGTATTTAAAAGATTCTTAGAACTAAACCACATCCATGCAAGCTGCGTAGAGACTAAAGTCAGAGATAGTATTGGTAGAAAATATAAGATCAAACCACCAGCACCGATCTCGGACAGCGATTCAGATCTTAATAATTTCAATTATGACCCTACCATACCTAAAGAAGATTATGAGAAAGACGCTTTAGAGATTAGAAAATTTATCAACAACTGCAATAGCATGGAGTCTTTTGAGCAGGTCTTATATAAAGCAGCTATGGATAGAGAGGCTATAGGATGGGGGGCTTTAGAGGTTATTAGAAAAGCTAACGGAAAGATAGCCAGACTACAACACATCCCTGCTGAGCGACTAAGAGTACTAGAGGGGTTCAATGGATTTGTAGAAGTAGTACCAGGTGAGGATCTTACAATCTCAAAAGTCACACATAGGTTCTATCAAAACTTTGGAGAAAAAGTAGGAGTAAGAGAAGATGACCCGTTTGACTTTTCAGATAACCCCAAAAAGATATTCAGACCTTATGATCCTGATTTAGACGGGGAGATGATTATCGAAAAAAACAATATTGAGTTTAATATTGTAGACCCTAAAACAGGCGAACCGTTCACAGAAGGTAGCTTCTCAAACAATTTCAAAAAAGCTGCAAACGAAATTCTTTTCTTACCTAGAACACATAGCTCTTCTGTATACTACGGTTACTCCCCTATCGTCCCTGCTATTGGAGCGGTAATAGCTAACGTACATATTAGAGATTACATGCTTCAGTTCTTCGAGCACAACTGCATTCCTAGGTATGCTGTAATAGTAAAAGGAGCTGCCGTTGATGATGAATTCATGGAAATGATTTCCGACTATTTCGAGAATAGAGTAAAAGGCTCAGCCCACAAGACTATGATCTTAGCTCTTACTGGTTTTGGAAATAGAAACGTAGAGTTAGAATTTCAAAAACTAGAGACAGACGGAAAAGAAGCAGAGTTCTTAAAGACCAGACAATCTAACGATGACGTAATCAAAGCAGCGCATGGTATTCACGACAGCATTATCGGTATATCTCAAGCTTCCTCACTAGGTAGTGGGAGTGGTTTATCACAAGCAGAGCAGTATAAGGATAGGGTATTAATCCCTCTTCAAAAGTTCTGGGAAACTAAGCTAAACAAACTATTTGAACTAGGTCTTGGCGTTACTAATGCTATTTTAGAATTTGATCCTAAAGATGTTAGAGATCAAGAATCAGTGGCTAGAGCTCTCACACAGCTAGTACAAGCTGGTGTACTAGACGTTAATGAAGCTAGAGGAGAGTTAGGATACACCGCGGTTGACGGAGGTAGCACAGCCTTTACAAGAGTCAGAGAGGGTTCTATATTGAAGATAGAAGACGTCCCAAATATGGAGTCCAATATCGCAGAAGTAGATGCAGCAGAAACTGTAGCTTCTAAAGCAAATGTAGAATTTGTATCCTTCGGAGCGCCCGACATGGAATAATTCAAAATGTCCCATATGCTAAACTTCGATTATAGAGTATAAAAGTTGACTATTAGTTCCTCTGTGTATATAATAACAATAGAGGAACTACCTCAACAACACAAATATATCTCAGGAGAAATAAGATGAACTTACTTCAGATTTTCTTTTATGTAGGCGTTGGTTTTTTAGCAGGATGGTACATTCCCTCACCTAAACTGCCAAAAGCATTACGAGATAGATTAGGACCAAAGAAGTAGAATACCGAGGTATATCTAGTGAACCAAGAGACGATCTTGGTTCTGGAAATTGCGGGGAAAAACGTTACCGCAAGAGGTTCGAAGCCTCACTAGATACTTACGGTATCCTCGGCTCTTACCGAGATTTGCTATTTCTTTGTCTGCCTAGGAGGTGATAACGTCTCCGGGGATACCGTCTTTTTAGAATACGATTTAGATATTAATTGAATTATACCTTAACTTATCTTCAGGAATATAAAATGCTAAACGTATTTTCTTCTAATATTAACATTATTAAAGATGGAATTGCTCCGTCTAAAGAATACAATATGTATTTTAAATTCCAATAATATACAAATGAGACGCTTTTATATAGGCGTCTCTTTTTTTATTAGGAACCATTCATTATGAAATTTACTCATCTTATATTAGCCATAATATTATTATTATTTTTACTAGTGTTCACTACTGGAGCCAAAGCTGACTTAGATTTTGCAAATGCAAACTTAGTTAGAACAGTAGAGTCTGATTACATATCAGATATGCGTGAGGCTAAAAAAACAGGAAAAGTCTGGATTGTAAAGATAGGTGCCGAATGGTGTGGCCCTTGTAGAGCTTTAGACAGAGATATTGAAAAGTATTTCAAAGACTCCATTATCTACACTAAAGTAGAGTCTAGCAGCAGTTTAGCTAAAAAGATAAGCAAGGAATATCAGAAAATAGGAGAGAAACCAGTCTCAGGAATACCGGACTGGGTTGTGCTTACTTTAAATAAAGAAGGCAAATACACTTACAGAAAAAGAATGGCACCAGGATATAAAGGGATTACCCAGTTAAGATCTGAAATCTCTAAAGTCAAAAAATAACAGGAATTTTAAAATGTCAATTAAACTACTCCAAGCTCTTTCATCTCCCTTTGTAGAAGATATTAGACTAAGCACAGATGAGACAGTAATAGTAAGAGGTCTATTCACAACAGATATCTTAGATAGAGAACGAGATTTTGTAGATCCAATGAGTTTTAAACTAACCACGTTTGAGAACACAAGAACCCTGCTTAGAAATCATCAGTTTATTAAAGACAGCCAAGGAAATAAGTACGCAGCAGGACACGTTACTAAATTAGTCCCTGTTATTATTGAAGGTGAGAATCTTGAAAACAAAGAAGAATGGATTCTAAGAAGTCTTCTAGATTCTGAAATTAAAATAATGTGGCCTAAAAGAAAAAGTCCTAATCTCCTAAAGGGTGATAAGGGAATTCATGTAGTAGCAGAAGTTACACATCCTGAAGTAGTTAAACAGGTCAAAGAAGGAAGCTTAGGCGCTTTTTCATGGACTGGATTATCCAGACCGATTGAAAGAGAGAATAAAATAAGAGAGCTTACCGAAATAGATCTGATAGAAATAAGCTTAGTAAACACCCCAGCAAACCCCGACGCTACTTTTATGGTTGTTGATGAAGATCACCCAACTGTAAAGATGGAAGCCAGCCTAGATACTTTCAAAGTATTAGGGATGGGTTTTAACAGGGAACAACATGAGCTAAATAATGTAGTAAAATTTACCAAGAGTTATACCCATGCATCTGACATTATTACCGATGAGGATAATTATTATTTCTCAGTAGGTAATATGAACTTGGTAGAGGTAATGAGTAAGAGCACACGCCTTCAACTAGGAGGTATGTTTTTATACTTAGAACCTTTTGAAGATGATGAATACGAAGAGTCCACACTGACGTCAGGTGCGGATACACCCAACAAATTAATGGAGAATAATATGCAAGAAGAATCACAAACCAAAGTAGAGACTGAAAAGTTTTACTTGGTAGATATCGAGACTCTTAAGTCTAGACTTCCTGATGCTGTTGTTTCTCTTCAAAAATCAACCACAATTGGAGATCTTCCTGTAGAGTTTCATTTCATTGAACTTGCAAATACAGAAGAATCTGAAGTTTCAATTAAATCAGAAGCAGCCGTTCTAGAAGCACCAGTCGAAGAGACTGTTGCTGAAGAAATTGTTGCCGAAGAAATTGTTGCCGAAGAAGTTATTTCTGAAGAAGTTGTCACTGAAGAGATCAACCCTATGGAAGATGTTCTTAACGCTATCCAAGCTCTATCTGCTAAAGTAGATAGCTTAGAGACAGCCAACTCAGAGGTTGTTTCTGAAAAGGATGCAGAAGAAGTTATCGAAGAAGAAACAGCTTTAGAGCAAATAATCGAAGAAGCCGTAGCTGAAGAAGTTGTTGCTGAAGAAGTTGTTGCTGAAGAAGCACCAGCCGAAGAAGCACCAGCCGAAGAGACCGTTGCTGAAGAAGCACAAGTCGAAGAAGTTGTTGCTGAAGAAGCACAAGTCGAAGAAGTTGTTGCTGAAGAAGTTGTTGCTGAAGAAGCACCAACTCCAGAAGCTGTATCTGAGGTAGCTCCAGAAGCTATTGTAGAAGAGCAACTTCAAGAAGCTATTGCCAAAGCAGTAGCTAAGTTGACAAGCGAGTTTGAGAACAAAGTTTCTACTTTGGAAGCACAAAAGATTAAGTCTGAGGAGGAAACCGCTGCTTTGCAGAAGTCTTTAAGTAAAATTGAAGCCTTTGAAAACGCAGTTCCACCGCAAACTACACGAGAAGAGACTATTACATCAACAAAATCTGTAGAAAGCAACGACATTACTTGTGTTGATTTCTTCGCAAATACAATTATGAAAGGTATCTAACAATGGACGATACACTAAAACGCTACATGAAAGAAATGGTCTCTAAGTCTTGCGGGACTGACGTAGATCTTTCTCTACTTAACAACCCTAACCTAGAAGCCGATCGTTTCACACAAGACTTCATCATGAAGCTTACGAATCTTTCGACTCTTCTTAACGATGTAACCACCATCACTCGTGCAGAGTGTAAAGGTGAGATTCCACGTTTTGATTCTTGCGACGTTCCTGCTATTGGAGCTTCTGCCAAGTCATGTCTTCCTAAGTTTAACATCAGCCATGATGTTCTTCCTTACGACATGGTCAAGTACGTTGTAGCCCACAGCTACGATCAAGACATGGTAGATTGCAACAAGTTTGGTCCTAAGATCAAAGACATTGCAATGGAAATGCTTATGACCTCATGGGCAAACAGCATGGAATATGCTTCTATCCTCGGCGACGAAGATATCCCAACTGGAGACGACTACTCAAACGGTAACAACCTTCTAGGTGTTAACGATGGTTGGTTGAAAATTGCTGGAAATGAAACCCCTGCTGCTCAGATTATTGACGCTGCTGGTAAAGGCCCAAGCTCAGCCCTTATGATGGCTGCTCGCAAGGCTCTTCCTCCACGTTACCGTAAGAACCGTGCAGACTACCGTTTCATCGGCGGTCCTGGTCTTAATGACTGGTGGACAGAGACCCAAGGTGGTCGTCTAACTGCTGCTGGAGATCAAGCTATCGCTACTGGCAATGGTGGACGTATCTTTGGTAACGAAGTTTACGAAGTTGCTCAGTGGCCTGAGCACCTAGACTACAGCGGCGAAGAAGTAACACACATGTTGTTTACTCCTCTTAGCAACTTGGTTCACATGGTTCAGCGTAAACTTAACTTCAAGACTGAGTACGATTTCACTTGTGATCGTTACTTGACAGTTGGATTCTTCAAGCAAGACTTCTTGATTGCTGATCCTGATGCTGTTGTTCTTGTTAAGAACATTGATCTTTGCAACACTGCAGATCCTTACGTTGGTTGCAACCCATCTCCTGCAGATAATTGCGCTATCAACCACGATCCTCTTGCGTAACTAATTTAAATTAGTTATCGAAATACCGCTCATCTATTAATTTAGGTGGGCGGACTTTTTGTAACTAACTATACCTCAAACAAACGTACCTATAACTAAGGAAAAATCTAATGTCTAGATGTAAGACTTATTCTATTGTCCCAACAGACTGTCCGTGTCTTTTACAACTACAAGACGCTCATGGGAACATTGTAGCTATCAACTTAGAAGGAGCTACTGTTCGACCCATTGATGGTAACGGTAACTTTAATATTCAATCACCAACAGGAGGAGCTTTAGTAGAAGCGTCTTCTAGTTTTACTGAATCAGATATTGAAACACTTATCTGTAATTGTCATTCCTCTGTAGGTAGCGCGGGGACTTCTGTCCAAGTGTACAGAGAGCTTCTTACAGGAGTAGGAACTTTCGTAATGCCTATAGGCACTAAAACTATCTCATATTCAGTGATTGCAAAAGCCAGCTCAGCTAGCCCTACTATAACTACAAACAGTGGTAGCAGTGTTCTTCTAACAGATGAGACCGGAGGTTACGACGCCAATGGTGGGACATTGGTTGCTCCTCTATCTTTCGATACAGTAGCCGGTGATCAGCTTCTAATAGTATACACTAAATAAACATAAAATATTGGGTTTTAAAAAATGACATTTATACGTTTTTCAGGTATAAGAGATTCTAGTTTAGAGATATCAAGAGACCATATTCAAGGATACTACGGTCTTCTATCAAATTTCTATTTCACTGGGGGTGCCGCAACAGTAACAAGCATAAGCACCGAAGAAGTAGGTCAGTGGTTGGATGTAAATCTAACAGTAGATCCCCAAGGTCTTTTTGACGAAAGACCGACTCAAATGAAAGAAGCCAATGCGACAGGTCACTCAGGAACAGGAACAGCAGGAGATCCTATCATATTCTTACTAGAAGGGCTGCACACAACATCTGCAGCAAACCTAAGAGTGTCAATGAGTTTCAATCCGGATGAAGATGGAGGAAGGTTGGACAATAGATTATGCTTTAACAGGCACTCTGGGACGACACCATCAGAAGACTTTCACATAGAAGGTACTTCTATGGCTATGGAATCCGGAGCTGAAGAGGATTACTCAAACACACCGAGCATCCAGTTCTTCATTGGAGATACTATCGACACAAACGCCATAGGTGACGCAGGTAAGTGCAGATTTCAGATAAAATCGGACGTAGCTGGAACTCTGTCAATGAACGAAATGGCTCTCTTCTTACAATTCTAATACTTATATAAAAAACGAGCACAAAAAATGGCACAAATAAAAATATACTCTGACCTAAAGACCGGATTAGTTTCATTCGAAGGCGCTAGATTAGCAGACAAAGAAATTGGATCAATAGAAGCTGTAGCACATCCTAGCCAATCCAACAGAGTTATAGTAAAATCAACAAGGTTATTCAAAAGAGGCTCTTCTACAGAGTTTAGGGTTTTCTTCAAAAGACTAAACATAAACAGAGTTCAAAACAAAGCAGGTCAAGACCTAACCTCCGCTCCTTTCAATTACAACAGAGATCAAATACTGGCCTACCTTAACGAGCAGTTCGAAAAACCTGTTGTAAACGAGTACTTTGAATATGACCCAGCAACAGATAGACTCGTAGCACAGAAGGATATTGAAGTTCAAAAGAGCGGATTCTTTCTAGGCGGCAAGCATAAGATGGCCTCTGGTGCTTCTAACATTTATTACGAAGACTTAGACAACAGAGCAAACTCTTACCCAGTATTCGGCGAAGTCTTAGATCAGTCTCTAGCAGCCAACCAGCTTGCAGGCGAAGGAGTCACAAGACCTAAAAGCCGCATCTTCCAAGACTTCCAAAGCGTCCCTCTTGGCGGCTCCCCAGTGGACAACACAGCGATTGGCTACGATGGAGACAACTTCTTCCCGTTCAATATCAGTGGTGTTGGAATCACAACACGAGTCGCTGAAGTGGTAGCACCAGAACAGCAGCTAAAGTACGAGATTGTTGTTAACGGCATCTCTGTATACGTTCAATACCTAGAGCATAACGGACTAGCCGTAAACGAAGACCTTACTTGGTACTTCGATCACCCTCTAGACATTGAGAACGGCACAACACTTCGAGCTACTATCTACAAGGTTTCTACAGTAGATAACCAAGAGCAGAACGATGGTATCCTACAGGTTTGCGAAGGCGATGCAACACCAACACGTTATCAAACAAACGTACTAAACAGATTCTTTACAGATGAGCCTATTGCGCTAAAGACTGACGTAGACGCATTACTAAGTGGTTCTACTTACAAAGGCTCTTACAATGGTGCTACAGCAACCCCTACACTACCTACAGGATCAGACGTTCTCGGAGATTTCTATAGAGTGACTGCTACTGGCGGCGGATACGCTACTGGAGACATCTTAGTATTCAATGGTACAGATTACGATCACATTGCAGAAGCAAACGCTACGCAATCTGACATCAAGAACTCTGGACTAAAGATCTACGACATCTACGTAAAAGCAGGATACGCAGGAGCAGTAAAAGACGGTTCTGTTCTTTACCCTTACGATGCTATTGAAACAGCTGTCGGATCAGCTAATGATGGCGACTCGATCTACCTAGAAGGTGCTTTCGAGATTTCCGGTGAGATCACCTTACCTACAGACAAGTCTCTGTACTTCTACGGCAGCGATGACGCTTGCGTCTCATTCGCAACATACAACGCCGCTAATGGGTCTCTTCTTAGTTTCACAGGTACAGACAACACAAAAGAACTTAAGTTCAATAACATCACATTTAAGAACGCTGGTGGTTACGGACTTTACATCAAAAAAGCCGCCAAGGTTGAGATTGACGATTGTGTGCTCACCAACAACGGCTGGAACGGCACAGCATTAAACACAATCCTACCCTCGACCACAACAGCTTTACTAGGATACGACTCATCGAGCGTAGACCTTCAGGCTTTCTATGCAGGCTCTAACGCATCTAACGGTGGAGCTATTAGACTTGAGGAAATCACTCAGGTTCTTATCACTGGAAACACAGTAACAAAGAACCTTAGAGGAATCAGGGTTCAGGACTGCGGAGTAAACGGTGCTGGTGTTATAACAAGAAACCAAGTAACGCAGAACATCGAGTCAGGGATCTACTTGGCCGCTGGATCGACTCACTACGGTTGCTCAAACATCACAGTAAGTATGAATGTTTCTGGCTTCAACGCCAACAACGGACTTCTTACAATAGGTGGTATAGACAACAAGTTTAGCCAGAACGAAGTTAAAGGAAACTGGAACGCAGGAGCATGTTTCTGGGGAGCAGCTAATACAACTCTACGTGATTGTGGATTATACGATAACAACCGTTCAGATTACAACGGCACAGGAGAGACAGCAGACGCTAAAGCTTCTATCCAAATCAACGAAGACTTCGACCTACTAGGGACTTCGGTAACATTAAGAGATTCAGCAAGCTTCATTGCTGAGATTCTTGACACTCAAGTCCACAACACTGGTTTAGGTTCCGTATCCGAGAAGATAGGATTTCTACTCACATCAGATGTTGGTGCTTTATCTGACAGCCCTAAGAACATCATCAAAGTAGACGATGTCGGATTCATCGGCCAAGATTACGCTATCGACCTAAGTGAGGTAGATGTAAGCAACCTTCGCCTTTCTCTTGGAGACAACTCGTACCAGTCCATAGGACTAGGTGCTGTAAAAGCTCCTGCAGCTGGAAACTACTCAGAGTTGCCATTCAGCAACCATGTTATGGAAGTTCCTTCTGTAGACGTAGTTGTTGACACACTAAAGCAGACATTTGCTTTGCACGAAGGTGTTGGCGGTAACGTAATCAACAGTTATCATATCAACGAGCTTGTTTCTAACGTAGTTAACGGCAAGATTGACATCCTACTAAAGACTAGCGATAAGATTCAACTTCGCAGCCTTGCCTACGGAAGTGTCTACATCAACGGAGTAGTTGCAGGAAACGATATCAACTCCGCAAACGACAGCTTGAACGCAGCGTTCGGAATGGACTTAGTAGACTACAAGTCATTCTTAGTGTCTGAAGTGGGCATCAACGGTGACGAATCTTCAGGTGGAACACTTCCAGCACAAGCTGATGCTTGGTATTACTCTTATGGATCGCAGGCTGATGACCCAGTAGCAGGACCACGACTATCACTTTACGATGCTCAAAGGATGCCTCTCTATAATGGTAATGCTTTAGAGCAAGGACATGAGTTCATCTTTACTACTGACTCGCCTAATGATTTTATATTAGGTAAATGGTCTGGAGCTGAAGTAGCAACCAATCATGAAGCAGCATTTTATGATACCAATTGGGAGACAGGTATTGAATTTCGAGTTAGTGATTACAAAGTATATAATGTAGCAGGAACCGATTATGATACAAGATATCCTAATAAGTATACATTTACTAGTAGTAGTGTAGTAGCTGTCCGTTACGGAACCGACCAGCATATCTATTGGATAGATGTGACAGGAGGAACTAACGTAGTAATTGCTAAGAGCAATATTCCACAAACGACTGAAACATTTATGTTGCAGTTCGCTGGAAAATATACTGCTACCGCTATTTATTCAGCTAAGTTGCCAATCATGCAAGAAAGAACACAAACGTGGGAGATTGTTCACGATACTGACTCAAGTCAGAATGGCGAATGGTCTAATGGTTTAGAACAATCTACAATCATTAAAAGTAGAGTATCTGTATCTCCAGGTGAGAAATTAACTTTAAACTTTAACTACTTTGGTAGAACTGAGAAGTTTGGTTTTGGATATAATGGAGCAGCTACTGGTGTAGCAAATGCAGAAGATACTATTGTCGATGGATTATTTTATAATACTTCTGAAGTATTAAAAGAGATAGGAGCATCTGAAAGTAACTGGACTTGGAATACAAGTGCAGCAAATTCTTATGATCCTAATGGAGACAGAAGTGATATCGGATATGATGGTAGGATAAATCAATCTAACCAGTTAGGATTAATTTCATTTAGATACAATAGTGACAACTCATTAGAGATGTGGCATGAAACTAATAATGAATTAATTGCAACTAAGAAGGTAGCTTTAGATGGTTCAGCTTTCAATATATACTTTGGAGCTGCTGAGAACAATCATACAGCAGATAGAATTCCTCAGTTATTTAAATATGATATGAGTGCTGAAGAAGAAGGAGCATCTTTAACTGGATGGTACTATGTAGAATCTCCTGATGGAGAATTTTATTATCCTTTATTTGCTTCCGAGGCTGAAGCTAATTATATTGATTCAGTAGAAGGTGGAAGCGGTTCAAGTCACACTCATACTTTTGCAGATGATACTTATAATGGAGGAAGCAACACTTGGTACATGCCAGACACATCTGGAGTACATGCTGGAACTTCTGCACCTCAAGGTGGTATTTTTGGTAATAGCATTAATGTAGTTTGGAACGAGATACCAACTGGTGATGATTCTAACTATCTACCTACATTCAATAACATTACATATGATGTACAAGAAGGTAGTGCAATTAACATTCAGTACAAAGCAGCAGGAATGACCGATACTTTTAATCTAACTGGAGTGCCAGCAGGATACGCTGACAACGGCTCTGCTATCATAGGTACAGCAGAAGACATAACCAACGGCTATGGGCAAGCCGTCACCCACACAATAAACGTGACGAAAGCAAATAACTTTGGTTCTGTTCAAGGAACAATTACTATAAATGTAAAAGCTGATTTAGCTGGTAATGAATTTACTTTGGTGGATCAAAACGGCTCGATTAAGTTTACCCAAGACAATGGAGTTTCTGTATTAGATTTCAATACAGCAACGTTCAATGCTGGTTCAACTTATAGATTCTATTTAGATGGATCAACTCTCCAGACTAATGACTATGCTGATATAGTAGATAGCAGTGGAAATGGAATAACGGGTAACGATGGGTTATCACAGAGCGGTGGTTCTGGTCCAGGTTATGCTGGGACATATTTACAATACGCTATCCCTTCTGATGTAGCACCAGGTAAATTTATAAGATTTATTGATGGGGCAACAAGTACAACTTATACAGATGTACCATTAACTATAGCAGGAAGTAGTTATACTGCTGATCCAATAGGCGTTGACTTAGAAGGCCCAGCAGCTAACCAGTCAGGATCAGTAATAGTTCCAGCTAATGGATCTACTAAACATGGATGGTTAAGTTTAGATGAAACTTTAGCAGCAGGTCAAAGACTTGTACTAAACAATGCTTTCTTTACTGACCTATTTACCTATGCTAACTCCAATAATGGATTTGCTGATTATGAATTTGCAATAGGTCTTAAAGGCGACAATTGGGTTAACACTCAAAAGACAACTGGAAGTAATTTTGCTGCAACTGGAATATTCAAAGGTGACGCTTACTTAAGTATTAGAATTGTAACTTCTAATCAAGTAAGAATAAAAGCATATGCTAATGGAAGTGCATCTAATGAGATGTTACTTACCTCATCACTGTGGGCTGATACATGTGCATTCTTAGATATCACAAGCAGTGGTAATAATGTAAGAATAGGTTTCGGTAGAAACGGAGATTCAGGAGTTAGTGCAGGAGATGAATCTACAGTTACTTATGCAGATTGGAACGCTTATAAAGTTCAAACTGGAGACCAAGGATATGGAATCACTAATCTGGATGTTATGTTCTTAGCTTATAACTCTTGGAGCGCAACGGCAGAGTTTGACGCTGATGAAATAGACTGGACACTTCTAAGTGAAATATCTGTACCTGTTGCACCAACTAACGCTACATCTTGGACTAAAGGCATTGACTTCTCAGGAGGTAACGAACACTTAAAACAAGTTTCCGCATCTACTACCGCAAATGCGATTCGCATGGGTGGTTTAAGTGTAACATGCGCCGCACCTGCAACTTCTGGAAATACTAGCAATGACGGGCAGGCTCGCCCTTGGGCAACTGCTATTGTGTTTAATTCTGACTTTAACAGTAGTAATCAACACATTTGGAATAGCGGTGAAGGTGCTAGTACTAATGATGATAACATATACTTAAGAACTGATTCTAATGGTATGGTTTATTTTGGATGGGGGAGAGAAGGCGTAGGGTATAATGAGTGTAGACTTGGTGGTCAAGCAATTACTGGCTGGAGAGGTATTTACATTGCACACACTGGTGAAAGACTAAGTGCTGCTAATGCAACAGCATCTAACCTAGCTGATTGTTTTGACATTCGTATTGCAAATGGAGCCAATAATTGGGTTCTGGGTCTGACAAACTACTCTACTGCTGCTAATTGGATAAGCACAGGTGTCCGCATGGATAGAGCTATTGAGGGAGATTTTACTATCGGTGGTCGCGGAGGTAACAGAAACTTCCACGGTAAGGTAGCGAGTATGGTCGTAACCACTCTGGATCGCAACGTGGCTATGCCAAACCCTACAGAGGTTGAGATGATGATTACTGACCCTGTTGGATGGTTAGATGACTATAAGGTTGGCAACACATATCGTCAACCTCACAGTTACTTTACCTATAACTTCTCGTTGGACAACAACGGTTCAGGCTACGCTACTCAGGTATACCTGATGGGTGACGGATCGAATGATTCATACGCAAATGGTGTCAGAAACGAAGTTATCGACTACGATCAGAACTTGACCAAACTACAGTTTAACAGCATGTTATCAAACGACATCGAGAATGTCACAATCTCTGGTCTTAGCTAGTAACCTTGGTACCGACATCAATGCCGGTACCAAAAATAATTAATTACGCAACCTGCTCTCTCGCAGGGGGGTTGCTTTTTTATAATACATAAATATATAATTAAGGTAATAAAAAAATGCCATCAACAGCAATAGTAGCATCGCAAATATTAGACTCAGGTCTAACAGGTCGTCAGTTAGTACAGTCCGCTACACAAAGCGAGGCTATTACTGTTTTAGGGTTAGATCCTAGTAATTATGCTTTATTAGATTCAAATAACACCTTCACAGGTATAAACACCTTTGATGATGACGTTACAGTAAATGCCCTTCTATCAGCAGGCTCCGCTGAGTTCGGCTCAGTCACCATAAACGATGACTTACTTGCCAACAATGCCGAGTTTTCGGGGTCAGTAGAATTTACTGATCTTATAACAGGTGTTGGCGGTGAGCATCAGGGCGATCTAAGAATTACCAATGCCGATCTTATCGTAACAGGAAGCGGTAAAATAGATGCTGTTGATGGCGACTTTAGTGGTACAGTAACCACAGGCGTAATAACAAGCGAAGGTGGCAATGGTAATCTACTGCTCCAAAGAGAGGGTACGAATAAAATTGCCCTTGGCGGTTCGTTCATCCAAGTCTACGATCAGTTTCGCCCAGCCTTGGATGGGCTGCACTCAAATGGAACTTCGGCTCTAAGATGGTCTAACACTTACTCAGTAGATGGCTCATTCACCGGAAACATAGACGTAACCAACGGCAGTTATATAACACGAGACACCATACCCCACCTACGCTTCGGCTCGCGTATGACTACGTACATCGAGTTATCCCCCAGTGTGGATAACACATACCCGCTAGGTGTAGATGGTAATCGTTGGTCTAGCGTAGCTTCTGTAGATGGTGACTTCAGTGGCAATGTAACCATTGGAGGTTCAATAGACAACACTGATACAAACGACCTTTTATCGGTCTCTTTTTCTGGCACTGAGCAATATTCATTCAGAAGCAATGCGTTAGTTCCTAAAGGTATAGGTAAGTCTTTAGGGCTTGCGGTAGCTAGGTTTAATGGTGGATACTTCACTGACGGCTCATTCTCTGGAAACCTCGACACAGAGGTTGGCGGCTCAAATCGCTTGTTCAATCTTGGCTCTGATGGCGATATTGACAAAGAATACCTTGAGTCAAGTTGGAGCACGAATCAAGCTCAAATCGGAACAAAAGCCACTGGCACTGGAGTAGTGCGAGACTTGCAGTTAGGTACTGCCGCAACCAAAGTTTTAATAAGACCTGCTTCTAATCAAATATGGCTATACTCAAATAGCAACGCTAGGATTTTGTGCAGTTCTGGCGGGGTTGGAACCGGCGGGGATGTTTACCCGTTCGCTAATGACACTGACACCCTTGGCCTTGCAAATAATCGTTGGGCTAATGTTTATTCAGTAGATGGTGAATTTAGTGGCGACATAACCGTCACAGGTCGCATCGGCACTATTTCCGGTTCTAACATAGATGGGATGGGGACATCAGCGGGTTACCTTAGATTCTTCTCTAACGTAATTGCATATTGGAATAATGACTCCCTATTAATAGGAACTAACAAAACCTTCGTCCCGTCTTCGGATGGCAACAGCAGTGTTGGAATTGATGGTAAACGATTTGGTGCTGTTAATTCAGTAGATGGCTCATTCACAGGCAACCTCGACACAGAGATCGGCGGCTCAATGCGGCTGTTCAACTTAGGCACCGATGCTGATGTTGCTGCTGGTGACACTGAATATCTCGAATTCTATACAGACAGTAACAAATACTTCATAGCCCCGAAAAGAACTGGCACTGGAGCCGTTCGAAACTTCGAGATTCAAGGGTGCTATGGTGCCAGCTTCGGTAACATCTATTTCGATAAATTCGGATTCCTGAATCTTAGACATGGCAGCAGCACACAGGCAGCCATCTCAATCAGAAGCAACGGTTCAGAACTAGCAAGAGACATGTTCCCGAATGTTGTAGCGGTAGACACTCTATCTCTGGGCAAGTCAACCGCAAGGTTTGGCGAGTTCTATTCAGTAGATGGCGACTTCAGCGGCAATGTAACAACCGCAGGCCTTGCAACTGGTGTGCAAACCATCACAGCAGCAAGTGACACGCTCGTTAACTCAGACCACACTAACTTGTGTGACTGCACATCGAACGCAATCACCGTTAACCTTCCGGCAGCTAGTGCTGGTCAACAGTTCGTCATTAAGAAGGTAGACTCTTCGGCTAACACCGTTACTATTACTGGCAATGGTTCAGAGACAATTGACGGAGCGGCTTCTCAAATACTTTACGCTCAAGACGAATCTATAACCATTGCTTCCAACGGATCTGGATGGTATATAGTATCCGAGTTTGCATCGCCGACAGGTGGGAATCCTTTCAATCAATCTCTGAACACCACTGATTCGCCTACGTTTGTAGATGGCGACTTCAGTGGCGACATCACCCTAGATGACAGTAGCCGGATAACTAGCAACGGTAAAGTGCGAATTGGCGGAGATACAGGAAGTGTTTTTTATGTTGGAGTTAACGCCAGAATACTCCACGACAGTACAGGTTTCTATCCTAACCCTGATGGCATTGGGTCGATTGGGAAAATCGGTCGGCGTTTCGCAGGAGCCTACTTTGTTGATGGCTCATTCACAGGAAACCTCGACACAGAAGTCGGCGGCTCAATGCGGTTGTTTAACTTAGGCACTGACGGGGATACCGACACTGAGTATCTTGAGCTAGTAGCAGATGCAAACGATTTCAAGATTCAAGCCCAAGTAACAGGCACTGGGGTCGTTCGACCTATATACCTAAACGGACACTCTGTCAGATTTACCACAGGTGGCAACGCTAAGTTATCAGTTCTTTCGACTGGCAACTTCTGCTATGTACCCATAGCGCCTAATGCAAATGGGTCTGTTTCATCAGGTACATCTGCCAATAGATGGTCTAACACTTATTCAGTAGATGGTGATTTCAGTGGAGTAGTAACCACACTGAACGTCACAGGTACGAACAACCTATACCTCCAGAATTCCGTAGACTCAGCATCCATCAGCATTGCTGGAAGCGGTGGAGTGACAATCTCGTCTCACAATGGCATTTACCAGCAGTTCACACCTACGGGCGTAAACTATCGAAGAGATTGCATCCCAACATTCGATGGCACTGTCAACCTTGGTTTGGATACTAATCGTTGGGGAACTGTTTACGGTCTTGACGGCTCATTCACTGGAACCCTCGACACAGAGATCGGCGGCTCAATGCGGTTGTTCAATCTTGGAAGCGATGCTGATGTTGCTGCTGGTGATACTGAGTATCTTGAACTAGAGACTACTGGGACTTCATATAACATATCAGCCAAACGAACTGGAACTGGAGTAAACCGTAGTTTCGTACTAACTGGAGCTTCGGATGACTACATCTCTTTTTACTTCAACAGCGGCATTATTTTCGGTCGCTCAGGGACGCAAATTGCAACCTTCAAGACTTCCGATGCTTCGTTCAATGTGCCATTAACCCCATCGGTAACTGGAGCACGAGATATAGGTACGACTGCGAAGCGTTGGGGTAATGTAATTTCAGTAGATGGCTCATTTACAGGAACCCTCGACACAGAAGTCGGCGGCTCAATGCGGTTGTTCAATCTTGGCAGCGATGCTGATATTGCTGCTGGTGACACTGAATATCTCGATATTTCCGGTGGTGGCCTTTACAATATACAGCCTAAAAAGACAGGCTCAGGTTCCACTCGGTCACTTTATATCAAAAGTGGGGCAGGCGGGCAAGGCGAACTCTCACTACGGTCAAATGGTACTGGCTATCTAACTTGGGGTGGTGTAGATAACCTCATTTGGGATGACGGTGTTACGAAGATTGACTCAGATTTGATTATCGAGAGTAGTCGGTCTTTGAAATTGTTCAACTTAGGCTCTGACGGCGACACCGACACTGAATACCTCGAAATCTCCAACAATGGCACTAACTTTGAGATATACACTGCCGCAACAGGGTCTGGCGTAGCTCGCAATGTGACATTAGGAGATTCGACAACAGGTGTAGCTATTAACCCAGTCGGCCAGCAGTTACTTCTGTACGGTGGTGGGGCGTTAAAGCTAGACATACTCGGCGGCGGTCTCAGGTTTAGAGATGACCTTTTCCCAATTACCACAAACACTATCGACCTAGGAACTTCATCTGCTAGATGGGCTACTGTTAATTCAGTAGATGGCGACTTCAGTGGTACAGTAAACACTGAGTTTGTCCAAGGCTTATCAACAGGCCATGCTATAAAGTTAAACACTGGTTTGGTCGGTGAGTCCCAGCTTAAAGCTGGTATCGGAGGTTCGACAACACTAGCATGGGGATGGGGCGGAAGCGGCGTATATATGTATTCAGCTCCGAGGCATAGGTTTATTAACGGGCTTTATTCTGAAGGGAATATTGACACAGAGGTCGGTGGCTCAAATCGCTTGTTCAACTTAGGCAGCGATGGTGATACTGATACTGAGTATCTCGAAACTAGCTTCGACGCTAACATAGCTAAGATTGAACCTAAGAATACTGGCACAGGCATACTTAGAGAAGTACAGCTTGTATCAGGCAATTCGTCTGTTGAAGTTAAGAACGGGCTTACTACCATAAGAGCTGGCAGCAGCAACGTATTCAGGGGAAGCGGAACAGCGTCATCATACCTATACAGCTTCGGCCAAGGGACTATCCTCGACATTGGTGATGGTGTATTCCATTCCTTTACTAGCAATGTTGACCTCGGAAGCACTGCTAAGCGATGGGCAACTACTTACTCTGTAGATGGCGACTTCAGTGGCGACTTAACGGTATCATCTATCGTAAGCACAGGTGGCCTTGACTTTGACATCGCAGGCATTTACATATTAAGGCACAATGGAAGTGCGAGCTTCCTTGCTTCTTCTGCTGCGTTCTATCCTAACAACTCAAAAACTCTAGGTACTACGTCGAAACGCTGGGGTATGTTTTACGGAAGTGATGCTTCAATCACCGGAACGCTCGACACAGAGATCGGCGGCTCAATGCGGTTGTTCAACTTAGGCAGCGCTGCTGATGTTGCTGCTGGTGATACTGAGTATCTCGATATTTCGGCTACAGCCAACGAATACTACATCAGCCCAAAACAGACTGGAGCAGGAGTTCTACGAGACCTATTCGTAACAGGAGCTTACGGGGCTACTCGTACCCACCTTGAGTTTCAAAACAACGGAAACCTAAAAATAGCCTACGGAGGCAACGCTAACATATTAGTTGGTTCTAGTTATGTTAAATTTAGAGCGAACGTAGACCCTAATGTTGACAACAGCTACACTATGGGTACTGCCGCTATTAGATGGGCGAATGTGTATTCGTATGCAGGTGACTTTAGTGGTACAGTAACTACCCCTTCGGTATTTAACGCCAACGGTGGTACGGGCATTAACATTAACGCCAACGACATTCGATTTGCTAGGAACGGGTTTGGCGACAGAATTCTGATGGAGACCAGCAGTTTCAGAGGTGTCACTGATAACACTATGGATTTAGGTGTCACTAATTTCAGATGGGCAAATATTTACTCGTACAACGGCTCATTCTCTGGAAACCTCGACACAGAGGTAGGTGGCTCAATGCGGCTGTTCAACTTAGGAACTGAAGGCGATGTTGATACTGAATACTTTAGCATTGGTTACGGTGCATCTACTGACGTATCACTCGACACCAAAGCAACTGGGACAGGTGTTGGCAGGAAGATAGTTCTTAGCACTGGAGGAAACACAGCTTTAAACATCACTCTTTCCGCGATTTACATCTACAGAAACTTCTTACCTAGTTCGAGTTCTTTGTATTGCGGAGCTTCAGCCAACAGATGGGGTGGTGTCTATTCAGTAGTTGGCTCATTCACCGGCAACCTCGACACAGAAGTCGGCGGAACAAATCGCTTGTTCAACTTAGGCAGCGATGCTGATGTTGCTGCTGGTGATACTGAGTATCTCAGCACAGATGTGGACTCTAATAATTACAGAATCTTATCTGAGCAAACTGGAACTGGAGTTCAGAGAGACATTAGAATCGGCGGTTATGTTGGAGTTGCTTATCGAGGAATCAGAATCCAACCGGCTTCTGGCGGCATGCAGTTTATCTACAACAATGCTAACAGGTTGAGCATCAACTCGACTACCACCAACATAACAACGGCAACAACAACAACTTATGACCTCCGGCCAGCAACGTCCGACACCTACGATAATGGAACTTCAGCGTTTCGTTGGGCTAACGTAGCTTCAGTAGATGGCTCATTCAGCGGGAACCTCAACGTCGAGATTGGTGGAGCCTATAGGCAGTACCGTCTTGGTGCGGATGGTGACACTGATACATCGTTCTTCGAAATATCCAACACAGGCTCAGACTTCCTTATCTCAGGTAAGAAGACTGGAGCAGGAACGTCCTCAACTGTGACGCTCGGATACGAAGGTGGCGACAGGTTAGAAGTTGGGTTCAGCGCGGTCACTGTTCGGAACGCAGGTTTTCAACCAGACGGAGACACTACTCGGAACCTCGGCACAACCACCAGAAGATGGGCTAGGACTTACACCAACACGGTGATGACTGATGTACAGACTATTACTGCTGCCTCAGATTCATTGGTGTCAACAGACCACACAGTCTTGTGTGACTGCACATCGAACAGCATAGCTATAGCGATTCCTGCGAGTTCTACTGGAACAGAATCGAACCGCTATGAAATCAAAAAGATAGATTCAACAGCTAACACCGTTACTATAACACCTGACTCCCCAGCTACCATTGATGGTGCGGCGTCCCAAACACTTAACTTCCAACACCAATCCATCACATTAGTAAGTGACGGATCTAACTGGTTTATCGTATAAGGAAAACAAATGAGTTACAACTTACCTATAGATCTACTAGACATAGACTCCTCTGGAGATTTAAATCTAACTGGAGATGTCACTGCTA
>JAAHTH010000585.1_pt1 | contig 34220 bp, 59 predicted proteins | sample 6116091 | NCBI WGS metagenome assembly JAAHTH01 (sample SAMN13939990, study PRJNA603662) | sponge metagenome | isolation source: marine sponge | host: Mycale hentscheli | place: New Zealand | collected 2006
TCTAGGTCTTGGTCTGGTTCTAGGTCTTGGGCAAGGTCTTGGTCTGGGTCTGGGTTTGGGCAAGATATACAAGCAATGATTTAACGAATTGAGGTGAGAAGTGATGAGAATAACCAAAGGTTTATATTATCCAAGAGGTTCAGATATAAAATTGAATATAGTTGCAGTACCATATCAGGATGATTTCAGAGCTAGGATAAAAGTAATTATGACAAATAAAAGAAATGGAATAGTTTATCACGATGCGAAATATTATGATGTAATTAAAAGAGAGACCCTTCATTGGTATAGGGAATTGATCTAACATGATTGAAGGGTTACAATTTATAAAGACAGAGAAGCAGAGTGATGCGATTCGGATGCTAGGCGACAGCAGTAAACGACACATCATGCTATATGGAGGATCGAGATCAGGGAAGACCTTTATCCTCTGTTATGCAGTCTTTGTTCGTGCGTCTAAAACTCGTTCAAGACATTGCATATTAAGATCTAAATTCAACCATGCGAAAAGATCTCTATGGTTAGATACAATTCCAAAGATGTTAAAGATATGTTTCCCTAACCTAAAAGTCAAAGAGAACAAATCAGATCATTATTATATTCTCCCTAATGGCTCAGAGGTTTGGGTTGGTGGGCTAGATGATAAGGAAAGAGTAGAGAAGATCCTTGGTAATGAATATTCAACTCTATATTTCAATGAGTGTTCACAGATTCAATTCAGAGATATCAACACCGCATTATCAAGGTTGGCAGAGAAGAATTCACTAACAAAGAAAGTATATTATGACGAAAACCCACCATCAAAGAAGCATTGGAGTTATTGGCAATTTGTAAAGTTCTTGCATCCTGAGGATAATGAACCAATTGATCCTGAACCATTTGGATCTTTATTAATGAACCCTATGGATAACCTTGTTAATATTGATGAAGAATATATCACTCAGATCTTAGATAAGATGCCAGAGAAACAAAAGGCCAGATTCAAGTATGGAACATTTACGGATGATTCAGATGGTATGGTATATTATGAATTCAGTAGAGAGAAACATGTTAAGCCGATTCAAAGATTTCCTGGTTCTATTTATATTGGGATGGATTTCAATGTTAACCCGATGACTGCAGTTCTATTCCAAGTTTTCAATGATGAGATCCATGCCTTTGATGAGGTCTACCTTGAGAACTCGGATACATACAAGATGGCATCAGAATTAGTTAAGAGAAAATATAATGGATTTAAAGTCATTCCAGATAGCACAGGTAAAAACAGGAGGACATCTGGTAAATCAGACTTTATAATATTAAAAGAAAATGGATTTCCAGTTGTTAAAACTCACAATCCTCTAGTAGTTGATAGGGTTAATGCGGTAAATAGAATGCTTGCAAATGATAGGCTGTTCATAGACCCTAAATGTAAAAAGTTGATTAATGACTTGGAGAAGGTATCATGGAAAGATGGGTCACTCGACCAGAAAACCGATCCAAGCTTAACACACATTAGTGATGCATTGGGTTATGGAGTATGGAAGATCTTTCCTATCACAAATAAACCAGAGAAAATAAAGGTAACAAGAAGGATATAAAATTATGTTGAATTTAAGCTTACAAGAAGACAGATCGAAATTAGCGCAATCAGTTACAGATGAATCAAATCTTGCAAGGAAACAATGGTCATTAAGGCAATTCGAAATCCAATGTGGACGGATCCAGCAATATGTTAAAGAAAACCTAGAGAATCAATATGATATTCAGTCGGTAAAAGAGATGCCAATTGTTAGCTCAATTAATATTCAAAAAAGAATAGTAAGCAAAAAGGCAACGATATATAAGAAAGCACCAATGAGGAAATTCACAAATATCAATGATGACCAAAAGGAAGTTGTTGATCTTATCTATAAAGATATGTGCATCAATCAAAAATTAAATGTATCTAATAAAGGATTTGTATATCAAGATCAATCAATTGGGATGATCCTTCCTAAGAATGGTAAGTTGATTGCAAGGATTTTCAAGATGCATCAAATAGATGCTATTGCAAGTGAAGTTGATCCTGAGGTTGCTGATGGTTTTATCATATCAGTATTTGATAGAGAGAATTATATTCAATTATATAAAGATAAAAAAGAGAAAGATACTGCAACAGGTAAATCAGGTAGGTCAGTTAGATCATCTGCTTACCCTATTGATGGTGTAACATCAGAGGTTGCGAATGAAATGCAATTTAAAAAGTATGTTGAAAGATATTTGGTATGGACTCCTGAATATAACTATATGCAAAATGGACTAGGGGAAGTATTAGACCCTGAGACTATGGAAGCATTAGGAGATCAAGAAATTGAATCACCTTTGATTGGAGAAGGTTGCATGCCTTTCTTTGAAGCTAGTAGGGAGAAAGATTTTGAATACTTTGTTAGAGCATCAAATGCATTAACAGATTTCACTATTGAATTTAATTCCCGTCTAACTGATGAAAGTAATAATATCAAGATGAATGGTTATGCTGTTGGGGTTCTTAAAGGTCCTAGTGAGTTGCAACCAGAGAATCAGGTCATAGGGGCGGCGATGCTTTTAAAGCTTGCAACAGACGACCCAGATGCAGTTGTCGATTTCGAATTTGTTTCGCCTAACTCAAACATAGGTGAGATATCATCTGCAAATGATAAATTCCTTAATTATTTTGTTACAGCAGAAGGGTTAGGAGCAGAGGCGATTAATTCACAAGGAATCCAAGACAAGGCCACAAGTGGTATAGATAGATTCATTCAAGGGATTCAGAAAATAGAGGCGCACCAAGATGATTATGAGGTTTACAGAAATGTTGAAATGCAGATCTATAAGATCATAAAGGCTTGGCTGAGAGTTCTTAATGGGTCAGATAAGCTAGATAAGAAATATCAGATCATTCTACCAGAAGATTCAGAGATCATGGTTGAGTATGATAAACCAGAGATGATACAGACACCAGGTGAGATGCTTACCAATTGGGAGAAAGAATATGATCTAGGTCTTACATCTAAGGTCAGATATCTAATGGACACTAGAAGTATTAGCAGAGAAGATGCATTGGAAGAATTAAAACAGGTGAGCAATGATGAGAAAGAAATCTATGATGAGCCTGAAATTGAAGAGGTTCCAGATCTTACAGAAGAGGACATGGATCTTGGTGCAGATAATGAGAAAGAAATTGATGCACCTGAAATGAAGTCGGCGAATCCAAGCGCATCAAAAGTTGATCAAGGAATTCAAGAACAAGAAAAGCTATTAAATGGTGCACAAGTAACTGCAGTCATGGGAGTAGTAGAGAAATACAAAACAAAGGTATTAGATAAAACTTCTGCTGTTCAATTATTACAAACAGCCTTCGGTATGGAGGAAAGTGTTGCAAATAAAATCTTAGGAGCGCAAGATGGCGGATCTATCGGGGAAGACGACGATAAACAAATCAAAGTTGACCCAACGAATCAATCTTAAATCATTATTAGGTAGAGAACCTGAACCAGAAGAAAAACAAGCCTTCATGTTGGAGGCTCTTGCTACTATAGAGGAAAGAACTCTCAATGGTGATAAGGTAGGCGGAGGATCATTTCAACCTTACACGCAAGAATATGCAGATAGAAAGGGAGTCAGTAAGGGTTCTGTAGATCTATTCTTAGACGGTGGGATGCTTGAATCATTATTACCTATAGGTGAAACTAGAAACACTGTTACCTTTGGAATAGAGGGCGAGGAAGCACCAAAGGGATATAACCATCATGTGGGTGATACTCTTCCAGAAAGACCTTGGTTTGGAATAACAGACAGGGAAGCAAAAGATATTGCACAAAGAATTAAAGTTAGTGATTTATCAGATGAACCATTGATTGATCTTAATGATACAAAGGCATTAAGAATGATCCTAGACGAGATGCTTGGAAATGAGATTCAATCCGAAAGTTAAATTGACTAAGGCCCAAATTAAAAGAAGATTTCGCCAAATAGCTAGAGAGAAAGAAATCAGAGAAGAAGTGGGTAAGATGTTGGTTGAAGATATTCAATCAAGGAATTATCGCTCTGTTGATAAGAATGAACCATATGGTAAATATAGAGATAGAATTCAAGGGAAGTCAGGTAAACATAAGCCCAGAAAAATCAATATGACTATTACAGGTGAACTATTGCAGGACATCATTAATAATGTAAAGACATCTTTCAAAAATGGAAAGATAGCATATATCTTTGAACACTCTAACAAGAAACATAAGCCATATAGAGTTCGTGTAGATTACACAACTAAAAAGGGTGAGAAGAAATCCAAGATAAAAACACAAACAAGAAAAGTCGATTATTCAGATCTTGAAACAAGAGGCTTAAAAAAGAAAACTGTGAGAACCTCTTATAAGGTTATTCAAAAGGGACAAGAGTCTAATGGTTACGATTATCTTTCATTAACTGATAAAATGAGGTTGAAGATCGTAAAGAAAGTGAGTAAACTTATTATAAAAACATTACGAAAAACCCCTAAGAAGGTTAAAAAGAAGTAATGGAAATGGAGGATATTTATTTGTTTACATTGACAAGTAAATAATTACAGGAGAAAATTTATGGTAGATGACAACATGGGCGGTGCCCAAACTGATTCGAGTGGTACTCAGATTCAGTCAGATGAGAGCTTGACTCCCCCTGAAAGAGATTACAAAAAAGATATGTTGAGGTTCAAAGATCTTTACAATAAATCTCAGGAAACGATCAATAGCTTTGAAACTAGATTTCAAGATCTGGAAATTGAGAGAGCGCAATCTCAAGGTGACAAAGATAAGGTGATCCAAAACCTACAGGAAGAGCTAAGAAAGACAAAGAACACGGTAAGGCAAAGTAATTACACACAAGCTAAAACTAATGTAATTGCAGATCTCAAAGTTAAAGCTAAAGAGATGAATTGTATTGACCCTGATCTTTTTATTAGTCTTGTTGGTGATGATCGAATAGGAAAGGTTACAGTTGATGGACTTTTCAGACCAGATCCAGATGAGGTTAATGATTTGATTGATGAAAAAATGAAAGAGTTTGAACACATCAAGTTATTCAGTAAAGATGTGAGAATCACTGATAGAACTCCTGATAATCGTCCAATCAAAACAAATTTAGAAAGACCAAAATCTTTATCGGAAATGTCCGATGAAGAATTAAAACAAGCAGCATTAAATTTACCAGGTGAAAGAAGAGTATCTGACCTAGGTTAATAACAAGGAGAAAGTAAAATGGCTATTGATGGCAATGTTCAAGGAAACACAGAATTAGCACCTACTAAGCAAGACTTAATTGGTGAATCAGTACAGAGAGAATTAAAAGCGGCAATGAAGATCATTCCATTTGTTATGGATGTTTCTGCATTTGCAGTAAAGGGATCTAAGAGTATTTCATTTCCTAAATTAGGTTCTTTCACTTCACAAGATAGAGCATCAGGACAAAGAGGAACTCCACAAGTTCTTGCTTCAACTGTTGATAAGCTAGATCTTGATAAAAGAAAGTATATCTCTTGGATCGTTGATCCTAATGATGATGTACAATCAACAATTGATTTTCAAATGGCTGCGGCTGGTAGAGCGGCAAGAGCTCAAGGTTATCAAGTTGAGAAAGATGTTATTGCAGAAATTGAATCGGCTGCATCTTTAAATGTTCTTGGTGCGGCTCCTGCTGATATTGACCAAGCAAACATTTTAGCAATGAGGGAATGGCTATATGAGAATGAAGCAAACCCAAATCAGTGTGTTTTATATTGTGCACCTGATCAAGAGACTGCTCTTTTAAAAATTGCAGACTTTGTTAAGGCTGATTCATATGGAGCTGGGATGCCTCTTGCTACTGGTGTTATCGGTAGAGTATATGGGATTCCTGTTGTTATCTCTAATGTTGTAAAATCAAGACAAGCAATGATGTTTGATTCTGATGGTATCGCATTAGGTTTTCAAAGAAGACCAGCATTTGATGAGCAAAAAGAGATTGAGTTTGGTGTTGGTGCAATGCTTCAAGCTACTGAGCAACTATATGGTGTTAAGGCATTACAAGTTGACGCAGAAGTTGAGAAGAATACTATCCCTGCTGGAACATCTCCATTATTAACTAAGTTAATTGACTAGATAATACATGGTTCCATCTTTAAGAAATATACCTTCACATTTAGTAGCTTCAAGCCCTCGTGGTTTGGAGCGAAAGATGCGTGATCTCAATGATAAGAAAAAAGTTGTTCACAGGTATTTTGATTTCAATCAACTTTTGGATGGAACTTTTATTTGCTGGTATTACAATGAGAAGACTATTGAAGATGAACTAAAGGAAATTGAAGATGCCGACAGGTCTTAGTCAATTAGATAATGAGATTCATTCACATGAATATTGTGGTGATGATTCGTTAAAAAAAGTTCGCAAGCGAGTAGGAATCTGTCAGGAAGATGGTGAATCCCTTAAGGTTGATTATGAACCAAGAGGGATATTAATACCTTTCTATAATGAAGTAAGTGGAGTGGCCTTAGGTGGTGAGACAAAGATCAATGAGATCACAATCCCATTAGGTAAGGTATATGATTCATGTAATATATTATGCAGTGGATCTAATATATCAAGATTTATAATAAAAAAAGATGGTGCGACCTTATTCTCTAAAAGAAGTTATTGGTCGGATTTCAATGTTGAATTTAATTTAAAAGATTTAAAATTTAATGCTGGTGAAAAGGTTCAGGTATTCGTTGTGAATAATGGGATTGATCTTGCAGAATATGAGTCAACCATATTAGGGAATGAATATGACGCCAGTTGAAAGAGCTAAGAAAGAAGTGCAGTTGATGAAATTGCAAACAACAATAAGAGAAAAAGAAATAAAGATTCTTGAAAGGCAAGAGGATATAAAGAGAATCCAAGCTGAAATCAGTGAATTTGACGAAACTATAAATAGAGTTAAAAACGAACTTAAGGAGTAATGATGAGTGATTATCTAAGTAAACAGCCAGTAAGAAATGATGGTGTCTATGATGGCGCAGAGAATGAAAACCCATCAACGTCTGCTCTTGTAGCATCAGAAAGAAATGCGACAATTGACCTTACAACTTTAAATAAAAGACCAACTGCAAAAGATGGTGATGAAAATAAAATTGCATTAGATGTTGCCTTGTCTGATGGTGATGGTAATTCAATTAATTTAAATAACCCATTACCAACATATCCAACCGATGCACCTGGCACGGAAATTGAAAATTATCAGGAGGATGTAGACGTTACAAAAGATGGAGGAACAGCAAACCATGACTATGTTACAAGCGCAGAATTCAGATCACTTAATGCAGAAGCGAGTTCGGCTGGTCTTGGAAAATTTGAATTACAAGTTGAAACTGGTGTTGCCACTGGTGTGTTTAACACTTTGATGACAAAGTTTAATTCAACTTCAAATACCAATGTTGTTTTTGCACATAGACTACCAGCTCCTGTTGCGAGTGGTGTTACAATTAGAATGATTAAGACTAACCTAGAGAAGGGACAAGATACAGATATGTATTCTCTTATAAATGGTTTAGAGGTTTAGTAACTAATGGCTGATCTCGATAGAAATTCCCAAGCTTCAATGGCAAACAAAATCATCAATGAAGATGAAACAAATATTGCTGAAGTAAATGACAAGAAAGAGGTATTAGTAGAAGATGTTCCGCAACAAGGAATCTCTACCACACTGACTTTAAATACAACTCCGCAAGAGTTAAAAGTTGGAGTGACTGCACTTGTAGGAAGAAAGTATATCGAGATGGAAGCACTAGGTAAAAACATACAATGGGGTTATGATATTTCGTGCCCCTTTAAACTTCAGAAAGCAAAATTCTATTCCTTGCCAGCAGGAGAAAGCTGTACAGTCTATTTAAAAACGACTCAAGGAAGTTCGGACATTGCTGTGGCGGAAAAGTAATGAGTGGACCGTTTACATTCCCAGTTGCAGAATCAATTCCATTTGATGGTACAGTTGATTCGGATGGCAATGCAGTAAGCCCTCCATTTACATCAGAAAATGTGAAGGACGGAATAATTGAAGCAAGGCAGACTGCACCTGGGAAGGCTAGATCAACAATCACACTTCTCCACAACGGTACTATGTCAGATGGTTTTTGGCATGGATATTCTGATTTAATACCATCAGATAATTCTCCAATCATTCTCCCTTGGGATTGTGAATTGTTAGAATATACCTTTGCGGCTAACAGAACTTCTATGGATGGCAGAATGGACTTTTACCTAAATGGCACTGGTGGTGGTAATATTATATATGGAATACAATTTAACAGTGTAAACAGAACATTGACGGATAATCCAAACCTAACATTCAGTGCTGGTGATCTATTGAGATTAAGGTGGGTGGATGAAGGGCAAAACCCAAGAGATGCAGCTAGTGTTTTATTTTTTAGATTATTAAACTCATAAAGGATAGATATGTTTATTCACAATATTAGCGGAACAGAAAAAACATACATAGGAACACCAATACAAGATGGTGAATTTTATCAAGTGGAAGAATCAAAAAAAGTTCATTATGGAAATGATGAACTGTTATTGGTTGATATAATGCTTGGAAATATTGCTATATCTATTGATGGTATGAATGATCTTGATAATAAAAATGCAATGATTAATTACATAAAAGGATTCGGAATAAATTTAGATAATCAAGGTTATCAGGTTGTTAAATCAAATAATAGTGCATTCTCGTCAAGTGTATTGGAAGATGGTTCCCTATTATATTTAAAGATACATGGAATGAGAAAAGTCATTGGCCCAGCCATCCTAGATGAGAATAATAACCTTATACCGACTGAATATGAATTCAAATTCACAATTCCATATGAGAATGCCTTTTTACAGGGTGCAGAAATATTTGTTGATATATTATGCCAAACAGATATGACAATAGATCACCCTCTAGGTTCTGTAATTGAACAATATGGATTCGATGTATGTACTGGTAAAATCATATATAAGAGACAAGCAGATTATGCATCTAAACTTCCACAAGGGTTGGTTGTGAATGCTCATGTTAAAAATACAGAGCTTATAGAGCAAGAATTTGGAGTTAATTTCATTCTTCATGAAGTAAGGAGTCCAAGTGTCTAGCAAACAGATAACGCAATTAGCAATAGGGTTATGTGTAATAATTCTTCTTGCTGTTGAAGTTCATTCTTTCATTAATCCTGAATTGGGTGATACAATATCGGAAGTAATGTTTGGCATCTTTGATCAATACCCTATATTGCTTTATATATGTGGTATTATCACGGGTCATATTGTTTGGCCCCTGACAACTGGTGCTATGAAATATTTGAGAGGTAGAAAATGAGATTCCCAATATTAAAGCATGAGTCAATAATTCAGGTAAAAGATAAAACAAGATTGGATGCTAATGCATCTTTTGTGAATTCAGGCGAGGTCCTACAGGACATTGAAATTGAGCCAGAAACAGGTGCAGGATTTATTTCAGTATATAATGTTGATGATGAATATAACCATGAACTTGAAAGGTTTCTAGATTGGGCTTATGCCTCTAATGGTGCGAAGGTTATTAGTGTTAGAGTAACTACTGACCAAGGTGATAGCACAGAAACATATAACATGGAGGTTCTTTCTGAAACAGAAGATGGTTTATATAGTAATGACAATGATCTTTATCCTTACGAGCCTACAATCGCTAGGTATTTGCCTGAAGGTAAGAGTTCATTCATTTATGCCCATAGAGCTTCTCAATCTAAGATAATAGCATACCTAGATGAGCATAGAATATGGAAGAAAGATGGCACAAGATATACAAAGGAAGATTTAATTGATAAGGAAGAATTTCGTTATTGGTCAATCTTCCAAACATTACTTATAATATTTGAATCATCCCAATTATCTACTGGAGATATTTTCCAAGAAAAAAGGGTTGAATATGAAGCTGACATGAGGGCGGCTAGAAATCGTGGAGCATTAAGATTGGATTATAATGGTGATGGTGTGATTGATGAAACATCAGAAAAATTAAATATGAGTACTACTAGATTGGTAAGAAGATGATTGATGAATTGAGAACATTTATAAAAGATACTATGAAATTAGTTGATCCGACTTTAAAATGGGATGGCTTAGTGTTTGATCAAGATATTAACTCAACCAATTCTATCAACAAAGAATATAAGATTATATTTGGAGAGGTTAAACCTCAGAGGCTTGACACAGATTATAGAGCTAATATTCCATGCGTTGTAAAAATGTATAGAGGTACAGGTAATGCAAGCATAGAGAAGGATTATGATTATATGTTTTGTCAAGGCATTGAATTCTCTGCCCTTGCTATGAAGCAAGAAAGGCTTGACCAAGAAGGTCATTTAAAAAATGTTAGTGCCACATCTTCTTTCCCAATACCAGTAGAAGATAATGACAATATGATTCAAGTTAGCATAGAATTAGACTTAGAGGTTTATTTCGATGTTAAATAATTAGGAGAATAAAAATGGGTTTATGTAAAAGTACAGATGAAAGTAAACAAATCTTAGATGCCAGAAAATGGTATTTTGGCGGTCGTCATTGTAGGTCAGTTGTTTTTTCTGATGATACAACTGGTGATCAATCAGGTCAATATTTTGATCTAAATGCTATTGATGAAAATTATGAGGAACAAAAATATTATGTTCTTCTTACTAATGGTAGTGCAGTTGATCCTGCTCCGGCTGGTAAAACTAAAATTGAAGTATCTTATACTGATGATGATACAGCAGATGTTATTGCAGGGCTTTTTGTGACTGCATTAGCAAGTGTTAATGTGAAAACATTAATTGAAGCTGAGACACCAGGTACAGTTGAATACCAAAATTCTTTCTTAGGTGAAGTTACTGAGGAAGATGTTACAAACCTTACTGATGTTGTTTATACAATTGGTGTTGAAGGTTTTGGTGGATTTCTTGGTGCATTAGCAGAAGGTGGATCAACATTTACTACAGAGACGGAATTTATTGATGTAACTGCCGATGATACAGGTGGCACATTATTAGATAGATTAATCAGATCAAGTTCAGCTTCTCTATCAGCCCCATTAGTTGAGATGAGTACAGATAATTGGAAGGCTCTTGTTGGTAAGGGTGCAGGATCAATCTATACTCAAGGTTCAGATGAATTTGTTGGTTATGGTACTGCACAAGTATATCAATCTGCATTCTCTAAATCCGGACAACTTGTTGGCCACCCAGTAAGAAAGGCTATGAGTGATAGAAGTGAAGATATATCTATCTGGAAAACTATGCCTGAATTATCAGACATTAATTTTTCTGGTTCAGAAATCCAAACTGCAAATATGACATTCAATGGTCTAAGGGATTCAACAAAACCTGCTGAGATTGATATTTGGTGCAGAGGTGATCACTCAAAATTATAATTCATTAAGGCCCGGGTAAAATCGGGTCATATCATTTTACTTGTAGGAGGGTTCAAAATGATTTCAATAGATACTAATAATAAGTATGAATATGAGCTAAATGGCGAAATGCACAAAATGGAATTTCCAAGTGTGTTTCAACTTTCGGAATATCAAGATAAAATTAAAGATGCTGGCCCAAGTGAAACGGCAGAAGAAACTAAAAAATTACTATTACATTTAGGAATGAAAGATCTTGCTGTTAATCATTTGAGTATGGATATACTTGAGCAATTATTAGGTGAATTAAGAAAGGGAAAGTAACAGAGGAGGATTTATTCATATGTGATATGATTCAATATTATGGATTCTCGCTTGAATATGTTCTCAGTCTATCCCTACCTAACTATGAAAAATTAAAGCAAGGAATGTCTATTCTAAGAGCTAGAAAGAAGTTATCTGATATTGAGAATTCAGGTTGGCCATATATGAAGAAAGAAAGAAGATCAATGAAATCAGAGATCTTACAAAGACAAGCTATGACCACAGAAGAGCTACATAAGAAGGTGGCAAAACCAGAAGATTTTGATAGAATTTATGGAAAGGTTGGATCTGTTGAAGATTATTTAAATGACGCAAATATGTCGGATAAGGAATAAATGTCGGATATGCCTTTAAAGGAATAATAAATGGCTGAAAAATTAACAGTAGAAATTGATCTGGAATCTGGTGACATAACCACTGTCTTTAAAGATATTGAAAAACAATCGAAGAAATCAGGAAAGAAAACAGGCAAACAATACTCAAAGGCATTTGAAAAAAATATTGATTTAAGAGGTATCAAAGGTAAATTCGTTGCATTAGGTGCAACAATTATCACAGCACTAGGTTTGAAAAAATCTATTGCATTAGCAGTACAGCAAGAAGATGCTATCAATAGGCTTGCAGGTGCATTAAAATCATCCAATGAATTCACAAAAGAATCAGTAAAAGATTTCGAGGAATTCGCATCATCATTACAAGAGGTTACAAGATTTGGTGATGAGGTCATCATTAATCAATTAGCATTAGCAAAAGCCTTTGGTGCAACCAATGAACAGGCAAAAGATATTTTAAAAGCTTCGGCAGATCTTTCTTCTGCCCTAGGTATTGATTTAAATTCAGCTACAAGAAATGTTGCAAAGACTCTGGGTGGTTTAGCAGGAGAGTTAGGGGAAACTATTCCAGAACTTAAAAACCTGACACAAGCCGAATTGAGAGCTGGTAAGGGTATCGAAATACTTGCAAAGAAATTCAGTGGTCAAGCAACACAAGCAACTAAGACATTTAGTGGCGCACTACAACAAACATTTAATTCAATAGGCGATTTTATAGAATCATTAGGATTGGTTATCACTAAGAATCCAGTAGTTGTTAAATCCATTCAAGATATTGGAAAAGCATTTATAAATTTGACCAAAGAAGTTAAAAAAATAGATACAGAAGCATTCTTTGATAATCTTGTTAATGGTGCAACTATAGCAGGTTTATTTATAGCAGATGCATTTGTTAGGCCATTAGAGATAATAAAAAACCTATTCATAAATTTGGGTGCATCGCTAGAATTAATCTTTATTGATACTATACCTTTAATTGTTGGAAAGGGTCTTGGAAAGCTTGGTGAATTAATAGAGGATGCACCATTTGTTGGTAAATATGCAAATAAACTAAAAGGTATTGCAAGAACAACAGAGACAGAATTCGACAAAACAAAATCTATAATGGATACTGCTTTTCAATCTATGTTTAATCAAGATGAAACCGCGGCTTTTGAAAATCAAATATTAGCATTACAAGAATATTATTTAAGACAAAAAGAAGTGATCAAAAATGCTGGTGATGAAAACTCAGATGCTAGTAAAGATGCAGGTAAAAAAGTTGCTCAAGGTTTTACTAGTGTATTCCTAGGTGAGATGGAATTATTCGGGTTTAAGGTAAAACAGAAATTAAAATTTACAGAAGATGAAATCAAGAACATCAATAAGGTGATTGCAAGTAGTATTAAAAATACTCTTGTTAGAGGAATATCTGGTGGAATACAAAATATAGTTGCATCAATTGCAAAGGGTGAAAATGTATTTGCGAACTTCGGTAAATTTTTATTAGATACATTTGGAAATTTAGCAATTCAATTAGGTGAATTCTTTATAGCGCAGGGTATTGCCACAAGCGCCCTACTCGCTGTGAATCCTCCCGCTGCGACCATTGGTGCAGGTGTAGCTTTGGTCGCACTGGGTTCTATCTTAAAATCATTTGGTGGAGGTGGGTCTTCAACAGGTGGTTCTTCAGGTGGAGGTGGTTCAGTTGATACAGGAAGCGCAGGAGGTTTTGATCCTCGTGATTTTGAAGAAGAAGATTTAAACACAGAGCCGAAGACTGAGGTTTCTGTTGTTGTTAATGGTGATGTTTTTGATTCAGATGAAACAGGAACAAGAATAGCAACTTTATTATCAGATGCCTTTGGAAAACAAGGAATCGTATTAGCTGACGCAAGGTTTGCATAATGAATGAATTAACTACTTACTCATCTTTTTTATATGGCTATGTTGTAACTAATAATAATTTTTTTATGCCATTTCAAGAGGGTGCATTTGAAAGGTTGGCAGAGATAAGAGTTGGTTCATACACATCAACTAGTATGACAAAAGAAATATCAAGAGCAATGAACGAAGCAGGAGCAAATGAATATATAGTAACATTTGATAGAGTTGAAAGAAAATTTGTAATAACTGCTGATAATAATTTCGATTTATTATTGAATACAATATACCTGGAGAAAGATATCTATGATGTTCTTGGCTATATAGGGACAGACAAGATTGGAAATAATGCATATGTTTCCGATGATCCAACGGGTACTGTATATGAACCTCAATTTAAATTGCAAAGATTCACAGATTTTGAAGATCACAGAAAGGCATCTTCCTCTAATAAAAATACAACAGCATCTGGTAATATAGAAATTATTAAATTCGGTAATATAAATATAATGTCATGTGAAATTAAATACATAACCGATAGACCTCAACACCCTGATTCTGAAATCAAAGAAAATCTAAATGGTAAAAATGATTATAGATCATTTATAGAACATCTTACAGATGGAAGGCCATGTGAATTTATACCAGATAAAAATGATCCAAATACATATGATGAATGTAGGTTAGACAAAACCAAAGAGAGTGGAGATGGTTTGGATTTTAAAATAAAGAAAATGAAACAAATGTTCTATCATTACGAGAGTGGAATGCTAGAATTCAGGAGACTATAAATGGCTGGATTACCTTTAAACGCACCTGCTAAAACATCATTAGTAAATTCGACTTTTGTATTCAAAAATGAAGATGATATCAAAACAGGTAAATTGACTTTACAAAAAGATTCATTGGATGTTGATAAGATTGATGATTCCCAACAATTCATAAATGATATTGCTGATACTCAAGGTATAACTGAAAATGATGCAAATAGAAAGGATTATGCGACTGAAAATATTATTGCAGATGGTGATAGTCAAAAGGTATGCATTGAAAAATTTGATGTTCAAGTTAAAACAAACATAGATGATATTGCAACAAATCAATCAGAGATCCAAGCTATTGAGGATTCTGTCGGTGCTGTGAATGGTATATGCCCATTAGATGCAAATCAAAAAATACCTAGTGCAAATTTACCAGATACCCTTTTAGAATACCAAGGGACTTGGTTAGCTTCAACAAATACACCGACATTAGCTGATGGAACTGGTACGCAGAATGATTGGTACAGAGCTAATGATGCTGGCACTGTTGATTTTGGTTCTGGAAATATTTCTTTTGTTGCTGGTGATAAGGTTGTTCATAATGGTTCTATATGGGAAAAGTGGGATACAATAGACGATGTTGTGAGTGTGAACGGTTACACAGGCGCAGTTGTACTTAATAAAACAGATATAGGTCTTTCAAATGTAACCGATGACTCACAATTAAAAAGATCAGCAAATGATTTTTCTACCTTCACCGAAAAAACATCTCCTGTTGGAGCTGATATATTATTAGGTGAAGATTCAGAGAATGCTTTTAATAAAGTTAAATTTCAATTATCAAAATTCTTTCTACAAGATGGAACAGAAATATTCATTGGGCCACAAGATACTTTGGATTCATTCAAGATCACAATTGATTCAGGAGATCTAAGGGTTCAAAAACATGATGGTATTTCCTATCTGACTTCAAGATATGGAATGGTTGATCCAACACTCATTGATCCTAAGGATTTAGCGATCTCTGTATTGGATATAGATTGGCAAGATAATGACACTCTATATAAAACTATTACTGCAAATAGTGCATTCACATTTTCAAATGCAGTCAATGGGAAAACCATCGTGGTTATAATTGAGAATTCATCTGGTGCTGATGTTGATGCAACATTCCCTGCTGGTATAAAATATTCAGGTGATTTTACAAACACAGTAACAGCAAACACATATTCAGTTTTTACATTTGTACAATCAAATGGAATCCTTTTTGGTTCTGTGGTAAGTGAGATGAGCTAATGGCAAAGAAGTTATTTAATTTTTCATTCTGGAAGAATAATCCTGATAGTGGTATTTGCCCTCCATGGTTTACTGGAGCTAATGGTGATTTGATAATCTTGAATGGACAAACAGTTAATCTTACTGCACCAACTTCGAGACAATATACTTCAATAGATATTCAAACTGGTGGAACACTAAACATTACAGGGAATGGAAATGCTGTACAACTCCTTTGCTGTGGGCCATGCAATATTGATGGAAACATTATTTACAGAGCAACAGAAAGAAATGGTTATTCGTATTCTGGAACTTTTATTTCTGGGACTTCATATTCTCATTCTTGTAGTCAGAGATCTGGTGGCACAGGTGGAACAGGTGGAAATAGTTCAACACCTTCTGCTAGAGGTATTGGTGGATCAGGAACAAATGGTTATGGAGGCGGTGGCGGTGGCGGTGGTTATCAAAATGGAAGCCAATTTGCCAAAGGTGGTAATGGTGGCTCAAATAATAATAATGGAAGTAATGGTAATATTTTGGACCTAGGGATTGGTACACCCACTGCTGGTCTTGGTGGAACTGGAAATTCGACAAATTCAAATGGTGCTAATGGTGCTAATGGAAATCTAGGAGGAGGTTTCAAGAACCCTATCGGTGGTAGAGGTGGAAATGGTGGAGGCTCTGGTGGTGGAGGTGGTGGTGCATTTGTAGACACTGTAGGTGGTAAAGCAAATAATTATAAAGCAGGTGCTGGTGGTGGCGGTGGTGGTCACAAAGGCTTGCATGGTGGAATAATATATATCTATTCAACAACTGGAATTACTGGTTCAGGAAATATTTTTACATCTGGTTCAAATGGATTCAATGGTGGCACAGGTGGAAATGGTGCTGGTGCTGGTTCTTATGCTGGAATCGGCGGCGGTGGAGGTGGAGGTGGCGGTGGCGCTGGTGGTTCTGGTGGGAAAATTATCATTGAGTCCCCTTCATATACAAATAACACTTCAATTGTTGGTGGTTCTGGTGGCTCTGGTGGTTCTGCTGGATCTCCTACTGGAACTACTGGTGGAGCTGGCTTATCTGGTCTATCAGGAGCTTTACAGGTGATAACAATATGAGAAATGGAAAAGATATAAAAGAAAAATTGTGCGATGAATATAAATACATTATTGATGAAAATGAATCATATGATAATTTATCTGCTCTTGTGAAAGAAAATATAAGCAAATTTAAAGCTGAAGATGTTTTGTATTGGGTTGTTGTAGGTGCAGATTGGATTGGTAAAAATGAAGAGAACGAAAAAAAAGTTATTGATGCCCTGAATAAAACCTTAGATTTATATAGAGGGCCGAATGGCAAGCTTCTTAGGGTAGATAAACTTGGAAAGGAAACATATGGTGTTGTATTGGATCATATGAAAGGATACAACCCAAAAAAAATGGATAATATATTAATGAGGTTTTTAGATGACATATCTTAATTATTTTTTAACAGGAATGGTATTTGTTTTTTTGTACCATGTGTTTATACATAAAAGCAAAATCCTTTCATTATTGTTTGGCTTCGGAACATTATCATTCTACCTCATTAAACAGCACGAGGATCATCACAGATACTTTCTAGAGAAGCAAGATGAGTATTCCTATGCAAAAAGAAACGAATCGTTCTATGCCTTTTTCTGGCGTGTACATTTTAAAAGAAGAAAAAATGCTTATGCTTACCTGGACCTCCTTTCACTTATGGTTTTGGCTGTTTTTGCACCAAAGCTTCTTGTGTTCAGTTTTTCTTTCATATTTCATTGGGAATTATTTGAGTATTGGTCACATTATGCTTTAAGAGATATGACTAATATAAAGGAATGCTGGTCATGGAATGTATTAGATAAATCATTCAACCTGGTGACTCTGAATGTAGGAAAACACAGTAAGCACCATACAGGAACTAAAAATAAATACCCGATTATTATAGGTAAGAGTCTTTTCAATTCTTATCTTCCATTGTTACCAAAGAAGTTTTTTCCATTCATGGATAAGTGTATTAGAATAAATGTTAAGAAAAACTTTATACGCGGAGCGAAAATTGAGTGAAACAGTAAAAGATAGAATGATTGGGGTGGTTGTCACTATTGCATCTAGCCTTATAATGTTTCTTGCTTATAATTATACAAGCTCATTTGAAACAAAGGCATCTAGTGAAACAAAATATCATGTATTGAATAAGAAGCTAGATCTGGTACTATGTTATTTAGATAAAAAATATTGCATTAAGGAGGATAAATGAAAACATTAAAAGAAGAATTAAAAGAGGGCGGCCAAGCATTAGGATATATTGGTGGTGAATTACATGAGGTTTTTAAAAATGGTTTAGGTATTGAAGATATTAAATCAGTTGTAGATCTTGCAAAGAATTTCCCAATCTTAAAAGATGGGTTTGATTTTGATGGAAAGATCAGCAAAGAAGAATTAAGCAAGTTATCACAAACTGATATGGTTGAGATCATTATGGCAACATTTTCTGGGTTCACAGAAGGTAAAAAATAATATGAGTATAACTGCAATATTATCTGGTGCTGTTGCAATTGCAAAGGCTATCCCAGCAATTAGAGATATTGTAAATCAATTCTATAATCTTTGGGTGGATGCTCAAATTGATAATGCTAGAGAATTGAGGAATGAAACGCAACATCAAAGAAACGCAATATTAGAGAGTCTTAAGAATGCTAAAACCGATGAGGAAAGAATTGCTTTATCTAAGCTTCTCCATGATTTTAATCGTGGTAAGTTGTAGTTCTTGTGTCAATAGAACACCTAGCAATTATTTTAATAGACCATTATTAAATGAATGTGTGACATTGAAAAATGGAAAGATGTCATGTGATGGATTGGTAAAAGACATTCCATTGAGTATGACTATTCCAGATTCACAAGCGAATTATAATGAAGCATATAATTATTGTGAAGATAAGGAATACAGACTTTATGAGTGCCTTAGATATGGAAGGTGCAAATAATGGCCTTAACACTAACTGCAACATTAGATAATCTGTCCAAAGAGACCACAAAGGAACCTCAGATCATTTTAGAGATTGATGGTTGTCCTGTTATATTTGGAGCAACTGATATCTTATCATTATGGAATTTTGATTCTGGTTTATTTTTTGATAGTGAAGGTTTATTTTTTGACCAACCTTTCAAAGATATCAATTCAAGGGATTTCATTTCACTGAAAAATACAACGAAAAGTATTTCTCAACAAGTATTGCCTGACAAATCTGGTACTGGTTCAATATCAACTGCCATTATTGAAATCATCGATATAAACCAAGAGGTTACACAATTATTTGAATTTGGTAAAAATTTTGATGATCTGTTAGGAAGAAATGCAACATTATATATTTCATTCAAAGGGGCATCCCACCCAGAAGATTCTTTACCTATCTTACAGGGCTATATAGACGATTATAGAAATATCGCTGGAGCATTTCAGGTATCTGTTTCGCACCCTGAAAATTTAAAAAGACAAGAGATATTCGTTCCATATAATTCTAAATCAACAAATCTATTGTTATATAAAGATCTTATTGTTCAAAATATTTATTGGGAACAAAGAGAGAAAAGTGCATCACCACTTAAGATAGAATATATATATGGTGGAGCATTAAGTGCGGAATATATTAGGGCAACAAATTCTATAAGAATTACTATTATAAATGGCATAACTACCGCAGACAATATTTTGAATTATGTGGAAGATAATGTTATTAAAATTAATGAATTATGTCGATTGTCCATAATAGGAAATGGAAGTACGATACAAACATCTTTCCCATTAACTGAATTCTTCATAGAAACAATTATCAATCCATTAACGACAATTGGGTTATTGCCATCACAAGACAGTGTGACAAGTCAGATAAGGATGAATGATGAGATTATGAATGTTGTATCATATAATGATACACAAATAATTGTTGATAGAAATATCAATGGAACTCCTGAAACACATTCGCCTGATACGACATTAGATAGTATATATGTAATTGAAGATGATCCAATAACGATGGCACTTAAATTATATTTATCAGATCAAGAAAGAAAAAGTTTTGGTGAGGGTGATGTTAAATCTATAAATCAAATCACATCAACTTTATTTATTCAGAATGCTATTTATTTAGAAGCTCAAAATGTTGTTACAGAATATGGGATAATTGAAAATGATAAGGTGATTTTATCTGGAACATTATCCGATGGTGAATATAATATTTTAGATATAGTAACAATCGATACAGGGCAATACATTATATTGGATGGTTTATTATCAACTGAAGTTGATATCACTGGTTCAATTGTCTTTATATCACAATTCAATGTATATCCTGATGGTTTGGCCATGACAAATCGTGAGGTAGATGTCCAGGGTCATATCACTGAATTAAATTTCAATCCAAACACATTTCCATTAATGTCATTTGAAATACAGGAAGAATTCTCTGGTAAAGAATTTATTGATAAAGAATTATATTATCCAAATTCACTTTATTCAGTACCAAGGAAAGCAAAAGTAAGTGTTAAATTAGTTAAACCACCATTATCAATTGACCAAACAGTTGTTCTTGATGAATCAAATGTTTTAAATCTTGAAAAGGTAAAGATCTCTAGGTCAACACATAAGTTCTTATATAATAATATATTATATAAATATAACAAAGATCTAATTTCTGACAAATTTCTTATCGGTAAAATATTTTATGATGCCGATTCAGCGCAAAGAATTGGAAATAATAGAATATCAAAACAATTGAAAATCGAATCCAATGGACTTAGAGATAATGCTAGTACTGATAATCTTATATTTCGTCAAACACAAAGGTTATTTGATAGATATAAATTTGCGGCTCAGCAAATATTAAATGTAGAAGTTCTTTATGGTACAGGTCTTTCTATTGAGATAGGGGACACGATAATCTTTGGTTCTGATACAATGCCATTATCCGACCTTACAACTGGTGAAAGATTATTCAAGCAGAGACTTGTTGAAGTAATAAATAAATCATTGAATATTACAACAGGCCAAGTTAAGTTGGATTTATTGGAGACAGCATATGATCTGGAAGCAAGGTATGGAGTTATTAGTTTTTCTTCTGTTATTGATGCTAATAGTACAAATGAAAGAATAAAACTTAAAAGATCTTTTTACACGGGCGATTATGAAATCGAATCAAATAAATATATACCATATATAGGTGAAAGGATTTGGATTCATTCAGAAGATTATAGTTTTAGTGAGATTGGAAGAATTTTATCAATTGACCCTAGTAACCAAGATTATTTATTATTAGAAAGCCCATTGGCATCTGCACCAGCAGAAGGCTATATAATAGAACCACCAATATATGAAGAAGGTAGTTCAGAGATTGATGCAATATATAAAGATCAATTTTGCTATAATAACGGACAGTTAAATATCATCAATGGAATAGATGAAAAAACATTTGAAGTTTCAGATGCATCAACCCTGCAAGTTGGTTATCTAACATATATACATTCACCTGATTATTCTAGAGATTCATTTTTGGATGATGAATCAAGGGTTGTAGATGTAACAGGAAATATTGTAACATTAGATAAGAATATTAACTTTGTCCCACAAAATGGCGATAAGATGAAACTTGTCGGATATAAAGATGGTGGGTCAGCATATAGGATTTATTAGATGGCAACTCCAATAGCACCTGTAAGGTCAGAGCAATTACAAGAAGATGTCGGTTTCCGTAGAGGTATTTCTGAGGCTTTACTTACTAAGGTAGGGGCACAAAATCAATTTATAAATTATTATCAAACAGATATAAAAGAATGGAAATTAAATGGATCATATAATGTAGCAACTGGTATCATTTATTTTGATGGTCTTGCAAATTTCTTTTATAATTCAGAGATTATTGGTGTTGCATTCTGGAATGGTAAGCAAGGTACTTCTGGAAAGACTGACTTTGATTTGAGGTGGAGAGATCAAACTAATGCTGATCAAGGAACTATACTCACAACACTGGCTTCAATAGATTCTACGGCCTCTGAAGGTGCAAGAGGTTTTGAAAGTTATCAAACAGGATTTTCAAATGCACCAACCGGTGTTACACTTCCAGTATTTAGTAAAACGCAATTTCTACAAGGAGAATCTGTTTATTTAATCTTAAGTGATTCTATGACAGAAGCGAACAATTGTGGTTTAACTTTATTTTATAGACCAATCAATTAGGAGAATATAAATGGCAACTTTTTATGGTGGAGAGCAATTATCATCTGTGTTAAGAATAAATGGCACTAATGAAACAGGTATTAAATATACTGTACCTAGTGGAAAATATTCTAGAGTAATAATAAATTATGCTAGATCCTTTTTTGGTGCAACCTCTTTTGCAATTGGTGAAGCATCATTTGAAACAACCAACCAAGCTTCTGCAATTATTTCTCATTCTCTTTTAATCACAAACAATTCTTCCAATGCCGAATTGGATGATAGAAATTCATCTTTAGGTGATCTATATATCCATGCTGGTGAAACAATTGATATGACTAGTGCTACTAACTATTCAATAACAATATTAGAATATGTGTTGCCATAATGAATATTTTTAAAAACAAAAAAGACCACAAAAGATTCATGTATTTACACCCTCTGATTTTATCAATTATGTTTGATATGCAATATTGGTGTGAAGAAAGAAATATTCCTTTTAAAATAACATCATCCGTATCAACAGAGAAAGAAGATGAAAAATTGAAAAGAGTAAGTTCTAGCCATAGGACTGGTCGTGCATTTGATATGTCTGTCCTGGGTTGGGATAAAAAAAGAATCAATGAATTCAGGACTGTTTTTAATAATAAATATAATCATATTGCGGCTATTAGTGGGTTCACGGGTCAACCTACTTTAATTGTACATCATAATTCTGGCCATGGAGATCATTTCCATGTGCAGATTCACTCCAAATATTCCAAAGAAATTAAATTAGCTCAGCAAAATTTGCCACCTAAAGAATAGTCATTTACACTTAGATATGTAAAAGATTCTCAAGGGAGTGAGATTGTGGGTAAGAGATCCAGTAAAAATAGATTTGTGCTATGCATATCAGATACCCATCTTCCATATTCTCATCCTGATAATATCCCTTTCTTAAAAGCAATTAAAAACGAATACCCTATTGATCGTGTGATTCATATGGGTGATGAATGTGATAAACATAGCCTGAGCTTCCATGATAGCGATTCTGAGCTGTTTTCAGCAGGGGATGAACTAAAAGCATCAAAGAAATATCTCAAAGAGTATTACAAGCTGTTTCCAGAGGTCGATGTAATGGAATCCAATCATGGGTCAATGGTCTACAGAAAAGCTAAATCTCATGGAATTCCACTCCACTATTTAAAGCAATATAATGAGGTATTAGATGCGCCTCCAGGTTGGACTTGGCACAAAGATCTAGTCATTACACTTCCATCAAAGCAACAATGTTATTTCAATCATGGAATTGGTGCAGATGTTTTGAAGGTTTCGCAGGCCATGGGAATGAATGTTGTCCAAGGTCATTATCATAGTAAATTTAAAGTAGATTACTGGAGCAATCCTAATAATCTATTTTGGGGAATGCAGGTTGGTTGCTCAATAGACGATAAGTCTCTCGCCTTTGCTTATAACAAGAATACCCCGAAGCGACCTATAATAGGTCATGGAATTATAATTGAAGGGCAACCTAAATTATTACCTATGATTCTTAATAAAAAGGGACGCTGGACGGGCTTTGTTCCATAAGTTCCTTTAGTCTTTCTAGACTGTCCACAAAGATTCCGACCTGCATCTTCTCTCTAGTATGGATTAAGAACTTAATTTGATTTGTGACTCTTTCACGGGATTTGACTTCACCATTCTTAAGTCTATCCCAATGCTTAATAATATATTTTAAATTATCAGGAGTCTTAACTTCTGCATACCAAACAACTCCTTTCCAGAAAAACATTACATCGCTAATGCCTTTCCTTTTATATTTGTTTGTGACCTTTCTAAAAGTTTTCTTCCTTGGATCATATATACCAGTGTTCTCTAATTTACATGGATAGCAATTTCTGTATTCTAAATATTCACAGATATCTTTCTCAATTCCTTTCTCAATATTTCTACTCAATTTCTACCTCTGCATATAATTGTAACCACCAGATTGATTCTCTTAAATTATATATAGTATTATATAAATATGGATGCTCTGAGCAATTTTCCAAATATTCTTCAAGTGCATGAAGTATATCGTCAATGTCATCAAAGGCAACATCAGCATTTAAAAATTCTTCTTTGAATCTTTCAATTCTAATTTTCAGATACCTTTCACGAACATCTGTATTTTCTAATTGTTTATTAAATTCTTTACCAAATAAATATAGTACATTCCCTTTCTTCATGGGAATAGTATAACAAGAAATAAACCGCAGTTAAATTAATAACTGCGGTCTTTTTTTTCTGAATAACAAAGGGAGTGTATTCATTGAAAAATTGTACTGATAAAGTACATTAAAAAATTCTTGATAGCAATGCTTTTATTCTACCCCAGATAGATTTCTTTTTTTTATAAGATGCATTCTCTACATTATTAAAATCAGGTCGTTTCCCACCATGAAATGATGATGCAAAATTACCAATCCAATAGGGAGCTGTATTTTCCTTTCCTTTATTTGAGTTGTCACCATGGCCATATTTATGGATTTGATCAAAATGATCTGCCATATGTACTGCTTCATGGAAGAAAGTTCCTATAAAAGATTTTAGACTTCTATTTGATTTATAATAGTTAATGTGTATTGTGAATGGTTTATCTGCTGAATAATATCCATATGCCTTCGACCATCTCCATTTTGGTTTATATTCAACAACCTCAATTTCCATAGTACCGATGACCTCTCTCAACTTGTCTGCGATATATGCTGGTGGTGCTGTGGCCATATCAAAACTCTCTTTCTCGCCCATCATTTTATATACATTATTCATTTCATGCATACCATTGCAAGCTCTCATTGCATCTTTAATGATAGAATTATCTCCATTGTAAATGAACATATTAACTCCTTATAAAAATTGCTCTACCTTATATCTATCAGATCTATGATACATTGTCTTATCTCTAAAATTATTTAATGCATTTGTTAATTCAATTTGTAGATCACCAATCAATAGGTCGATTGAATCATATGGTTCCGCCTTATGCTGTTCCAAGATTTTTTCGCAACAAAATGCCCTCCCTATAAGGTGCGCATAATAGGAATTATCCTTGAATTTATCATTACCTATTTTTAATTTTGGTGATCCATTGTAAAGTGCCTTTGTGTGCATTGTTGCAAAATTCATGCTGTCTTGATCTTTTTTCATAATTCCCTCCCTTTGATATATAGATCTCTACATGCTTCCATGTCACTTTCTGCATCATGGTGCTTAAGATCTATTTTGAATGTATTACATAAAACATCTAACTTGAAATTGTCTACTGATATTTTACCCTCTTTCTGTAATGTCTTATAATAATCTATGGTTGATTCTAATTTGTTGAAATATTTTCTTAGTAGGAATTCTTTCTTTACTTTTGCAGAATGCACTAAAAGAAATGCCCAATCAAAATATGTACCAAATTTATATAATGCATGACAACAGAATATATTGTGGAAAGAATCATGGGATTCAATCCAATCAAATAATTCCTTAGTGGTTTTCATCTTAGGAGGGAAGGACAATGCCTTTGCTAGGCTTATACCATGCACATGTTCCCCTCCATATGCATCTAAATTATGAGGCTTAAACTCTCCATAGAATCTATCGATCAATTCCATAGAGCCGTATTTTCTAGACTCTATGGATATTGTTAATATCTCATTTCTCCAATAGTCGAACCCTGTTGTCTCAAGGTCACAAAAGAAAATGAGTTCAGGGTCCTTGTCATAATTGCTTGGATATTTAATTGGAAAATTTCTCAGTTAAAAGATTTGCCTTGTCCTTATCTTCCTTGTCATTCTCCTGAATATAGATAGGGTTTTCTTCTGCTATTTGCATATCTGAAATTCCAGTGTTGGGAATTCGTCTGCATAGTTTAACTATAGCGCATTTCTCTAACATCGATTTTGTATATGATTTCCAAGTTGGATTCCTTGAATTATAAAATTCATTGAATTCAGCCTTTGCGACATATTCAATTCCATCAATGATTGTCTTTGCAGTTGCGACTAGATCCACTATATCTTCTTTCTCGATTGGATCATATACTGATTCTTTTTCGCATATGCATTGAATTGCTTTTATATCTGCATATTTCGCCGCCTTATTCATAATAAATTGATAATTATAAATAACACTTGTTCTTCCGCCATAACCAATCAGATAGATTTCATTCAATCTAGGATCTGCCCCTACAAGTTGCGCCTTTCTTAAGAATGCCATGATATCTATATCTTTCTTGTCTCTATGATCGAATAATATTTGAGCTAAACATGCCTTGTCCAAATATTTCTGCGCATCTGTCATCTCTGATAGTTTGTTGTGATAAAGATCAATCTTGTTTTCAAATTGTTGTTTTTGCGTTACCTCTGTCATTTTAAATCCCCTTGATTTTTTTATGATAATAATATTCGTTGCATCCTATTGTCTGCACTGAATTATCTGTATATCCTGTTGCTTCATATGGATTCTCGTTATATATTGCCAGTTTTGTTAAATCTTCTATATAATCAGATCTCCCCCAATCAATCGCTTCCTGATTCAATGAGTAGATTCCTATTGCATATGGTGGAGAAGTTTCTACTGCAATAAATACAAAAGAATCATAAGGTTGCTCTGGTTGCTCAACTGCATTGATAACATCCATATAAAAGGATGCTTGAACATTATATCTATATTTTGTTATAGATGATTTGAAAGAATCTTCCTGTGCAGATTGGGTCGATTTTAAATCAAAGATAATCCCTTGGTTTACATAATCAGGTCTGCATCTTAGATCCATATCTTCCAATAGAGGGTTAGAGGAATCGAGGTCTCCATATTTGCAAAAATAAGATTCTTCCGCCCTACCTCCTACCAGCATATTCTTGCATAATGGGTGGGCCATTACTCTATCTCTAATGATATGCAGTTTATCCCAATCTGATTTTTTTAATATTGTTTTATCTGGATTCTCTAATTGTATCTTGTCCCATTCTTTTCCCCTCCTAACTTTTATTGTAGATGGTTGCGGAATGAATTTCTCCTGAAAGACTTCTGGTTGCAAGATAATATCATGTAAAGCTGATCCAAACTCTAATGATGATGTCGAATAATTCGATGGTTCTTTGTAATGCAGGATTGATTTGTTGATCTGATCTAATTTGGATTTACTAATTGCTGGATTTGAATGATATTCTTCAATATCCATTGTCTCAATTTTCTTCATAAATGTTCCCCTCTGTTGAGGGGTTATATTATTTATTTAAATGTTATGAGTCAATCATTTTTATATTCGTCTATAATCTTTCTTAATGCTTCAGATGCATTTCCCCTACCAATCTTTTTTAATTTATCAATATGCTCCTTTGTCAGAGTAATTGTGATTGGAATCTTCCTAGTTGATTCATCTGTTATTTTTGGTCTTCCCATGTTTAATCCTGTGTTCTTCTTTGTATTTTTTCTGCATAATAAATGATATCGTTGCTCATTTTATAAATCTCATTCATTTCGTTTTTCTTATCTTCAAAATCTTCCATGATCCTTTCTAAGTGTTCATGGTCCATTATATCTTGATTATTCAATTCTTTCATTAATGGGATGATATGTGTCAATAAAAGTAATTTTAAGTTATTAAATCTATTTGGTAATTCATTAATATAATTTTCAATCTGTTGCGTCATTCCTTCATTGAATTCAAGATCTTTTATAAATTCTTCGTTGCAATCATCAGTGCAAAATTGAAAATAATTCTTTGCTTCTTGATCATCTGGTTTATAAAAATTGTTGCAATGGTCGCATTCTTCTTTATTAGAATCATCCTCCTGATTTAATAGTTTATTCTCAAAATGCTTGTCTTCTTTGTTGTTTCCATAAATTCCTGTCATAAATCCTCCCTTTCAACTATTCTATCATATATTTATCATATAATAAAGTCTATTTATATATCAACCACTTATATCAAACACGAGTAATTCAAAAATAATTTACACATGTTTTGAGCTATAAGAATTCTTTACATATGACATAATTTTATTAAGAATGCAGATCACACACAAATTCAAAGGGAGAGAGAAGATGGCAAGAATAAATGTAGACGAGTCCTTGTTTACAGATCCAAAGATATTATATCTTTCAAAAAAGATTGGCCTTGATAGATCATTAGGTTTATGGGTTCTCATTACACGCACAGCACAAAGATATTTGGATGAAAGATTGATTCCAAAATTAGAAGTAAAACTCTTAGATCTTCCAGATGAGATCTTTGACGCAGAAATATTAATTGAGAAAGAAGACGGATTCCAATTTGCATATGATGATCAATTTGATTGGTTAAGAAAATCTAAGGATGCAGGACGCAAAGGTGCTGAAAAGAGGTGGAAGAAGAATAGGGAGACTATAAAAAAGAATAGCGACCCTATAGCCACCCTAGAAAACCCTAATGGGGTTGAATGCCTTCTTACTCTTACTCCTACTCTTACTCCTACTCAAAGTAATAAACTATCAAAACCAAAATATTATGAATCGATTATAAATCATTTAAATGAAATTACTGGCTCTAAGCTAGATCCTCATGGAAAATCTCATAGAAAGATAATTGATCATTGGTATGATAAAGGAAAACCTCTGGAAGATTTTTTTCATATCATAGAAGTCAAGTGGGCTGAGTGGAAAGAAGATCCAGCCATGAAAAAATTTACGAGAAGGCCATCAACTTTATTTGGAAAATCTCATTTTGATGATTACAGATCACAAGAAATGGAATATGATCCGATTGATAACGCATTCAGTTATTTAAAACAAGTTCAAGGGGAGTTGGATAATGTTGGAGATTAATGCATCTGATCCAATGGAGATCAGAGAAAGATTAAAGCATCACCAGAAGATTCATTACAAATCAAGATTCAAATTTTTAATGGCACACAAAGGAGTTAGACCTGGTACCTTCACAGGATTGATGGGAACTGCAGGAGCAGGAAAATCAACTTTAGTAAAATCAATCATATCAGATTGTGCAGAGCAAATACCTATCACGATTTATCTAACAGAAGAAAAAACAATTGATTATGAAATCAAATTACATGAGATGAAATCCAAGATGGAAAATATAACTTTCATTGAAGAATCTATGATCCCATTTGATGAAATGGATTTGGAAGGGGCAATGATAATTTTATTGGAAAATCTATTCATGGTTGATTCTGATATTATATTTATGGATAACATAACGACCTCAACACTATATGAAAGATTTGGATTGAAAGGACAAACAACTCTAGTAAATAAACTTAGAGATTTTGCGAACAATACAGGGAAGACAATTTTCTTTATCGCACACACAAAGAAAGATGCAGATAATAATGGCTATAAATTATTTAATGGCGGAGATATCAGGGGAACATATCAATTATATCAGCAAGCAGAATATTTTTATATAATGCAACCTATATCAGTCAAAGATCAATTATTCCCTATAATGCAAATAACTAAACACCGATTCCATGAAATCAATAAAAGATATTATTTACTTGGATTTAAAGATGGATTCTACAAATTTGATATGGAGATAAATTTTGATAAGATCAGAGACATATTCAAAAAAAGAAACACCCTCCGTTAGAGAGGCTTATTCATTACCAGATAGGTTAGACCCAGAGATGATCCAATCAATCATAATGGCTAAGAAACATGATTATATAGTTATCATCTGGAAAGAATTTGGAACTCTATTTGGAGTGAGAGATACATACAGAAAATTATATAAAGATATAATGAAATTAAAATCAAAGATAATGAAAAGGCCAAATCCACAAAACAGATTTGAACTATGGGAAGCACAGAACGAACATGGGGTATATGATTACGACATGGAAAGAAAGATAAAACAAATGCGGAGGATTAATGATTAAAAAACAGATTATTCAAATTGATGAGGTAAGCTTTAAAATGAAGGTATCAGATGAATGCCTAATTGATTTCACAACAATTAATTATGAGGAAGGACAAGAGGTATCGGTCATATTATGCGAACATGAATTGAAGGCAATGATAGATACATTAATCCATATGCATGAACAGATCTCAAACTAAAAAACTAGATCTTGTAATGCAGGGTATATTGGGGAGGTTGACTGATTTTCAGTTGACCTCAACCGATGAGGAATTTTTTAACTTGCTAGAGGATCTTAGGGAATATATAGTTAATTATAACCATAAAGAGAGAGAAGAAAAACAGGAGCTTAATCAGCTTGAACTATTCGGGGAGTGATAATGGATTTGGGAGTGATAATTCTTACATGCTATTTTCTATTGATAGCAATGTTCTTTACAAATACAGGTACATACTATTCAAAAATTAGAATTGGAATGATTGCAGGGCTTTGCTTGTTCATTTCTATTGCTAAATTATTAGAGGTTCTATAATGACGATCCATGGTAATGGTATATGGTTTTATAACTATGCATTAGATAAAGTTTTTGAGGTAAAGATAGTATCAATAGACCAAGGAAAGATGCATTATATAAAAGATGATTTCTCAATTGTTATGATGGATGAAGACTATATTATATATAATATTAATGGTCAGGGCAATCTTAAAAATTGGTTAACTGATAATTATTATTTGGAGTTAACTTAATGGATTGGGTCTTTTTTGCAACTGGATTATCAATATTAAATGTCATATGTCTATTTGGTATATATAGAAAATTGAATCAAATTGATGAGATCATATTACTGCAAAATGTTATTAATACAAATTTATTAGAAGCTGTTGGCGCAAACTTTCAACAGATTTTAAAATTTTATCGTAAGGAAAATTTGGATGATTGAAATATTATGGGACACAATGTCTTTTATTATGGGTGTATTAGGTACATTATTATTAATTGCATTATTACCTTTAACATTTGCGTTTATGTGCATCAGGGTATCATGGGTTAAGAGTGAAGAACTTGCACCAATTCTTTTCGATTGGGAAAAGTAATGGAAGATGAAAAAAAAATAACAACATATATAGTGGAGAGTTATAATGGAAAATATTGTTTTAAAAATGATGATCTTGGTATGTATCTTGATCTTACTATCTTACCACTTGAAGATCATTATAAGAAAGATTCTCCAAACTTTGATTATTGCTTAGCAGATAAAGAAATCTTTATTGAGAAGATAGAGAATCATTTCGGAATGAAATTTATATGAGTATATTAAAAAGATTCAAGGTCACAACCATTGATGGTATGCTGATTGAGATTGAAGAAGTCAAAGGTGCAAGATTCTATCATGTACCTACATTCTATGGTATGGAAGAATTTGAATTAAGTTTTATTCCGATAGTATCAAAGGTATATCAGGGTGGTAATTCATATGATGATTATTCCATAGATGTTAAATTAATTAGCAATGGTATGGTCGATGAAGAATAAAGAGCTCTGCAAATCTTATCTTAAAATGCCATGCATAGTTTGTGGAAGTTATAATTCTGTTTCAGGTCATCATATAAGATCCAAAGGAAGTGGAGGGCCAGATATAAAAGAGAATCTGATTCCTCTATGCCTAAACCATCATACAGAAGTGCATCAAATAGCAATGGTTGCATTTTGTCAGAAATATTCCGCTGTTAAATGGTATATACTTTCTAATGGATGGTTTTATTGTTCATACAGAGAAAGGTTCTGGAATGATGAGATCTATTCAGAATAGTATTGTCCTTACATGATTTTTATAAGATAATAAAAATATATGGAGGATTAATATGACAATAGAACTAAGATCCAAAGAAATCAAAATGGTACAGATCGATCAGATTATACCAAATCCAAAGAATGCAAATAAACACTCAACAGAACAAATAGAAAGATTACAAAAATTAATTGAATATCAAGGGTTCAGAAATCCCTTAATTGTTTCCAATCGAACAGGATTTTTAGTGGTTGGCCATGGAAGATTGATGGCTGCAAAGAATTTAGGTATGGAATCATTACCAGTTATCTATCAAGATTTCCAAGATGAAGCACAAGAATTTACTTATTTGGTATCGGATAATGAGATTGCTAGATGGGCAGAGCTGGACAAAGAATCTCTATATGATTCATTAGGTGATATCGAAATCCCTTCATTAGATCTATTAGGTATAGAGGATTTCAATATTGATGATCTTGATCTTGGTAATGTTGAAGCCCCTGATGTAGATGGTGAACAAGATTTCTCAAAGGAAGTTGATGAGAAAAATGACTATATCGTTTTGCTATTTAATTCAAAAGAAGAATTCAAAGAGGCCAAAGAGAAACTTGATATCAAATCAGTCAAGGTAGATCTTTCTGAGAGTGGGAACAATCCCAATATGATTATATCAGGAACAGGGAGAGTTATAGATGGACAATCTGTCATCAGTAGACTTTAGAATATACTCACCATCATATAAAAGAGTCGACCTCGCAACGAGTCACAAACTCTTTCCAAAAGAAATTTTTTATTATGCAGTGGAAGATGACGAAGTTGATGCATACAAAGCCAAAGGATTCAATGTAATGCCTTTGCCTAAGAGAGATGTGCAAAACATCGCATCAGCGAGAAACTGCATCTTAGACCAAAGAGAGACACAGAAAATTGTGGTTGTTGATGATGATCTATTTGGTTTTTATTGGAGAATTAAAAGAAAGAGAGTGAAATTGTCTATTGAAGATACAATGCACTTTATCCAAAATGGATGGGACATGGCAGAAGATACCGGTGTTGGGTTATGGGGTATTAATCTAAATACAGATCCACTTGCCTATCAGCCTAATTTACCTTTCCATTTCTCATCTCCTGTTTTGGGTACCTTTTCATGCATATCAGACGAGGAATTGAGATATGACGAATCAATCACATTGAAAGAGGACTATGATTATTTTATCCAGCAAATGAAGAAATATAGAAAGGTTTTAAGATTTAACTATCTGCATTATGATTGTGACCACCTTAAAATGGCAGGAGGATGTCAGGAATATAGAACCCATGAAGAGGAAGAAAGACAAAAGGTCTTATTCCAACAGAAATGGGGGTCTGACATAGTGAAACATAATCCAAGGAAAGATAGAAATACTACAAATATGATTGTTAAGACAGGATTATAATGAGGACAAAAAAAGGGGGGTGCTAATGCACCCTGTTTCGTTGAAATTGAATTTTCTTTCTGGTGTTGGGGTCTTCTCCCTTATAGATAGATATATGAGTGGATTTGTTCAGAGATCCGTCATTGTATCCAAGATATCTAGTGTCTTCCATTTCTTCGGTGCAGTCGTCGCATTCGTTGATCTTTCCCTTTGGAGAGGTTTTGTGTGTAAAGGTCTCGCCGCAGTGGATGCAATTTCTTGTGTGCTTGATCATTCTTATTCTCCCTTATATTCATGTTTATTAAGGATCTTCTTTAATTTAAGTGCCTCCATTGCTTCCTTGCGTGAAATCTTATTTCCAGTCGATGCCTTAGTCTTGATTGTGCAGTATCTGATATATATCTCTCTTAGTTTCTTGTCATCCATAATGTCCTCCCTATATAATTATTCTATGACTCATTATATCATAATATCATATAATTATCATATAAATATAAGTAATAAATCAGAATCATTGACATTTCAACCAGTTATCGGAGGTTATTAAAGTGTCCCATGGGAATCTAAAGTATAAAGAAGAATATAATCAAATGTTAATAGCTCATATGAGTAAAGGATTATCCTTCGAATCATTTGCAGGAGAGGTTGGAGTGGCCAAATCTACTCTATATAAATGGAAGGTTGAGATCCCACCATTCAAGGATTCATATGAGATAGGATATTCAAAGGCCTTAAGGTTATTCGAAACTCTATTGGTCCACAAATGCACAGGCACAGAAATGAAGATTGGGAATCAATCTATTGATCCAAAGAAAGGGGACACTACAGCCTTGATCTTTGCAATGAAAACAAGATTTCACAGAACTTATGGAGATAGAGGAAAGGTTGAGGTTGAATCTGGGAATGATGGAATCATAATCAAGATTGACAAGGATGATGCAGAATTATAAGTTGCGTTAT